>Ga0315908_10003459_pt1 | contig 11434 bp, 6 predicted proteins | sample LakEriMetagenome_12_FD_203520 | JGI IMG/M metagenome (GOLD analysis project Ga0315908, IMG submission 203520) | Freshwater fungal communities from buoy surface, Lake Erie, Ohio, United States - Buoy 4 MA124 | ecosystem: Environmental > Aquatic > Freshwater > Lake > Lake biofilm | place: USA...
ATAATTTATTATTTACAACATCGTCAATATTTTTTTTGGATAATTAATTTCTCTTATTTGATTCTAAATCTAAATCTTCAATATTTTCATTTAATTAATTTGAATTGATTTATTATGAATTTGATGGCAGTATTTTATTATTCATTTTATGATGATAAAAAAAAATTTATAATAATATATGAATAAAATATATTCAATTTGATAATACAATACAAGTGAATATGAAAATGACAAACGCAATTAAAAAACATAATGCAACACTAAAATTATAATGTATAAATACTATTTCTATTTAGATGATCCCTATTATTTATTAGCTTGGGTTAGTTCTTTATTTGCTTAGTTTACTTTATCTTTCGTTTGTTCAACATTGTGTTAAATTATCAATAAATTTTCACCTTACTTTTCTATTTCTTTATTTGCATCAATTACTAGTTCTCTTATTCCATAAAGAGCTCTTAATTTAAATAAATCATATTTACTAATGAATATCTTTTATATCTGATTCAGTCTACTCCATCTAATGATTATCAAAACGAGCTTATTCATATTCTTAATATCTAATTTTATTAATAAAAATTATAATAAGTTATTTCAATATCTCTATCAATATAATTTATTTTAATATTTTTATAATTAGTATTCTTATTAATAATTTTAATAATTTTTCTAATATTATTAACGATTTTATTTTAAATTTACAGTTATTCATCAGTTTTTTCAAGCCCTAAATTTAAATTATTTTGATTATCAAAGTTATTATTAATTCTTTTTAAAGACTAATTTTTAATATTTTCTAATTGTTAACTTTTTTCATTCATTTTTTATTAAAGATTTTTTAATACACTCAATTTTTTCTCCTAAAAATAAAATGGACAAGTTTACCTATTTAATTTATTATTTAAATTAAATATCACTTATAATGTCTATATTTCTTTTAGCTGCTAAAAATTTATTAGATATCTAATTGTATTAATTCTACAAAGAATTTTTATCATTTGTATTTTAAATAAAATGAAAATGATTATTCATTTCTTCAAAAATATTAAGAGTGTTTGATTCTATTTCTTCTAATTCTAAAAATTATTTGTCATGCAATAGATTATCCTGATTTAAATATATATTTTAGTTACTTTAAGTTCATATTCATTTTATTTTAAATCATTTTACCAATAATTCATTAAAATAACAATATAAATAAAATATAAAAATAAATAGATATAATAAATATAGAAATAATATATTTAAAATTTCAATGGACATGAGTTATGAGTATGAGTATAGTGATGATGAAAATTTACAAGAAAATGATGAAGAAATTGAGCTTTAAAACATGTTTGTAGAAGCAGAAGGTATTTATAAATATTTTTTATTTCAAATATAGATAATATCAACAATGATCCTTTAAAAGCATTAGAATTATTTAATAATGTCATCCTTATAGAAGAAAATCAAGAAACTAATAAATATTTATTTTAATCTTTTTTTAATATTATTTTATTAAATATCAAGTTAAAAGATTATTCTTAAATTATTATTGTATTTTCTATTCTATATTTTAGAATATAAATTCAATGATTAATTAAATTTAAAAAGTAAGCAAAAATGAAGCATAAGATAGTCTTAATAAAATATTCGTTAAGATATAATAAATATAGAGTAATTAAATTATTTAAATTTAATTATTATAATAAATTGATCAAAAACTAGAAAAAAATTAAACCTTAGAATAACTCTGGATAAACTTTTCATTAAAATTATGTTCTTTTTATTAAGAATAAAGATTTATCAATGAATTAAATGAAATAATAAGAAGATTAGAATATAAAATATAGCAAAATAAATAAAAATATGTTAATATATAACAAGAATTATACTCAATATAAATATAATAATGTTTACTTAATAATAACAATGAAAAACTAAGATAAATATATGAGAAATGTAAATTAAATAGCGGTTAAGCAAATCTTATTGACAATAAATCTTAAGCTATAATAAAAGAAGTAAATGGAAAAATATAGATGCTTGATAAAAATTATAAATAGGCAGAAATAGAATTAAGTGAAGCTTTTAAACTTTATTAAGAAATCGGAAATGTTTAAGCTAAATAAGTTTTAATTTAATTAACATTATCAGGAATTTTGAGTTGATCTTAGATAAATCCTTTTCACAGCAGAGAAGCTAAAGTATATTAAAATGACCTAGATATTCAATAAGTGGTTTAATTAAGGAATGCTTTTGAAAATAAAGATTCCTAATTGTTTTTTTAGATTATCAACAATTCAAATTCTAATATTTTTAAAGAGGAATTTAATAGATAATTTATCAACAAAATTATTGACATTTTTAGCCTTGATAAGCTATAATCTATTATTAAACCTTTTTCAGTAGTTTAACTCAGTTATTTAGCTTCAAAAATCAATTCTGATTAAATATAAGTAAAAAAATACTTGATTTATTTGATTGCTGAAAAAAAAATAGAAGGATTAATCGACGATTTTAATTAATTTTTTGAAAATCATAACCATTAAACTAAGAAAAATACACTTTTAAATAATTAAAATGATATTTTTGAAAATATGATAAATGAAATTAAAAAACTATGAAAATATATTTAAAATAATAGTATAAATTAATGTTTTTATAATAATATTAAAATAATAATCAATGCTTAATAAATAGATTACATTATAAATTAATTATATATCATAAATATAATAAATTTTTTTATAAATATAATTTTTACATTAAATCTAATTAAAAAATAATGTTTAAATATTTATTATTATTAGTTTTTTTGATTAATTTAATTTATAGCCAAAATTAAGAAGAAAATTAATTAAATAATTTAAAACAATATATTGAAAAAAATACTAATGATTAATATTTAAAATAATAATTTTAATAGATTATAAATTATTTTGAATAAAAATAAGATTAAATTGAAGAATAATAAAAAAAATTAGCTAAAATAGAGTCTTATCTTTAGTAAAAGATATAATTATATGAAGAATTAATAAGACAAAATAAATATAATAATGAATAAATTTCAAATAATTAATAAAAAAATATTAGGTAAAGTGAAATTGAAATGACATAAGAATAAGATTAAAATTTGTATATAATTGAAAATTAAGAATATAATGAATAAGAATAGATATATAAGTAAAAATAGTAATAATAATAATAGAAGTAATGGTAATAATAAGAATAATAATAGTAAGAATAGAAATAGTATATATAATAATAAGATTAATAAATGAGTATGATGGAGGAAATAAGGAAATGGATAGTGGACAGAGTGATATGGATAATAGTGATATTGTTGAATGGGGTAGTGATATTAATAATAAAGTAAATAAATAATTAGATAGAGAATGGTAAGATGGGGTTGATTTATAGTTTGATTATAAGTTATGGGAGTGGATTAGTGGTGGAGTGGTTGGTAAGAAGAGAAGAGGATATATTAGTGGTAGTGTGGATAGTGGTTTTATATCTCAGTCATAACCAGATGGTGTTCTGGATTCTATTATTAACTAAAGTTGTGAAGAATTGGGATCAACTATGGTACGTTAAATCTTAATCGGCAATATGGCTATTTTATCTCTATTCCTTAATTTCAATCTTATAACTTTCCTTTCTCTCCAATTACTTTATTCTCTCCATACTTTTCTTCATCACTCTTTCACAACTCTCCTCACTTCTCTTTCACTCAATCTCTCATTCCATCTTTAAACTATTCATCTGTCTCTCTCTTTTATCTTTCCTCCTCATATTATTCTATTCCTTTCCTCATCATATCAATAATCTCATCTATTTCTTAATCTATTATGATCCTATCATCAATCTCTATCCCTTCTCAATCAACTCCTTTATTAACTTTCCTTTCTATCTTTCCTATTTTGCCTTACTTTATTTTTACATCAATTATTACGTTCTCTTTTTACTCCTTATTATTTTTCTTTTCCAATATTCTCATAAAAACAATCAACAAAAAACACTTTTTCTTTATATCTAAACATTTCTAAATCAAGAATAAGATAATACACTCAAATATATCATATTGACACTCTAAAATGTTATTATGTTATTATTAGTAGCATACTTTATTTCTATTTATCAAGCATATTTTCTATTTATTCCTATATTTCTATTCCATGAATATATTCTTGATATTATGTAATACGCAAATAAATTAGACTTATAAAAAAATAATATCGTAATTCAAATTTGTGATTTATTGACTGATTTCTTATGGATTTTTATTATGTTCACTGCTTTTCATAATACCGATACTCATCTCTTAATAGTATTATAAATTATTATATATTTTATATTATTAATAAAATAATTTATTTTAACTAATATTAGTAATAATTTTATTAATGATTTAATATATTCAATAATTTATGAATAAAATAATAATTATGTTTTTAGTTATTTGGAGAGGGAAGAGAAAATTTATTATGGAGTTTAATAATAACAGGTTTAATGAATCTTTTTTTTATTTATTTATATATGACTCGAGATAGATTGATGAACAATTAATTTTTGAGCTGCAGGTTTTAAGAAGATATAAGTATAATTCAAAATAAATATGTGACATTTTTTTAGAAACTTTGTGTTTACTTTTTAATAATGATTTTAGGAGTGATGTCGCAAATAACTCCTTATTATAGTTTGAAAGTAACATTGATTTTTATTACAATAGTGACTTTAATAAAAGTATGAATTATAAATAATTTTAGCAATTCCTTTAATTCTATTACAATACATCTAGCAATCTATAGTAATTGATGTTGATAGTATCTTTTTATTTTTTGAATCAAAGAATCTCTATGATTAGCAGTCTCTTTTAATCTTTGCAACTAGTCACTTATCTTATCTAATAAATCACTCTCAACCAAAGTTATTATTAAATACATTCCTCTTGGACTCACAAAATACTCTTTTTTTTCATATTTTTAACTGAAATTTCATAGCTTATTATTTTTTAGTCAGATCTTAAAATGCTTACTTTTCTTCTTAGTATTTCTGTTTTAATTTATCTAAAAAAATTTTACTCTAATTTTATTGATATAAATAATTAAACAGAAGAATTTTATTAAACTTTAATTCGAAAGTTTTTTTACTTTATTATTATTTCTTTAGTATTTAATTTAGTAATTTTTTTAGCTGGAAAAGGATCCTTTATATTTTATTTTGACGTACTTTCTTGTATTATGCCTAATTATGTTCTTTAAATCTTTGATCCTTTAGTTAATTTATCAAACTAAACTATTGAATATAAATTTATTCTCAAAATCATTTACTAATTACAAAGGTTTGTTGATAGTATATGATATTTATAAATTAAAATATTATTATTTCATTTAAATATCAATTTATATAATTTTATATGATTCATAATATAAATCAACAACCTAAGAGAATTTATAGTAAATTTAGATTTTCATGTCAAAATAAAGACTCTCCAATCGAATAATAAAATTAAAATAATTATTAATATGAAATTTATAATATCAATAATATTGATTAATAAAAGAAAAAATAAGATAAATAAATTAAAAGGGATTAAAAATATTTTGATATTAAATTAGAAGAAGAATTTAAAAAACAAATATAAAATAATTAAATAAATCAATTATTTAATTTAGATGAAAATATAAATAAAGTATAATATTTTTTTTACTATTAAAGTTTAAATAATTATTTGATTATCATCAATAATTAATTTAAATTAAAAAAAATAAATTGCATCAATTAAAATAATAAATTTAATAATAAATTAAATATGAAACATAAAATAAATAATTTGATTTATAATTAGATTTAAACAAAACAATAAGTATTGATTTTAAATTAAACGAGAATTATAATGAGGAAAAATTTACTCTCTAATAATTTGAATAATCTATTTTAAAAAACAAAGAATCTCAAATTTAAAAAAATATAAATATTTTTATTAATTGAATTTAAATATTTTAAAAGGAAAACTCTTTTTATTTTTCAAAAGAAATTAAAATAATAGAAAATATAACTTAATATAAAAGCAAAATTATGAAGGATATATAAAATTGATTAAATAAGAAAGTATTTGAATAATAAAAAAATTATAAAGAATTTATAAAAAGTCAAATGAACTGTTTAAATAAAAAAAATTAAGAATTAGACATCATTAAAAATGAATATCATTAATTTTAAAATAATTTAAATGTAAATTAAATAAATATTAAATTTATTTAAGATTTTTAAATAGAAATATGATGAATAAATTTATTAAATAAAATATTTTACTTAGCAATAAAACTAAAAAATATTATAAAATTAAAAAGACCTTTTTTAGAAATGTGTAGGAATATTTTATTTTAAATCGTAAATTTAACATTTATTTATAAATAGTTATCTTGAATAAAATCAAGAAACTTAATTATAAATTAAAAATTAAGACTCAAAATAGATTATGGCTTATTTAAATAATTAATTAAATTAAAATTTAAAAATTTTATAAAATAATATATTAAAAAGTTAAGATAAAAAAAATAATGAAGATTAAAATAATTAATTAAAATATTTTAATAAAAATATTTATTTTATTTTATTATTAATGAATAATAATATATGTTTATTCTCATAGAATATAATAGATTCTTTTAATAATTTAAAGAAATAAAATAAATTATACTAAATTAACTATGATTAACTTTAAATGCTTAAAATCGATTTAATAAATTAAAATGAAAAAATAACAAAAAAATTAGATTTATAAAATTTAGATTCTTATTAAGAAAATTAAGAATAATAAGTCTAAATCAAATAAAATTAAAACTATAATGAATTAATTACTAATTTATAAGTATCATTTGATAATTAAATATTATAGAAAAATTAAAATATTATTTAAAATTATACTGAAATAAAATCGAATATTAATCATTTAAATTAAACAATTGATAGACTCATTTTGAAAACTATAAATTTTATGTAAAATTTTCAAACAAAGTAAATATATAAAATATAATATTATGAAATAAAATAATAATAATGATATATTTATTAATCAATTATATTCAATTAGAATTTCAAATAATATTTTATTTATTTCTATCAAATAGCCTTTATTAATAAATTAAGATCTTATTATATATGCTTGAAAAGGTCTTAAAAATATTAAGGGAGTGTAGTGGAATGAAATGTTATCATTATTTTAAATTGATTATTAATAAAAATAAAATAGTAAAAAAATATCAGAAAATACAAAATAATTATTAGCTAATTCATTGAGAATTAAATGATTAAACAGCTTAAAAGATATTCATGTTAAAAACATAAAGGAGTAATTTTATTAAAATGATTTAAACATTAATTTCTTTGAAAATTAGTCTCGAATAATGAATTCATCGAGAATAAAAAAAATATTCCAAGAAAATATGACTGAATATGATTAATTCTATTCCTTGCTACACTGGTTAATTCAATAAAATATATTTCTTCGTATTTTTATAAGTGATCAAGATATTGTATAGTTTCTATAAAAATTATAGTCAAAATAAAATATGAAGTTTGATTTGATACTAGATAGTTTGCATATTTTACTTGAAGATGTTTTAACTAAAATAAAAAATATAATTCAAATTTTTTTTTCTGATTTTATTTCACTATTAAAACTCACTATTTCTTAAATTGATATACGTAATTGTTTAATTTTAAATTTAAGTAAAAGAAAAAATTCAAAGAAAATTTTAAAATGATTAAAAAAAAAAAGTTTAATTTAATGAATTATATGAGAATAACAATATCAATTATATAAAAAAAACTTTAGAAAAACAAATTATTAAATAAATAAAATATTAAGACAATTTAAATATTTTGAATGAATTGGATTAAAAAAATTTTAAATAATAATAAAGTCGAATTTAACTTTTAAGAAAGTAAAAATAAAATTTATAATTTTAAATAATAATATAAATTTTAAATTTTATTTTTTCTTTTTTAATAATAGATTAAAATCCATTTACATTTTATATAAATTGTTATATAATTTAAATAATTTATTAGTTAAAGTCTAAATAATAAATCCTTTTTGATTTATTTACTTAATAATCAAAATTAAAATGATTAAGATAAAAAAGAATAAAATTATTTTATTAAAACTAGATATTAGTAATAAAATAATTAAAATAAAAAATTTGATTAAAATATATACACTTAATAATACTAAATTGATTCAGAAGAAAGTTTAAATAAAAATTATTCAAATTGAGAACATACAAATAATAATGAAAAAAAATAAATTATTAAAATAAATAATAACAAATTTAATGATATTCGAAATTTAAAAAATAATAACAAAAAAAAAGGTTTAAAATCTATAATTGAAAGTAAATATATTTTTTAAATAATTAGAAATTGAATAAAATGATAAGCTTTAAAACTTAAATTAAGAAATTCTAAATTCTATTTAAGTATATGATAAAGAATATAAAAATAAAAAGAATATATACAAATTATTTTTATAATAATAAGAAAATCCAAATTATTTACATTCTACTTAAAATTATAAATTTAAATAAAATTATAAAAAAATTGATACCAAAAAAATATTTAATTGTAGTAAAAATAAATAAATATTATTATAAATTAATAGTGAAAAAAATTTAGAAAATTTAAAAATAAAATCTAAATAAATTTAAGAAGTAAAAATTGATATTTAAAAGACTGCTACTAAAAACTCAAATTCATTTAATTTTTAATAAAAAATTGATAAATTAAGTTTTGAAAAAAAAAAAAATTAGACTTAAAATTTAAATATGAATAATTCTGAAAAAATTAAAAAATAAAAATTACAGATAATTAAGAATATATATAATAAAAATAAAGAATAAAAAAAAGAGAATATAATAAATATGAGTTATTAATAAAAAGAAATTGTGTAATAAGATAAAAGTATATAAGGATAATATATAAGAGATAAAAAAATTAATGAGGATTATTCATCATTTTTTGAAAGTGAAAATGAGAGTGAAGTATGATGATTTATATATTTTTGTTTATGTAAAATGAGTGTATAATATAAAATGAAAGTGTTATTTAGGTCAAAGAAAATACTTTTTGGTAAATTTAAAGATAAGTGGATTTTCAAATAGAAGGTAATCTTGGAGAGACATTCTGAGACTGCGAGTGCGCATTCCCGCATTGAAGTTAATGGTAGGACCTTGGTCAATAAGACTCTGATCAAGATAGACGGTGACTTTGTGTTTAAATAGACTGCCAAAAGGTGGTACTGCTCCCTTTTTGCAACCATAAGTGATTTCAGCCATCTCCAACTCATCAGCCAGTTTGATGTTTTTAGTCTTCAATATCTTCTTAATGCTATTCCAGTGAATTTCCTCTGCAGCCGAACATACACACATTATCATTTCATTCTTATCTTTCAACTCACATCGAAGCAGAGAAACCTTTGCACCCGATCCCAGACTCTCATTCCTATAATAAGCTGATTCTTAAGATGTTATGCATGCAGGATGTTCCATACTTATGAACTCTATTTACTTATTCTATAAATTACTCACTATTATATCATAAAGAGCACTCGATTCCTATTCTTATTACTATTCAACATCTTTATCATTTTTTTTATCTAAATTTTATTATTCATCTATCTTTTCATCTTTTACTATATCTTCACTTTTCATTTATATTTTATATCTAAATATATATATTTCATAAAATCAAAATCAAATTTATGAATTAGTAAAAGAGATTTTTATTTAATTTTTAATCAGATATTAGTTGTGTAAATTTGATATTAGATTTAGACTCTCTTCTAAAGAGGTCATTTTAATAAAAGCAGTTTTATTATTATTACTATTGCCTTAGACAAATCTAAAAATAAAATACAATAAAAATACTTACTTAATTTTTTGACAATTTCCAAATTATTGAGCATATTTAAGAAGAAACTCCTCAGTCATTTCTTATTCTAAATTACTAAGATGAAGTGTAAGGGAAGGTTTATTAAAAGTTATCCCTTTGTAGCAATTAAATCTTTTGTACTTATGGTTAAAAATTTAAAATGAAATATTGTTATCTTTTAAGTTATTGTAGTTTATTTTAATGTGTCCAATTTATGAATATTTTAACTTTAAATTAATTATGTTTGATATTTACTCTTATTAGATTTCCATAAAAATTTACATTATTCAAATACTCTACACTTAATTTTGCATCTTAAATATTTTCAAATTATATGAAAATCATTTTTTGCTGTTTTTTTATCAAAATCTACTCTATATTTCCAAAGTTCGAGAATAAATTATAAATATTTATTGGCTTTATTTAATAAATTCTTTCAAAGTTTTTCATATAAACTACTTTGCTTGGTAAATTTTAATTAGAATTTTAATCTAATATAAAATCTTTGTTTTTATTATTTTAATTAATATTTTAGTTTTCGTTATAATTATCATAAAAATTTATATTTTATTTACCTCCATTTACTTAAAAATTATTTTTAAGTTATAACTTATTTGAAAAATTTTTATCCAATAATTAATCTGTTTGTAAACTTAAATTGGTTTAATAATTGATTTTAATAGAGTCATTTTAACTATTAAATTGGTCTTATTATAAATTCTAAAAGCTTAGAGGTTTAGTTTAAATTAATTATTCTTAAAATTTACTTAAGATACCAGGAGGAAGTTTAATGTTTTTTTAATTATTTTTAAAATTTTATTAATTCTTATTTTTATTGGGTTTAGATACATTTTATTCAGCTAATTATATTTTAAATGATTGTTAGTTAGAATTTAAGTCACTTTAATTTAAAGTATTAAAGTTAATATTTTTTAGATTATTATAAGACTACACATTACTCTTATTTATATTGCTTAAATTATTATTTGTACTTAAATTATTTAGTAATTATTAATTATAATTAGAATAGCTAGTATTATTATTACTATTATTATTAGTAGTAATTATTGTTTTTAACTAATTATTTTAGTTATAATTTTATTATTATTCTTTATTTTGATTTAAGTTCTATTGGTTTTTGTTAAGATATCTATGAAACATTGATTTAACTTCAGTTTCATGTTAATTTTTAATTTATATGCTTTGAGGAGATTGAATAGGTGAATCAAACATAATTTGATTTCTATTAAATGGAGATTATTAATAATCTCTATTAATTGGAGATTAATCTTATATATCTATCATTTTAAAATTATCTATTGAAAGAATCTAATTAATTTGCTGTTAATATTATATTTCTTAGTTTTTATTTAATTATTATTATAAATATTATTATTATTTATTACAAATATTATTATTAATTTTATCTTTTTCATCATTTTAATATTAATCTTACTAAAATAATATGTTATTAATAGAATTATTTTAGCTAATATTTTTTATTTTTAAAGGATAT
>Ga0315908_10003462_pt1 | contig 11429 bp, 9 predicted proteins | sample LakEriMetagenome_12_FD_203520 | JGI IMG/M metagenome (GOLD analysis project Ga0315908, IMG submission 203520) | Freshwater fungal communities from buoy surface, Lake Erie, Ohio, United States - Buoy 4 MA124 | ecosystem: Environmental > Aquatic > Freshwater > Lake > Lake biofilm | place: USA...
TATTTAATTTAATGATTTTAATTATTATATCATACGTTTCATTTTCTAATTCTTAATTCTATCGGCCTTTGGGCATAAACCAAGGGGCTTTGTAACCCGAATGAGAATCTGGGACAAAAGAAACCCCGCATCTTATTCCCCATTCGTTGACACCGTTGTTGAACGAAGTGCCATTGAATACTTTGATGAAGGGAACGACTGTTTTCCAGCCATTGTTATCACGGGGTATGTATTGCACGCCAAAAGAAAGCGTGTAGCGAGTATCTTCTCTCGGTTTTCCAAATGTTTTCCAATAGTCCATACCTGCGAAGCCTAATGAAACATGGAGATAAGGATTAATATCTGGGCCAATGTATAAACCGATGGACTCAGGTAGAAAAAAGGCCAATGCTCCAACCACAGTAGCAGAAGTATTGCTGGTGGTATCAGACAGGACATTTACCAAGAAATAATGCGCAGCCGTTGAATGCACATACAATCTTTTTTGCCCATAATGGGAGCCCACAGAAAGTGGGTAGCTTAAAGTAAGTCTTTTACCAATGACGGGACGAGCCTCAAAACCAAAACTCCAACTTACCTTTGTAGGAGTAATCATTTGATCATACTGCCAAAGGAAAGTAGGCATTTCCTGAGCATTGGCCATGGTAAAAAAGGCCATACTAAAGAGGGTAAAAAACAGATTTCTCATGAACAACGAATAAGTGGCCAATTTAGGATAATCAATACAAAAGCATGAACATTAGCGCAAATCATATAAAAAAGATTACCCTTTTCCTTCTTTTGAGCACGGTGCTTTTTACCAATTGTTCAAAAGAAAAACGCTCCGATAAAGCCGCCGAAAAAATGCGCCAATTTGTGATTGACATCGGTGAGTATGCTAGAGAAACAGATCCAAACTTTATCCTAATTCCTCAGAATGGCGAAGAGCTAGGACTGGTGGATATGGACAAGTCCTATGGGGTAAACTCTGTTTATTTGAATGCGATAGATGGTTTCGGTGTGGAAGAAATTCATTACAATGGAGACTATTCACCAGATGATTACCGCATTGAAAACCTTCGTGTTTTGGCTCAAGAAAAGCCCGTTTTGGTTTCAGAATACATTACCAATAATCAAAACGAAGCCAATGCATACGAGCTTAACTCCGCAGAAAATTGGTTGAGCTTTGTGCGAACCAGTGGTAATTATGATTACAATGAGATTCCCGATACAATACCAAATGAAAATAATAATGATATTATAGAGCTCAGCGATGCAAAAAATTATCTCTATTTAATTAGCACAGAAAACTACTCGGATAAAGGAGATTTTTTGGACGCTATAGCTGCCACGAATTATGATGTAGTGTTGATTGATTTGTTCTTTGGTGATGAAGAATTGACCGGTTCTGACATCAATCGAATCAAACAAAAAGCCAATGGCGGCCAGCGTTTGGTAATTTCATACATCAGTATTGGCTCGGCGGAAAAGTATCGGTACTATTGGAAAAGAGGCTGGGGACATCATCATCCACTATTTCTAAAAAGAAAATACGATGGGTATCCGGATGAATTTTGGGTAAAATTCTGGCGCCCACAGTGGCAAGAGATTATCTATGGCAATGATGAATCTTACATAAAAAAAATTCTGAATGCTGGATTTGACGGTGCTTATTTGGACAACATTGAGGCGTTTTATTTTTTATACTACAAATCCTAGTGACTTTAAACAAAATTTGATTCTCTATTTCTCCAAACGTATCTTTTGTGGCTTTATATTTACAATCGAACTCAATTTTTCATTATGAAAAAACCCGTTGTGATATTTATTGTTTTACTATTTGCTTTCCATTTTGAACTCAGAGCCCAAACCAATAGCAATAAAAACAATCCTTGGAGTATCGGCGTTGGTGCTTATGTTGGCGAAAGCTTTCGAAAAATAACGATCAACGATTTCTCGGCTATTAACTCTGATATTGCCGCAGACCGAGAGCTTCATGAAGATTTTATTACGGGTTTTACAGGACAACTAAATGTGCAATACAACTTTACCCCTTCATTGGGCTTGGAGTCTGGTCTACAATATGCTGTAAGAGGCTACAAAGGCGTTTATGAGAATTTGGTTTTTGGAGACATCATTGATCCGCGTTTAGGCTTTACCGGTGCGGGTGGAGCAGGCATTACGAAAGTTGATTTTTTGTACCGCTATCATTTTCTCAGTCTACCTGTAAGAGCTCGATTGAATGTGGGTAAAAACAAAGTGCGTTGGACCAGCGGATTAGGCTTTTCATTCGATTACTTAAATAGCTATCGAGTAACCACGATGAAAGAAAAAATTGATGGAACGATTGATTCCGATACTCAAAAATACAGCAGTGGCGATGTAAAAATGCGTAGTTTCAATGGATCTGTGCTTATTTCTACCGGCGTTCAATACCAACTTACGGCTTATGATCACCCTCGCATAGAACTTTACTACCGCAGTGCACTTTCACCTACAGCAGATGTTCCTATTTCCGATCGACTGTGGGATATAGGGCTGTGCTTCAGCTATGTACGTTCTTTTTAAGTCACCTTTTTGATTTTTCACAAAGCTTCAACATTGTAAGGCTACGGTGCCGAAATAAACTAATTTCGCGGCATAATTCAGTACTCTTACACATGGCTAATACAGCAGAACTGAAGCGCATTGCCTCTCAAGTACGTCGCGACATCGTGCGCATGGTACATGCAGTCAACAGCGGTCACCCCGGTGGTAGTTTGGGTTGCACAGACTACATCGTTTCCCTCTATTTTTCTCACATGAAAGTCAATGCCGACCAATGGAATATGGACGGTATCGGCGAAGATTTGTTCTTTTTGAGCAACGGGCACATCAGCCCAGTGTGGTATAGTGTTCTTTCTCGTCGCGGGTATTTCCCGGTGAGTGAGCTCAGTACTTTCCGCAAATTGAATACTCGCTTGCAAGGTCACCCTACTACGCACGAAGGCTTGCCTGGAGTACGCATTGCCAGTGGTAGTCTTGGTCAAGGCTTATCAGTAGCTCTTGGTGCCGCTCAAGCAAAAAAATTGAATAATGACAAAGGACTCGTTTTCACCCTTCACGGTGATGGCGAGTTACAAGAAGGTCAAATATGGGAAGCTGCTATGTACGCAGCGCACCATAAGGTAGACAACCTCATCAGTGCTATCGATGTAAACGGTCAGCAAATTGATGGTCCTACCGAAAAGGTAATGAGTCTCGGTAACCTCCGTGCCAAATGGGAAGCCTTTGGGTGGACTGTCTTGGAAATGGATGGAAATGATATGGACGCCATTGATACCACGCTTAATCAAGCCAAATCAATGACCGGTCAAGGCAAACCCATTATGATTTTAATGAAAACTGAAATGGGTAAAGGTGTCGACTTTATGGAGGGCACTCACAAATGGCATGGTGTAGCACCTAACGACGCGGAATTGGCCAATGCCCTTTCACAACTCGAAGAAACCCTTGGCGATTATTAATTTTCAACTGAGCAAGCATGTTAGAATTTACAATACACAACAATAACGACACCCGCTCTGGATTCGGAGAGGGTTTGCATGAGCTAGGAAAATCAAATCCGAAAGTGGTAGCACTTTGCGCCGATTTGATTGGCTCTCTAAAAATGGATGCCTTTAAAAAGGATTTTCCAGAGCGATTTTTTCAAGTAGGTATCGCCGAAGCGAATATGATGGGTGTTGCCGCTGGTTTAACCATCGGAGATAAAATCCCCTTCACTGGAACATTTGCCAACTTCTCTACCGGCCGCGTTTACGACCAAATTCGTCAAAGCATTGCCTACAGTGGTAAAAACGTAAAGATCTGTGCATCGCACGCTGGTCTCACGCTTGGGGAAGATGGTGCCACTCACCAAATTCTTGAAGATATTGGTATGATGGCTATGTTGCCTCATATGACAGTGATCAATCCCTGCGATTTTCACCAAACGAAAGCAGCGACCATTGCATTGGCTGACCACCATGGTCCTGCTTACTTGCGATTTGGTCGTCCGAAAGTGCCTTGTTTTACTGCTCCTGATCAAAAATTTGAGATTGGAAAAGCATGGCACATTCATGCAGGAACAGATGTCACCATTATAGCCACTGGTCACTTGGTATGGAAAGCTGTAGAAGCAGCTCGCATTTTAGAAGCTGAAGGCATTTCTGTGGATCTCATTAATATCCATACGATCAAGCCACTCGATGTGCAAGCTATAGTAACCAGCGCTGCCCAAACAGGCGCCGTGGTTACCGCTGAAGAACATCAAATCATTGGTGGTCTTGGATCTATGGTTGCTCAGGCTCTTAGTCAACATCATCCCTGCCCTGTTGAGCACGTGGGTGTAAACGATAGCTTCGGCGAATCAGGAACACCTGATCAATTGATGCAGAAATACGGTTTAGAAAAAGAAAACATTATAGCTGCTGCGAAAAAAGCGATAGCCCGTAAAAAGTAGTATTCTTCTTTTATTACTATAAAAAAAGGAGTCCATTAGGACTCCTTTTTTGTGAAGGCAGCGAAGATGCCTAAGCCATTTTCTACGTTATCATAAATCAACGTGGGCTCGGAAAAAGGATCACCATAGTTGATGTTCTGGATGCTTTTATGAAAACGATAATATTCCTCTGAAGCGTTTACTACCGTCAAAACTAATTCAGAATCGAGGCCTGGTTCGGCCATAAAATAGCTTCCTTGCAGTTGATAAGTGCGATTAAAGCTAGCCTCATTATCGCTGTTTTGAATAAAACTAGACCCTAAATAATTAAGCTGCGTATAGATGATACCGGAACCATCATCATACTGAATTCGGTTATCAAATTGAAGAATATAATACTGACCAATTCCTGAAGTAAGGCGCCATCTAGCTTTTAACGAATAGTCGATGTAGGAATCAAAATTGCTATAGACAGTATCCACATCCAAAACTGTGAATTCATCAATCTGAGGAGTGCTCGCAGGTACTGTAGTTGTAGCCGAAATGGAGGCATAATCGGGGTGCGATGCGGTAATCGTATAGGTTTCTCCTAATTCGATTGGAAAAGCAGATCCGGGAAGTGTGTAGGTGCCCGTAATCATATCGTAAGTCATATTGATGCCCGCACCATTTCCATGTCGCAATGTAATGGTGGCGCCTTCTAAAGGCATATAGGGATCTACATTATTCCCAGAACCAAACACGGGGTCCGAAACTCTTAGAACAGCCTTAATCGTTTCTTGATCGGGAGAAACAAAGCAGCTCAAAACCATCTGTGGATCCACCTTTGGCACTTCGATGTCCGCATCTTTCTCGCAACTTTGCAGAAAAAACGCCAACATCACGATCAGAACGGAGATATATCTTTTTTTCATCGCGTATTAAAATTTATAATTCCAAGAAATGCTCGGAATAATGGGGAAGAGTGAAATTTGCTTGAGCTTGGTATTGCCCGTCACATCCGTATCCGTGAAGTAATAAAATGGATTCTGACGGTTATAGGCATTGTACAAACCGATCTCAATCGTTCGTTCAAAGTTCTTTTTCTTTTTCAAGAAAGAAGCAGCGATGTCGCCTCGGTGATAAGGTGCCATTCGAAAACTATTTTTTTCACCATAGTTTTCTACGCTAAATGTATTGGAACCTCCAAAACCAAAATTAGCACCTCCCGGCATATTGCCATCTACTACATAAGAAGAGTTAGGAAGAGTTATGGCTTGACCTGTGCCATACACCCAAGTAGCAGATAACGTAACTTTTTCGTTGATTTCGTAGATAGCCACTACGCTTAAATCATGGCGACGATCATAACGCGCATAGAATTTTTTACCAAAATTCAATTCATCGAACTGAAGCTGCGTCCATGATAACGTATAGCCTACCCATCCGGTCAATTTCCCGAATTTACGCTGCACTAATAGCTCTCCCCCATAACTCCACCCCTGTCCATCGGTTACCTTGTCTTGCCAAGAGTTAGCATCTTCATCTACAGCAAATCCAGTATCCAAGAAGGAAGCGCCTTCCTTGTAGGCAATCACTTTATCCATTTTCTTGTAATACCCTTCAATACTGATCAACAACTTTTGCTTCGATAAATCTTTTGCAAAACCCGCGGCAAATTGCTGCGACTGTTGAGGTTGAACGCGATTAGTAGCCGGCACCCACAAGTCTGTAGGAAGGCCAATCCCCGTATTGCTCAACAAATGAATATACTGATTCATAAGCGCGTAACTGGCCTTAAACGAAAGGCTCGGCTTGATCATATAACGGCCGCTGAATCGCGGTTCTAAGCGATTAAAGTATTTTTCCTTATGATTATAAATGCTATATCGAAGACCGAAATTTACTTTTAATTTATCGGTGATACCCCAATCGTCTTCCGCATATAATGCACCTTCGCCAGTATAAATTGTTTGCTTACGATCATAATTAACGTCAGAACTTGAATTTTTCAAAACAGTCGCACTTGGCGTAAAGATGTGGTACGTTGATACAGCACCAACGCGGATGTAGTGATTTGGATTGGGTTGGTAGTCCACATCATACTTCAACGAATAGTCGCGAATACCACTTTGGAAATCGAGTTCCGTTTTATCACCATCACTACTTTCTGATTGGAAATTAATACCAAACTTATAATTCGTGAAAATAGCAGATAAATTACCAAATGTTTTTTCATTGATAATATTATTCCATCTTACCGTCGCCGTAGCATTTCCCCAGAGAAAATTACCTTTTTCAGAACCTACAGAGGTTTTCGGGCGAACATAAAACTTGTCTTTACCAAAATAACCGCTTACGTAAATTCTATTCTTATCATTTATAACATGATTATATTTTGCATTAAAATCATGGAAAAAATATCCTCCTTTGGAATCTGCTGGTAAAAGCGGGTAAATCAAAAGATCGATGTATGTGCGTCGGCCTGAAATTAAGAATGAGCTTTTTCCTTTTTTCACCGGACCTTCAATCAACACTCTTGAAGAAACCAAGCCGACACCAAATTCTGTTTTGAATTTTTCTTTGTTACCGTCCTTCATGCGCAACTCTAGAACCGACGACAAACGACCACCGTAACGAGCGGGGAAACCACCTTTTACGAGCTCTACACTTTTCAAGGCATCGCCATTAAAAATAGAGAAAAACCCAAAGAGGTGATTGGCATTATAAACCGTAGCATCATCAAGAATAATGAGGTTTTGATCTGGGCCGCCACCTCGCACATAGAAGCCTGAACTGCCTTCACTGCCCTTTTGCACTCCTGGCATGAGTTGTATTACTTTCAAAACGTCCTTTTCGCCAAGTAGCGCAGGTATCTTTTTAATTTGTTCGATTGGAATTTCAATGGTGCTCATGCGCGAGTCCTCACTGATTTTCTCCACTTTATCCGCTTCAATCACCACTTCGCCTAGCGACGCGGCATTGGATAAATAAACATCTTTTTGAATGGAGTTCATGCCATTCACTTCTATCACTAGTTTTTCATATCCCACTAGTTGGTATACCAAGATGATTTTTTCCGAAGCAGGAACAGTTAGGGTATAAAATCCGAACGCATTACTAGCCGACCCATAGGCCATATCCGCAGTAGCTACAACTGCCCCTGGCAATGTTTCTTTGGATTCAGATTCATAAACAAATCCGCTGATGGTCACTTTATTCTGAGAAAATACTGGAATAAAAATGAGAATCAAGCTGGCGGTTAAAAGGTTTTTCAGAAGAAGCATAGGCCTTTGATCGAAGATTGTGCGAATTTATTGCTCCCGCATTCAAAAAAAACACTTCTTTCCGATGTCATTCAAGTATTCCTGAAACCCATCGCGCCATCTTTTCCCTTGCCCTCTTATATTTGTGGCCTATCCATTTCTACTCATGAAGCACCTCCTTGTACCCTGCGACTTTAAAGAAGAAAGTAAAACAGCCATTGCCATGGCCGGTAAACTGGCTTCTAAAGTGGGCGCTTCCATCACTTTATTGCACATTTTATACAACGAAGAAGGCTCTGCAGAAGCAGAAGAAAAAATAGGAGAGCTAAAGGCGGAGTTGGCGTCGTTGGTCAATTGCCCCATAAATACCCTTGTTAAAGCAGGCGATATCCTTGAAGCCATAGGAGAAACAGCTCATGAAGTGCAGGCCGATTTAGCCGTTATGATTACCCACGGACTTCAGGGTAGCCAACAGATCACAGGAAGTTTAGCGCTAAACGTGATTACCCAGGCCGAATTACCTTTTTTAGTAGTACAAAGCAAAACAGGGATTGGCGGTGAAATTCAAAAAGTATTGGTAGCCCTTGAATATCGCCAGCAATCAGAAGAAGAACTCAGTAAAATCATTGCTTTCACCAAAGTATTAGATGCCCAAGTGGAGCTCTTTTTTCACCAACGTCCGGCAGAAGCCAAACACTCCGAACTTCAGTCAATCGTGAGCCAACAGTTTGAAGAAGCCGGCATTGCCTTTACACTCGAGGAAAACCAAAAATTTGATTTCTCAAAGGCCGTGGTTGAACGTTCTAAAGCCATTGGTGCCCAACTGATCATAGCCTTGAATTATTCTTATGAAAACCTTTACTCCATCAATCCACGGACGGATGAAGAAGATTTGATTTACAACAACGCTGCAATACCCATTTTACTGATTACCCCCCAAAATCAAGACGAAGACCTCGAAAAACCTGAAGACCTTTTATAAGCTTTTTTCGATTCGAAAACTCACGTTTTATCCACAATTTCGCCATTAACAACTGCATGTTTCGGTCTGTTTATCAATAGATTACAGACTTTTCACCAATTCACTAACAATGCTTGCTACCCCCGTTATTGGTAGGTAGTTTTGTCTGATGCACTTAACCTAAGGAGGCCTCTGTCCTAATCTTTGGTAAAGTTCACCTAACTTTTTTGTAGCAATTACCTCAAACAAAGGATATTAAACCATGATTACTCGTATCATCGGTATCAACACCAGTACTTACGTAAATGCGGAAATGCGTTTGGACGACTGTGACTCGTTGCAGTTGGTAGGTCCTAACAACGTTGGTAAATCAACCCTCATTTACACGTTGAACTTCTTGTTCATTGTAGATGGATCCAAGATGTCGTTCTCCGGTCAACGCCGTGGCGATAAAGAAACCATTCACCACTACTTCCCTACTCACAATCAGAGCTATATTGTTTTTGAGATTCTCAAAAACAGTACGTATTACTGTATTTTGGTAAAACGCGACAGCGATGGCGAATTAGAGTATTACCGTTTCAACTCAGATTATAAACAAGAATATTTCTTCAAAAAAGACGGCACCTCACAGCGCATTCGCAAGTGGGATGAAGTACAGGAAGAATTGACGGCTGCGGCCATCGAGCTTTATTTGTTCAAGAGCAAAACGGAAATCTTTAACTCCGTTTACTCCCGTGGTCGCCGAAACGACGCCGTTGTTTGGCTAGAAGAAAGCGTTCGTACTGACGGATTGAGCAACAACTTCTCGAAGGTCTATCGTTACCTGATCAATTCTAAGTTGATCACCAACAAGACATTAAAAGAGAGTTTGATTATTGCCGATAACCGTGAAAATGAAGGTCTTTCTTTTTCTCAAAAAAACAAGAAAGACATTAACGACTTGTTGCGCATCAACGATGAGATACGCACCATTAAAGGAATACAAAAAGATTTTGAAGAATTCCGTGAAGTCGTTAACCTCTTTAAGGCAAAAAACAGAATTGTTTCTGACCTTGTATACGCCTTTGAAAAACAATACTCGGGAGTTATTAATGAATTGGATAGCTCGCGTTTAGATAAGGAAAAAACATTCCAAACCTCATTGGTTGTGCTCAACGAGAAATTGAAGCCTCGTCAAGAAGAGTTGAACCGTGAGATTGGTAAAAAAGAAACCGAAGTAGAAATTCGTGAAAAGGAATTTATTTCTCTTCAAACACAATTGGAAGAAATCAATTCTTTTGAAGATAAAAAGTTCTTAGAAGAATCATTGGTAAACCTCGACCAACGTCGTAAAGACACGGAAGTGCGCATTACCATGGTCGAAAACCAAAAGCTCAACAGCAAGCAGTTAGAAGCTAAACTATCCAAGTTAGACGACGAGTGCAATCGATTGGATGCACAAATCAAAAACTACGATAACCAATTGATCCAAAAGATTGCTGGTAAAGACGAAGACCGCAAGCTTTTGAACACCATTTTCTCACCAGAGTTTGCAGCACAGAGCGCAGACTTGGTGAAGAAAAAAGTATCGAAAGTGGGTGCTAGCATGACCATTTTCGATGGTGAGGTAAAACTTCCAAAAGACTTGAAGCTAAAAGACATTCCTTCAGTAAAAATGTTGAAGGATGAATTAGCAGAATTGAAAAAAGAAAAAACCGAACTCGAGAAGTTGTGGGCGGTTGCTTTGCACTTTGATAAGGCGCAAAAAGACCTCAACAAGATTTTGGAGGAAATTGAAACGGTTAAATCAAAACTTCGTCGTATTGACGAAAAGCCTATCATTCAAGAGCGCAGCGATGAACTTGGAAAAGAGCTCCGCGTAATGAAGGCTGAAAAAGATAAGATCGAAGAAGATTTGAGTAAACTCAAGAAGGAAATTTCAGAGAAAACCCTCCTCTTGGAATCACTTCGTGAAGAAACTCGTCGGAATGAAGAGCGCATCATTGAGTTGAAGAAGCGCAAACAAGAAATCGAATCCTTTGGTATCACTCCTACTGAGTACGAAACCACGGAGAGTTTGGATGAAATCTACAACAAGATTCGCATGTCTAACCAAGACCGTGAATCGTTGAAGACCTCCAAAGACCGCATGTTCGATGCTTTGCGTTTCAAAACCAACAGTGCACTGGCAGATGAAACCGAGTTCATCAAATTCGTGGAAGATGAAATCGCTTGTATTACAGACAAGGAGAAAAGTATTGACGGATTATTGGGCAGTATTTCTACCCAGTTTGCTAACCCGGCTTATAACCTACGCAAGCGTTACGAAGAGTTTAAAGCTTTTGTCTATAACCGTTTCAACGAGAGTTTGGCAAAAACGCGCATCTCCAATATTGAATCTCTTAAGATTGAATTGGTAGATAACAAGCGCGTGCTATATGATCTTGAGCGCATTTCTGCGATTGAAAACCTCAATGCCCAATTGGCCTTTGAATTCGATCAAGGAGAAGATCTAAAGATTTTGAACCAATATTTGGATAGCGGCAAAACCATTGACTTTGAAGACCTATTTGATATTGAGCTTTTGCTTGATGTAAAAGGACACTTAAAGCGCGTGGATTTGAAAGAGCAGGTGGAATCAGACGGAACAGACCGTATGATTCGTTTGGTTATCGTTATGGCCATCATTAACCGATTGGCTATCAGTTCGCCAGAAAACAAGATTGCCTTGTTTATTGACGAGATTGGAACCATCGACGAGCACAATCGTCCGCAGCTTGTGGCTTTCTGTAAAGAGCACAAC
>Ga0315908_10003465_pt1 | contig 11424 bp, 10 predicted proteins | sample LakEriMetagenome_12_FD_203520 | JGI IMG/M metagenome (GOLD analysis project Ga0315908, IMG submission 203520) | Freshwater fungal communities from buoy surface, Lake Erie, Ohio, United States - Buoy 4 MA124 | ecosystem: Environmental > Aquatic > Freshwater > Lake > Lake biofilm | place: USA...
CCATAAACTTCATTCCAATAGTAATCCAGAAGGAAGGTGAAGGCCACTTGGTCACCAAGTTGGGCTTTTGCTATGTTGGATTTTATTTCCAATGCACCGGTTTTGAAAATAAAGTACTAATAAATAGATTCAGTTGCACCACAATCAAAAGAAGTTCCAATACAGGAAACAAATACATGACATCTTTTTCTTTTAGTTTACCCGCCGAAAAACCGAGCGAAATCCAGGCAAAAAGGTAGCGGAATCCAACCAAACTCGCTACTGCAATCCATTGAAATTGAAAAGCCAATAATATAATTGCTAACAAAACAAAGCTCAATTGCAAGGCAAAGAAAGTGCCGAGCTGAAATTGATCAAACGCCTTGTAGTAGTTTGCGGTAGCTACGTGTCTGCGTTTTTGAGTAAACCAAGCCGAAAAAGTTGTTTTTGGTTTGGAATAGGTAAAGGAATCTGCCGAAAAAGATAGTGTACAGTTGGCTTCAGTGGCTGCTTGATTGATGAATAAATCGTCATCTCCCGAACGAATTTTCATGTGATCCATGAATCCGCGAACATTAAAAAATTCTTCCCGTTTGTAGGCTAAATTTCGTCCCACACCCATGTAAGGTTTTCCTAATTTTGCCCAAGAAAAATAAGATGTTGCAGTGAGTAAGGTTTCAAATCGGATCAATTTGTTTACCAAAGAACCACTTATTTTTTCGTAGGCACCATAGCCCAATACGATGGTTTTTTGTGGCGTAAAATGCGCACTCATTTGTTTAATCCATTGGTCTGATGCTGGATAGCAATCGGCGTCCGTGAAAAGTAAATGTTCGTATTTGGCTGCTTTTATGCCCAATGTGAGGGCAAATTTCTTGTTGCCCCAAAATGCTTCATTGTTTTGCACTTTTACCAACTTTATGTTGGGATATTGTTTCTCAAATCCCTCAAAAATGGCCAAGGTTTCGTCGCTCGAGGCATCGTCAATGAGCACCACCTCAAAGTCGGGGTAATCCTGTTGCATCAATAACGGAACAAATGCGGTTACATTTTCTTCTTCGTTTTTGGCACAAACGATAACCGAAATGGGAATGCGTTTTTGAGTAGATTGTGTATGTTTAGCAAACGAAAATTTACCAAATACCACAACAAAATATAAAAATTGTCCCAAGACAACGGCAATGAATACATAAAATAGGATACTCAACATAGATTTTAAACGGCTTTAATTGGAATGTGTTCGGCGTGCAAATGTACAAATTCAAATAGGTTTCAAGAGTACAACTTGACAATTTGTATGGCTAAGTTTTAGATAATATTTACTTCGGCTTCAATACGGATCCCAAACGTCTCCAGTACTTTCGCTTGAATCCGCTCTGCCAATTCCACAATTTCTTTTCCGGTAGCCTTGCCATAATTTACCAAGACTAAAGCTTGATTTTTATGGACTCCCGCATCGCCAAAGCGTTGGCCTTTGAATCCGCATTGTTCTATGAGCCAACCCGCTGGTACTTTTACTTCGGTGGGAGAAACATCAAAGTATCTCATCTCAGGGAATTTTTCGTGAATGGGTGCAAAATCAGATTTTAAAATCACCGGATTTTTAAAAAAACTCCCGCTGTTGCCCAATTCTTTTGGATCCGGCAATTTGCTTTGTCGAATGGCAATCACGGCCTTGCTCACGTCTTGTATGCTTGGATTAGTGATGTGCTGTTTGGCTAACTCAGCTTGAATATCACCATAGGCAGTGTTGATTTGGTGTTGGGTTTTACTCAGACAAAAATCCACCGAAACAATGATGTATTGGTCTTTTACTTTGTTTTTAAAAATGCTTTCGCGGTAGTCAAATTCGCAGTCTTCGTTTGAAAAGGTGGTTAATTCTAGCGTTTGCCGATTTAAAGCCACGCAGGATACAAAATTGTCTTTGATTTCTTTGCCATAGGCTCCAATGTTTTGCACAGGTGTAGTGCCCACATTTCCGGGAATCAAGGACATGTTTTCGAGTCCGCCATACTTATTTTCCAAAGTCCATAGTACAAATTCGTGCCAGTTTTCGCCAGCCATTCCGCGCACAATTACCGTGTCTGCGATTTCAGAGACGACTTCTTTTCCTTTCAAGTCAATGTGAATAACCAATGCCTCGATGTCTTTGGTGAGTAACATATTGCTCCCACCACCCAAGATAAATTTAGGTGTCTCTGGGTAGTTTAGGAATACACTTCGCAATTCGCCTATGCTGGTGACAGAGACAAACTGATTGGCCTTGGCAGCAATTCCAAAGGTGTTATAGGCGAGAAGAGGATAGTCGTGGTGTATTTGCATGCGTGTGAATTAGGATATAGTTAGCGAGTTGCTAAATCGTTCGACATAGTGTTTTAACCAAATATGCAACATAAACAAAGGCATCACGTAGGGCAACAAGCGGTAATCTCCTTTTTGTATTCCTGCCACTAATTTTTCAGCATTTATGTCCTCAAAATAAGGCATTTCAAAGATACGACTTTTGGTAAAGGCCTGCAGCTCTTCTTTGAAAGCCGCACTGTGCGTGAGGTATTCGCCCCAGGGCACACTGAGTCCATTTTTTTTATACGCTAATATTTCAGCGGGTAATTCAGATTCCATGGATTTTTTTAAGATGTATTTTCCTTTCTTTCCTCTGAACAAAAGCGCATTGGGTAAAGTCCCTAGTCCACTCAGTAAGCGTTCATCCAGAAAGGGTTCTCTACATTCTATAGATGCCCCCATAGTACAGCGGTCATTTCGATCCAACAACGAACATAAATAGGTGTGTTGATCAAAATACAGGGCTTGGCGTTTGGGGTTGTTGGGGTAAAGTTCCTTTGCCTCTTCTAGAATAGATTGGCGATATTCATTTTGCGGTGCCTTTTCTATACCATAGTTGCTTAGTATGTCTTTCGGATACATGTTACTTCCGTTGTACAGAATTAAATCATCTAGATTGGACAGTTCTGCATAACGCATGAGTTTGTCTAGTCGGGGATGGTGCGAAAATAATCCTGTTTTGCCAATCACACTAATGGCTTTGAGTAGAGAAGGACTTTTCAGTGCTTTGTAGCGCACATACCCGCCCATCAGTTCATCGGCGCCCTCACCCGATAACACCACTTTTACATCTGGTTTAGCCAAGCGTGACAAGGCCAGCAAATGTGGTTCGCTCAGGTGAATTAAGGGTTCGTCATGAAAATAGGTGGCGTCCAGCACATGCTGATACAGGCTTTCGCCTTCGATTTGCATGCTGTGTGGTGTATAGTGGAATTGCGTTGCCAATCGTTTGGCTAGATCGGCTTCGTTGTGTTCGTGTTGGTTGAATCCAATGGTGTAAGTTTGGATGTCGCTATATTTTTGATGATACAATGAACTCAAAATACTAGAAGAATCTAGACCGGCACTCAAGAATACACCTACGGGAACATCGCTCACCATGCGCAAACGCACCGATTCGTCGAACAATTCCGTAAACCATTCTATGGGTTTGGGAATACTTTGGTGGTTTTGAATTTCATTTTTTAAACTCCACCATTTTTCATGTATACATGTCCCATCCGCTTGTACGGTGAGTACATGGCCGGGTACTATTTTTTGCACGTTTTTAAACAAGGTATTGTCTCCGGCTACAAATCGGTTGAAGATAAACTCCTCAAGTCCTTCTTGTGAAATAACCAAAGGAACGCCTGCCGTAAAAAGTGCTTTTTGTTCAGAAGCAAAATAAAAGGTCTCGTTGTGAAACGTATAATAAAGTGGTTTAACCCCCATCCGGTCACGTACCAGCGTTAATTGCTGTAGCTCTTTGTCCCAAATGGCAAAGGCAAACATGCCTTGCAATCGCGGGAGCATTTGGGTGCCGTACAAGGAGAATAAGTGCAACAAAACTTCCGTGTCTGACTTTGTTTTTAGGCTTATTCCCTTGGCAAGTAGTTCCGGATAAAACGACTTGTAATTGTATATTTCGCCATTGTACACCAAGGCATATCGGCCGTCCTCCGACAAAAAGGGTTGATGCGCTGCCTCACTGAGGTCAATAATGGACAATCTTCGGTGACCCAATCCCACGCACGAATCGATAAAAATGCCTTGATCGTCAGGACCGCGATGGGCCAAACTGTCTCGCATCCGAATCAAGTTGGATTCATTTATGGATTGGTTTGCATCCAAATGAAGTATGCCGTTAATTCCGCACATGAGAGGTTTGTTTTTTTAGGTTAAGTAGCTCGTGGTAACGTGCGGCAATTTGGTTCATGTTGGTGTTGTAATCGGCCTGTTTTTCTACAAATTGTCTATTGGCCACTACCGCATTTTTTCGGTGATCGGTTTGATCAATAGCCCAAAGCAAAGCCTTTTTTAATCCATTTGCTTCGTTGAGTGAAACCAACTGGCCGTTTTCTTGATGGGTAATCCAACTGCGGTTTCCAGGCAAATCAGATACGATAGGGTAACAACCGCTGGCCATGGCTTCAAAAAGTGATGCAGATACGCCTTCGGTTTCGGGCATGCTGATGTAATAATTATGTTGTGCAAGCAGTTCCGGTAACTGAGTATTGGGAATTCGTCCAGCAAAATGCACCTGCTTATTTAGTTTCAGTTGGCTGCACATTTTTTGCAGTCTCTTTTTTTCTAGTCCATCGCCCACTATGGTCAACTCAAAATCGATACCGGCTTTATTCAATTGAGAAAAGGCTTTCAAAATAATGGAATGTCCGTATTCGGGTTCGAGCGCGCGGGTTACTATTGCTTTTACTTTGGTTTTCTCTGGAGTAATGGATGGTTTAAATGTGGCAGTATTAACCCCTTTGGGCATAACCAGAATTTTAGCTGAATCTACACCCACTTTGGCCATGGATTCAGCCATGATTGGTCCCCAAGCGTGAATCAAGTCGGCTTTTTGAAAAGCATAGCGTTGCATTTGTTTTTTTATGGGCAAGATCAGTGACGACGAGGGCCATAAATCGGTAATGCCTTGTTGAGCAATCACGAGGGGTCTGATGCCGCTTAGGGCTGCCAAAAAACCATAACTGGTGGTGCGCTCGGCAATGACCATGTCTGGATGCTCTTTCCTAATTAGTTGGAATAAACTAATCCAAGAAAAAGTATATTCAATGAATCTAAAAAACCGATTGCAACCGCCATAACTGGGTGTTTTTAATTCCCAAGTAACCAATTCAAATTGGCCAAATTCCCGCAGTCCATTCATCCAGGTTTGGGCGTCGGCTCGATAGGTTTCACCAAGAAAGAGAATTTTATAAGGCTTCATTTGCTGTTATTCATCTGTTTCTAATCCGCGATACAAGAAATCGATTAGCGGTTTCATGCTACAAAATTGATTTAGCGTGTGCGCAACAAATTGAGGAGAAAATACTTCTTTGTCCGTAATTTGAGTGCTGAAAGTAAAGCTTTTTAACTTCAAAAATTCAAGCGCGGGATGGCTTTTGTCGTAGTCTTTTGGACCGCCTTTCAATTGGTTGTTTTCGTCGCGATCAAACCCATTATAATAACTTGAAAAACGATCTTCTAGGAGTAATTCCTGTAATTCATCGTGAAAAAAAGCAATTTCGCGTCTGATTTTTCGAAGTTGTTCTGCCCCAGGAAAATAAATTCCGCCGGCTACAAAACTCTTTCCTGGTTCCAAATGCAAATAGTATCCTGGCGCATTGTCCCAATTTCTGTTTGTATTGAGCCAGATGCCCAAATGGGTTTTGTAGGGCGTTTTGTCTTTTGAAAAACGCAAATCTTTATAAATTCTAAAACTGCAATGTTTTACTGTAAGCAATTCCAGATGAGGATCTACCGCTTGCATTTCACGTAGTAATTCGGCGATAAGGGACTGGTAATTTTCTTTGAAATCAGCGTAGCGTTTGGCATTGGCCAAAAACCAGTCGCGGTTGTTGTTTTGAGCCAAATCCGTGAGAAATTGCCATGACGCTGTGGTGATCATACTTAGTTTAGTTTGGCGCGTAAATCGGTTTCACTCATAAATCCGTTGTGTTTCCAAACCAATTGCCCATTTTCGTAATAGAACAAGGCCGGTAACTCATCTATTTTAAATTGTTTGATCAAGGTTTTGTGTTCGTCGGCGTTGAGTCGCACGAGTGTAATTTTACCAGCTAATTCTTTTTGAATGCTTAGCACATAAGGTGCCATTTTCTTGCAAGGTGCACACCATTCTGCATAAAAATTGATTAAGATTTTTGGATTGGCTTTCAAAAGTTCGTCATATTCTTGGCTGCACATTCCAATGATTTTGTCGCTGGGCTCAGCCAAGCCGGCTGCATTCCATTTTAGAATACCTCCGCTTAGTTCATACACCTTTGTAAACCCCATTTTTCCTAATTTTTGAGCCGCTCTATTGCTGCGACCGCCCGAAAGGCAATACACAAACACCGGTTTTTTTGGGTCTAATTTTGCAACTTTTGTATCAAAATCAGATCCATTCCAATCTATGTTTTGTGCACCATCGAGGTGTTGGGAAGCATATTCTTCTGGAGTTCGCACGTCTACGAGTTGAGTATTTGAATTTTGTTTGAGTAAATCTGCAAAGGGTGCGGCTTGCACCAGCTCATAGCCTTCACTTTGTTGGCTGTGACAGGCCATGATGATAAACAAATACGAGAGCAAACAAAGGTGTTTTAGTTTCATGAGAAGGGATTTTTTTGACAGCGCTAATTTACGTGTTTCGCAAAATAGTTGGCTATAAATGCACAATTTTATACGATTGATTGGTTTGCTTCACCACCTGTTCGGTGCGTTCGGGATGGGTGTCTGATATAAACAATTGGCCAAAACTGTCGTTGTTTACCATGTCAATAATTTTGCCCACTCGAAATTCATCCAGTTTATCAAAAACATCGTCAAACAACAAGATGGGATTCACCCCGCTTTGTTTTTTTATAAATTCAAATTGGGCCAATTTAAGGGCAATCAAATAACTTTTTTGTTGGCCTTGTGAACCAAATTTTTTTATGGGAAAGTGATCAATCTGAAACGATAAATCGTCCTTGTGAATGCCCACAGAAGTGTATTGCAATACCCTGTCAACAGCTAATTTTTCTTCCAATTGAGTTAAAAAATCACGCTCAAGCAAATGACTTTCATACACCAACTGTACCGTTTCGGCTTGGCCAGTGATGGCTTGGTGATGCCGGTTGAAAATGGGTGTAAAATCGGCGATGAACTGCGCTCGTTTTTCAAATAATTGTGGTCCCAATTCAGCCAATTGGGCATCGTAAATGGAAAGGGTAGTGGCGTCAAAGGTGCGGTTGAGTGCAAAATACTTGAGCAATGCGTTGCGTTGACTTACCGTTTTTTGGTATTGAATGAGTTTTTGTAGGTAGGTGTTGTCCAACTGCGCAATCACACTATCCATGAATTTTCGTCGGGTTTCACTGCCCTCCGTAATCAAATCGGAATCGGCAGGTGAGATAATCACTAGTGGAATAAAACCCAAATGATCTGAAAATTTCTCGTATACTTTTCCGTTGCGTTTGAGTAGTTTTTTTTGACCTTTTTTAAGGCTGCAATGCACTGTTTCTCGGCGTTCGTTTTTTTCAAATACGCCTTCAATCACAAAAAACTCTTCGCCGTGCTTGATGTTTTGAACCGATTGGGGGTTAAAATAACTTTTACCCATCGCCAAATGATAAATGGCATCCAAGACATTGGTTTTTCCTACGCCATTTTTGCCCACAAAACAATTGATTTTGGCATCCATTTCGAACAGCTCTTCGGCAAAATTCTTATAATTAAATAAGGAAATCGAGTGTAAAAACATCTGATAAATTAGAGCGAAAACGCACGCAAAAAGCGCTTCCAAATTGGCTTGCAAATTATTGAAAATATGACGATCTACCTAATTTTTTTGCCACTCAAAACAAGCAGCTCGTTTGTGCATGGTACGCGTTTAAACCAGCTGTTTCGAATTGCTGAAATAATTGAATATAATCGCATTTTTTTTGTGCGAGTTTGAATAAATATTTTATTTTTGCGGCTCACTAATTTAAATGAAATGGCAACATATAACAAAAGAGGATATAAAGCACCCAAAGAAAAAGCAGAAAAACTAGACGACGCCTTTTTGGAGGATGTAAATGTGGATGAAAAAGACAGCACCACAGCAGGTGTTTTTAATACGTTAGATGCAACTGCTTCAAAAACGGAAGAATGGGTAGCCCGCAACCAAAAAATTATATTTGGTGTGGTAGCGGCAATCGCTTTGGTTACCGTTGGTTATGTGATGTATGAAAAATTTATTGTGCAGCCCAAAGAAGTAGAAGCGGCCAATGAACTATTTGAAGCCCAACAAAACTTCCAAAAAGCAGTTGATGGGGTTAAAAGTGATTCTCTTTTTGCTTTATGTTTGAAAGGATCTGAAGGTAAATTTGGATTTGTAGACATTGCCAACAAATACGAAGGCACTGCCGCAGGAAACATGGCCAATTACTATGCCGGTATTTCTTATTTGAACACTGGAAAATACACTGAAGCGATTGCTTCCTTGGAGAAATTCAAATCAGATGATGTGGTGTTGAGCGTTTTGGCGCAAGGAGCAATTGGAGATGCATTTTCACAAAAAAATCAACCCAAAGAAGCACTTGAGTTTTATGTAAAAGCGGCTAAAATGAATCCAAATGATTTCACGACTCCCCGTTATTTACTAAAAGCTGGTCAAACTGCTTTAGCACTTGGAAACAAGACAGAGGCGTTAACCTACTTCAATGAATTGAAAGAGAAGTACGAAAGTACTGCCGAAGGTTCAACCGTAGATGCCTACATCGGATTAGCACAATAATTTAGCCAAACTCAAGTAAACCAAAGCGGTTTATCTTGTTTGTAAACCCAATGTTTTATGGCTACAGCAAATAAAAATTTATCCAATTACGATAAAAACTCAATCCCAAACGCGAAGGATATTCGGTTTGGGATTGTTGTTTCAGAATGGAACGAAACCGTTACTGAAGGCTTGTACCAAGGAGCCGAAGCCGCGCTTTTGGATTGCGGTGCCTTGCCTGAAAACCTCATTCGTTGGAACGTACCCGGTAGTTTTGAATTGGTTTATGGCGCCAAGCATATGATCACTAGCCAGCAAGTTGATGTGGTGATTGTGATTGGTTGTGTGATTAAAGGGGAAACCATGCATTTTGAGTTTGTGTGCGAAGGCGTGACCCAAGGCATCAAAGACCTAAATGTACAATACGATATTCCCGTAATATTTTGCGTATTGACCGACAATAGTATGCACCAATCCCTTGACCGTAGCGGCGGTATCCACGGAAACAAAGGAACCGAAGCGGCAATAGCGGCTATTAAAATGGCTTTCTTAGGAAAATAGTCTGCCCTCTTGGCTTTTTTATCACCGGTAACCTACTACTTTAGAGTAGGTTTTTTTATGTTATTCCCGCTGTAAACCCCGCATTATTTTTATAAATTTGTGAGCATCTCATAACCACGCAAAACCACGCAAATTCCCTTTTTTATGTCAGGTATTATACAACTTCTTCCCGATCATGTGGCCAATCAAATTGCGGCCGGTGAAGTAGTGCAGCGACCTGCCTCGGTAGTAAAAGAGTTGCTGGAAAATGCGGTTGATGCAAAAGCTACCGACATCAAATTGGTCATCAAAGACGCAGGAAGAACCTTGGTGCAAGTGATTGACAATGGAGTAGGAATGAACCAAGACGATGCCCTGCTTTGTTTTGAACGACATGCCACCTCTAAAATTCGCCAAGCCGAAGATTTATTTTCGATACACACCAAAGGATTTCGCGGAGAAGCCTTGGCCTCCATTGCAGCCATTGCCCATGTTGAGCTCAAGACCAAACAAGATCAACAAGAATTGGGAATTTACATCAGCATCGAGGGGAGTAGGTTTATTGCACAAGAGGAGGCTGTTTTGCCCAAAGGCACGTCGTTTTCGGTAAAAAACCTTTTTTATAATATTCCGGCCAGACGAAATTTTTTAAAGTCTGATACCGTGGAGTTCAAACATGTACTCGAAGAATTTCAACGGGTGGCCATGGCCCATTCCTCCATTCATTTTACCTTTATTCACAATGGTAGTGAGTTGTATAATTTGCCTTCGACCAATTTACGCCAACGCATCGTAGGTTTATTTTTGGGTAAAACCAACGAAAAATTGGTCCCGGTGCAAGAGGAAACCGATTTGGTTCAAATACAGGGCTTTGTTTCGAAGCCAGAATTTGCCAAGAAAACCCGAGGGGAACAGTTCTTTTTTGTTAACGATAGATTCATCAAAAGTGGGTATTTGCACCACGCAGTTATGGCAGCCTATGAAGGTTTGTTGGCTGAGGGTACCCAGCCCAGTTATTTCCTGTATTTACAGGTGCCACCCAGTAGCATTGACATCAACATCCATCCCACCAAAACCGAAATCAAATTTGATGACGAACAAGCCTTGTACGCCATTCTTCGTTCAACAATAAAACACAGTTTGGGTCAATTTAATGTGGCTCCTGTACTTGATTTTGACCGGGATGCAAACCTGGACACGCCCTATCATTTTAAAGATAAATTAGCTGCGACGCCCACCATACAAGTGGACGGCAATTTTAATCCGTTTGAATACCAATCGCCTCGAACTACTCGACCTTCATCTCCTAAACCGGATACCTCCAATTGGGAAAGTTTGTATGTTGGTTTACAACAAGACACACAAGCGGTATACACTTTTGAGGGACATCGATTGGAAAACGAAGAAATTTCAGCCCGTTTGTTTGAAGAACCCAACGAGGAAACCAGCAGTTCAAAGCCCTATCAGTTACAACGCAAGTACATAGTGAGTCCAATAAAATCAGGGATTGTTATCGTCGATCAACAGCGTGCACACCAGCGAATTTTGTACGAACAAGTTTTGACCAACATGACCGTTAATCAACCACAAAGTCAACCTTTGTTGTTTCCGCTGCGTCTTTCGTTTTCGGTACATGAAATGCACTTATTCCACGAATTGCTTCCGTCCTTGCAAGCCATTGGTTTTGTTTTTGGCGAAGGCAATGTCGATGAACTGGTCTTGGATGCATTGCCTCCACAACTCAAACCGGCAGAGGTGAATACGGTATTGGAATCCATTTTGCGTGATTTGGCCGATGGCATTCCCGAGAGTAGTTTTAGCACCAACGATTCTATTGCGAAATCAATAGCCAAATCCATGGCAGTTAAAACAGGAACTTACCTCACCGAACAAGAACAAGAACATTTGGTGAATAGTTTGTTTGCCTGTAAAGAAGCGGCGGTATCACCGTTTCATAAACCCACATTTACCACCATTAGTTTAGACGATATAGATAAAAAATTTGCTCTATGATGCCCATCACTCCAACCGTAAAACAACTGTTAATAGTTAATTTTTTATTTTTTATTGGCTCTCAATTGCTGGGTGATGTGGCTTATCAATATTTGTCTTTGTATTATTTTGAA
>Ga0315908_10003466_pt1 | contig 11422 bp, 10 predicted proteins | sample LakEriMetagenome_12_FD_203520 | JGI IMG/M metagenome (GOLD analysis project Ga0315908, IMG submission 203520) | Freshwater fungal communities from buoy surface, Lake Erie, Ohio, United States - Buoy 4 MA124 | ecosystem: Environmental > Aquatic > Freshwater > Lake > Lake biofilm | place: USA...
ACGAGAACTTGGTTTTGATATCGTTACAGATTCAGAAATTCGTGAAGACGCATTTTTATTCGGTGAGGGACAAGGAAGAGTTGTTGTTACTTTAACAGAAGAGATGGAAGAAGCATTTTTGGAATATATGGTTTCTACAGGCGTCAATATTACATTACTCGGTCATGTTACTAAAGGCAAATTACAAGTTGATGAAGAACATTTTGGATTTATCACTGAAGCAAAGGAATTATTTAACAACGCTTTAGCAAAACACTTAGACAATTAATTAATGGAATACAATACAACACGCGGTCGATTGATTCTACCGGAATATGGTCGAAACGTTCAAAATATGATTGCTCATGCAATGGAAATTTCTGATCGAAACGAAAGAAATCGTGCCGCGCAAGCAATCATCGAGGTAATGGGGCAATTAAACCCTCATTTACGTGATGTTGACGACTTTCGACACAAATTATGGACGCATCTTTTTGTAATGTCCGACTTCAATTTGGATGTTGATTCACCTTACGAAATTCCAAAACCAGAGGTATTGAATGAGAAACCACAATTGATGGATTACCCAAAAAGCTCTATTAAATATGGGCATTATGGGAAATACACGCAAGAAATTTTGGAAGACGCCAAAAACATTGAAAAGCCAACCGAAAAGGAATACCTGAAAAACACGATGGCGAATTTCATGAAAAAGCAATATTTGTCTCATAACAATGATGCTGTTGAAAACAATGTAATCGCTCAAAATCTAAAAGAATTATCAAAAGGAGAATTAATCCTTGAAAATCCAGATGAATTGGTAAATACAAATACGCTGCTTCGCTCAATGGGAATGAACAAAAAATTCATTCCGGGCAAAAACAAAAATTTTAAACAAAAGAAAAAATTCAAAAAGCAATAGAAAATGGCTTCATTTGAAATATATGGCGGAAAACCTCTAAAAGGCGATCTATATCCGCAAGGAGCAAAAAACGAAGCGTTGCAAGTTTTATGCGCCCCACTATTAACCGAAGAGAAAGTTACAATTTCCAATGTTCCTGACATCATTGATGTCAATAAACTTATAGCGCTCTTGCAAACAATGGGCGTGAAAGTAGAGAAAGTTGAAAAGGGAACCTACATTTTTCAAGCAAAAGATATTGATTTAAAATACCTTGAATCAGAAGATTTCAAGAAACGTGCATCTTCACTAAGAGGTTCAATTATGATAGTCGGTCCGCTCCTTGCCCGCTACGGAAGAGGATTTATTCCAAAACCAGGAGGTGATAAAATTGGACGCAGACGCTTGGATACACATTTTGAGGGTTTTGCACTTTTAGGCGCTAAATTCAATTATGACGCAGGAGAACATTTCTATTCCGTAGAGGCGAAAAAGTTGAAAGGAACATACATTCATTTGGATGAAGCATCCGTTACAGGAACAGCAAATATTCTAATGGCAGCTGTTTTAGCTGAAGGTAAAACGACATTCTACAACGCCGCTTGTGAACCATACATTCAACAATTATGTCGAATGTTAAATTCAATGGGTGCACAAATTACCGGGATTGGATCGAATATGCTTCACATTGAAGGTGTCAAGTCTTTAGGTGGTTGTTATCACCGCATACTTCCTGACATGATTGAGATTGGTAGTTTCATTGGCTTGGCAGCTATGACGAAATCAGAAATTACTATTAAAGACGTAAGTTGGGATAATTTAGGAATTATTCCAAACGTATTTAGAAGACTAGGAATTAAACTTGAAAGACGTGGCGATGACATCTACATACCTGCTCAAGAAAATTATGAAATCGATACATTTATAGATGGTTCAATACTGACAATTTATGATGCTCCATGGCCTGGATTTACCCCCGATTTACTTTCCATTATACTTGTAGTCGCAACGCAAGCGAAAGGATCTGTTTTGATACATCAAAAAATGTTTGAGTCGCGCCTTTTCTTCGTAGATAAACTAATCGATATGGGAGCTCAAATTATATTGTGTGATCCACATAGAGCTACTGTGATTGGATTAAATCGCGAACATGATCTTAAAGGTATTAGTATGACTTCACCAGATATTCGAGCTGGTGTTTCATTACTGATTGCTGCTCTGTCTGCTAAGGGTAAAAGCGTCATCCACAACATCGACCAAATAGACCGTGGATACCAAGATATCGAAATACGATTGAATAATATTGGAGCAGATATTCGAAGAGTAGGCTAATGAAAAGTAAACTCCTATTTGGTGGAATGTTATTGTTGGTTTTTGCCTGCTACTCCATTTGTTTTCGAAATGAACCAACCGAGTACTTAGAAGATCTGGCGCCTGAAATCGAACTTAAATCTCCCAATGGAAAAAGCGTTTCACTTTCCCAACTTAAAGGTAAGTTAGTTTTAATTGACTTCTGGGCATCGTGGTGTGGACCATGTAGAAATGAAAGCCCGAATGTTGTTGAGGCATATAAAAAATATAAAAACCGAAAGTTCTCTAATGGCAAAGGATTTGAAGTTTTCAGTATATCCTTAGATAAGGATGCAAACGCTTGGAAGAAAGCAATTAAAGAGGATAGGCTTAATTGGAAAAACCACGGAATTGATTCTGAAGGGAAAGCTTCAGCAAATTACGGAGTATACTCCATCCCAAGTGCTTTTCTAATTGACGGTAATGGTAAAATAGTAGCTCAAGGCGAAAAATTAAGAGGTCTAAATCTACATATCACCATCGAAAACTATCTTTTGAAAGATTAAATTCGATCTAAAACATACTTTATAAGGGCTTTCATTTCAGTTTCAGAACCTTTTGAAAACTCAAGATTTGGACGATTTGCAACACCGAGACAAATAGTGGCACATTTATGACCTAATCGTTTCCCCAAAGCAAAAAGAGCAGAACTTTCCATTTCAAAATTGAGAATCTTTTCATTTTTGTATAGAAATGAACCTAATTTCACATGTATATCCTTCAAATGAGTAGGTATTCTTAAGGTTCTTCCCTGTGGTCCATAAAAACCTGAACTTGTTACCGTAATTCCTGTTTTGGTTGACATCGTTTTCAAACGATTGAAAAGATCCTCATTTGCAGAAGAAAGGTAGGTTTTAATTGATTCTGGTAGCGCTAGATGGTCACTAATTTTTAAATTCAAATCTTGTTCATCCTTATTAAATGAAATATCATAAAAATGAGCTACATTATCAAAACCCAAAGCATATTTAGACAAAATATAACTATGAATTGGAATGTCAGATTGTAAAATACCACATGTACCAATTCGAACAATTTCCAAAGAATTAGTCTGATTTTTCTCTATTCTTTTCTCTAAATCTATGTTTACAAGAGCATCTAACTCATTAACAACAATGTCAATATTATCCGTTCCGATTCCAGTTGAAAGAACGGAAATCCGTTTTCCTTGATACATACCAGTATGACAAACAAACTCTCTGTGCTGAGATTGATGTTCCATATTATCAAAAAAGTCAGAAACAAGCTTAACACGATCTTGATCGCCAACAATGATTACTTTTTGTCCAATATTTTCAGGTTTAAGTCCAAGATGATAAACCTGATTCTGTGCAGTTAGAACAAGTTCTGACGGAGGGAAAAATTGCATTCGAAGTTACTTAGTCAAGCTTCCAAAAACTTTCACTAAAATATCTGTTACACGAGCGGCAGGGTCTTTTCTAATTTTATTCTCTTCTTTTTCAACCATATAGAACAATCCTTCAATTGCCTTTTGTGTAATATAAGAATCCAAATCAGGGTTCAACTTTTGACCTCCTGTTAATGTCATTGCGCTATTATATTTGTTAATTATTGGATTCCAATATTCTGTCAATTTTACTTTCGATGTGGCTTCTTTAACCTTTGGGGCAAATGCAGTAACTAATTTCGATGTAGTTTGCTCCTTTAAAAATTTTGTAGCCGAACCATCTCCACCATTTAATATAGCGAAACCATCTTGAACACTCATGTTCAATATAGCATCTTTAAAAATTGGCAACGCCTCTTTTGTTGCCTCTTCTGCAGCACGATTCAAGGTTGTTTCAAATTTTTGAACCTGACCATCTAATTTCCATTCTACGGCTTTATCCTTTACTTTTTGAGCATCTGGAGGGAAAGGTAATCGAATCGCGTCATTTTTCAAAAAACCATCTGTAACTGATGTTAATGAAACTGAATTTCTAATACCCACATTCAAAGCTTCTCGTAGGCCTGAAATTACTTCATCATTCGATAACTTTGGGACAGAATTCTCAGACGAACTATTACTTATATTAACCATTTGTGATGCTTCATTCAAGACTTCGCAACTGCTACCAATAAGCACCATGGAAGCAAAACATAATATTTTCTTTTTCATAATATAAACTTTTTCGAATTTACTTTTTATTCACGAACAAAAACTGCACCTTTTCTGGTGATTTGAATAATCGGAAATACTGATTTATCTAAGAACGTTTATAAAACCGGTATGAAACTTTCTGCCGTCGTTATCCCTTTCTTTATAAGATATTTTCCAAATATAAGTCCCATTTGGGACAATTCTACCATTATATGTACCATCCCAATATGCCTTATGATCTTTTGATTCCCATATTACTTCGCCCCAACGATTGTATAATACTAATTGAAAATTTTCAAAATCAATACCGTCAACATAAACAAACCAATTTTGGTTGTGTTCGTCATTATCAGGTGTAAACGTATTTGGAACATAAAGTAAAATATCAGGAACAATTTCAATCTCTAAGGTTATTGAATCAGAGCATCCTTCACCTGTGGTAACGGTAAGTGTTATTGGATACGTACCTACTTGTCCTTCAGGATAGGTAATTAAAGCGCTACCTCCATTGGATGCGATGTTAGAGGATCCTGGACTCACCCAATTCCAATTGACAATATTCCCTTCCGAAACGTCAGATGTTTGAATTGTAGTTTCAAACCAGGTAGCTGGATTTTTTGAAACTGTAAAATTGGCTGTAGGAACTGGTGTTACTTCAACAATATCATCAACATTTGTAGTATAAACACAACCATAATTAGAAGTAACGGTCATTTGAACATCATATATTCCAACATTTGGGAAATCTGCTGTTAAATTTTCCGAGCCAGTCATGTTGTATACCTCACCATTCGAAAAAGCGTATTGCGTGAATGCAATATCACCCGAATTTGTTGATGTATTGGTAAAGGTAAACTGCCCAGGAATACAATCTTTTGGTTTATCAGGAATTACATTCGGAATAATTTCTGTAGGAAAAGTAATGGTTAAACATTGTTGTGTTGTGGGCGATCCGCACTGCTCAGATAAAGTTAAACAATATTGTGTGCCTGAGGCATTTGGTTCAACAGTGAAAGAACTTCCGTTTCCAACTGTATTTCCACCTTGAGTCCATGTGTAAATATAAGGCGATGAACCTCCTGAACCAGTTGCATTTAGCGTAATAAGTGTTCCTGGACAAATCATAGAGTCCGGTGTTAAAAATATAATTGAAAGTGGGTCTGGCTCACCAATGGTAATCTGAATTGTTTGAACACAGTTATTCGCGTCTGTAACCGTCACGGTATGTAGATTCGCATTTAAGTCCGTCGCAGATGAACTCGTTGAACTTGAAATATCCCAATCATAAGAATATGGTGCAGTTCCTTGAACTACATTCAATGTTGCCGTTCCATCTGAGCCTGAGTTACAGGTAACATCGGTTTGATTGGCTATAGTAATAACCATTGCTGGAATTTCTGATACTGTCGCTGTCACTGTGCCTGAACAACCAATACTTGAAGTTACAATACAGGTGTAGGTGCCTGCCGAAAGATTTGTTGCAGTTTGGGTTGTTTGATTTAAAGGGTCATTCCATTGATAAGTTATCGTTCCCAAAGGAGGGGTCATAATAGCTGTAGCGGTTCCGTCAGATCCTCCTGGACAAGAAACCAAAGTTGTTGTCGCAGAAAAATTAGCAGGTGTATCACCAACTGTAACAGAGGTATTTGCCGTACAACCATTTCCATCTGTCATAAATACGGTGTAAGTTCCTGCTGGGACATTATTAACTGTTTGCAGTGAAGATGCAAGTAATGGCCAACTAAATGTATGCGGAGCAGGTGAATTTGCTCCTGGAATGGCAGTAACTGAGCCTAAGCTTTGAGAGCAAATATCGGGTGTTGAGGTTGCGGTAACTGTTGGGTTAGCTACAGTTAACCAAGTTGTGTCGCTTGTTATTGACCCAATGCTTGTTCCGCACGCTGAACCAGAAAGGTAATAACCGGAAGTTCCTGCTGGTATTGCATAGTTAGGGTTTGTTGATGGCAAATTCAAAACACCATTATTGTAAGGAAATGTTGCAAGTACTGTACCAGCAGCGTTACATGCATTCCAAACAAAATTACTTCCTGGGCTATTTACCATTAAATAAGGTATTTGTGTAATCGTATACGCGTTCGTGTTATTCGGCGAAGTCGGCGTATATCTTCTTCCATCCTGATTTGCACCCCAAACTGTATTGTTCCTGCCAGGTGTAGTATGTGCGACAGTCATGGCATTATTCTCCGTTCCCTGAATGGCGAGACCACTATTCCAAGTGTTACAAATTGGCTTATTTCCAATATGATATTCTACAACGTTAGATGTTTCATAAAGAATAATCGCCATGTAATTACATTGTTGTGTGCAACTAAACATATATATGTCCTTATATAGAACAACGAATTTTCTATTTGGCGCTGTTCCAATGGACTGGTATTGAATTTGACCACCTAACGACGGATTAATATCTTGATAAGTCAACATAGCTGAGTTTCTTGCTCCGTTTATAATGGCATTTGGAAGAGGACCTCCTGTTAAAGACCAAGGACAATATTGATTCGCTTGATTGGTATTAAAAGAAACTAGTCCGTTTGAACCTATCACACATTGCGTATAGTTCTGACCGTAAAAATTGAACGTAAACCCTAAATTAACAGTACCTGACCATACATCATCAGAAAGTGATACACTACTTGGAGCATTTAGATAAATACCCGCAGATGTATTTGGATTTCCGCCCGTATTACAATTTGTTATTGTAACTGTTTGACCTGCACAAATAGTTGCATCCTGACCCAAACACAAGGCTACATTTGATCCTGCATGAATAAAATTCGATAACTGAAATAATAAAATTAGTGCAAACGTGATTAAGTATTTCATAAATTTTAGTTAGTTTATCTTAAAACGACCCGAAGTTACAAAAAGTTGCCTTACTTAATTTAATTTCATTCAATTTAATCAATAACCAATGAATTAAATGTCAATTTGACACTTACTATATTTACGATTTTTCACGTTGTGTGAATGAAAACTTAATGTAAATTTGCCACTGTTAACAATAAAAAAACATCAACATGTCGAATAAATTTCACGCAGAGATAGAATCTTTCATGTCTCGAGTTAAAGAAAAAAATGGCCATGAACCTGAGTTCATTCAGGCGGTTCAGGAAGTTGCTGAAACCGTAATTCCTTTCATTGAAGCTAATCCAAAATACAAAGTAGCGAAAATTCTGGACAGAATTGTAGAGCCTGAAAGAACGATTATTTTCAGAGTACCATGGCTTGATGATCAAGGGAACATTCAAGTGAACCGTGGTTATCGAGTAGAATTTAACTCAGCAATCGGCCCATACAAAGGAGGACTTCGTTTTCATCCATCAGTAAATTTATCAATACTTAAATTTTTAGGGTTCGAACAAATCTTTAAAAATTCATTGACCACTCTACCAATGGGTGGAGGAAAAGGAGGTTCTGATTTTGATCCGAAAGGAAAATCAGATAACGAAGTAATGAAATTCTGTCAATCGTTTATGACTGAGCTTGCTCGTCACATTGGAGCAGATACGGATGTTCCAGCTGGCGATATCGGAGTGGGCGGACGAGAAATTGGCTATATGTTCGGTCAGTACAAACGACTTCGTAACGAATTTACTGGAGTTTTGACTGGAAAAGCCAGAAACTGGGGAGGATCATTAATTCGACCTGAAGCAACGGGATATGGGACAGTCTATTTTGCAAAGGAAATGTTGTCAACTAAAAATGATTCTTTCCAAGGTAAAATTGTTGCGGTTTCTGGTTCTGGGAATGTGGCACAATTTGCATGTGAAAAAGCAACTCAACTAGGAGCAACAGTGGTAACGCTTTCAGATTCTGAAGGATATATCTTCGATGCAGATGGAATTGATGCTGAAAAATTAGCTTGGGTAATGGAGTTGAAAAACGTTAAAAGAGGACGCATTTCTGAATATACCGCTAAATTTCCTAACGCAAAATTTGTAGCAGGGAAAAAACCATGGGAAGTAAAAGTAGACATTGCTCTTCCTTGTGCTACCCAAAACGAATTGAATGGAGAAGAAGCAAAAACGTTGATATCAAATGGTGTAAAATGTGTTGCTGAAGGTGCGAACATGCCTTCAACGCCTGAGGCTATTACTGCTTTTCAAAATTCAGGTGTCTTGTTTTCACCAGGAAAAGCATCAAATGCAGGTGGAGTTGCTACGTCGGGACTTGAAATGTCTCAAAACTCTCTTAGATTGTCTTGGTCAAGAGAAGAAGTTGATCAGCGGCTTCATGGAATAATGGTTTCGATTCACGAAGCATGTGTGAAATACGGTAAAAATGATGACGGATCAATCGATTATGTTAAAGGAGCTAACGTAGCTGGATTCGTAAAAGTTGCTGATTCAATGATTGACCAAGGATTGGTTTAATCTTAACTATCAAAATTAATTGGGGTGTCTCGAAAAGGCACCCTTTTTTTCATTCTAAAAATACAATTTAAAAATAATAAGTATATTTGTTTAGAATAATTCTAAATAATGAACAAAGATTCTTCTCAGTTTACAGGTGAAAACATATTTCATGGGATGATTCAAACCGCAACAGAATGCAAAAAATCAAAATGTTGCAAGAAGTATAAGAAAAAAGGAAACGCATGTAAAAAATGCCCGAAATTTAGTTGATGAGGATTCTTGTTATCGCTTTCATATTGAGTATTAATCTTGGATTCTCTCAAAGGTTAATGAATCGAAAGACAAATTTGATTATTACTTCAGGGGTTTCCAAACAACGTATGGACTATTTTTGGAATTTTGGTGCAAAAACACGGGTCAACTATTTCGAAATTGGCGCGGAAGTTGGATTAGGAATTGAAAGAACGTTCTTCCAACAAACGTATTCACCTCATATTGAATTACTTACTTTTTACAATTTTATTCAACAAGAAGTAAATAGAAAACAAGGAATAGTTTTCGGACCTGGAATTATTCTTTCAGGAACAACTTACAAAACAACAACAACTTTTAATTATGGAGATATCCTATTGGCTTATCAGTTTTGCGTAGGACAAAAATGGAAGTTTTTCCATCATGGTGGATATGGTATTATGTTCGAATCATTCCAATCAAACAAAGGTAAAATTGTTTCCAAAGGATACAATTACTGTTTCAAAATAGGCATATCTTATGCGCTTCACATTTAATTTATTCTTTTTAATCATTCTTTTTTCTTGTTCAAAAGATAAGAAAACCCAAATATCAGTTTTTGGCCATGCCGGAATGGGCCTGTCAATTGAAAACTCCCTATATCACGATAATTCAAAAGAATCTATCGAATTATGTTTAGCTCTTCCAAGTTCTGACGGAGTTGAGGTAGATGTCCAAATGGACAATCAAGGGGAGCTTTGGCTTTATCACGATGAATTTTTAGACAATATTTCATCTCTCAACGGTTGCTTGAATGACAAAACCACATCCGAGATGGAACAGGCATTCTACAAGACTTTAATGAAAGAAAAGTTGATCAAACTAAAACATGTTTTACCTCTAATTGGTGAAAATCAAAAACTCTTCTTGGATTTAAAGATTACAAATTCCTGTTCAAACCAAATCGTGGATTTTAATCAATTTAAAGAAAGTCTTTCAACGTTATTGGAGAACGATACAACCAATGTATTCGTAATTTTATCTGATAGTAGTTGGTTGAAAAAAACGGCTGAAATTTGGCCCGTCTTTTATAGTACTGACAATTTTTATGAGGGATATAATTTATTGGTCAATTATCCAAAAGCTTTAGGAATAATAATACGCAACAAGGCAATTGAAAGCTCCCAAATAGAGTCAATACAATCACTTGATAAAGAGGTTTACTTATTTGATATTCGCTCACCTAAAAGCATTCGTGAAGCCATCAAGAAAAATCCAAATGGTATTATTACAGATGACATACGGGCGGCACTCGTCTATAAATAATTTATGAAAATTAATAGCTCATCAATCTGAATTTCAACGGTTTATTTATTTCATAGGTTTTTTTACTAAGTTAACTTCTTCCAAGTTGAGTAAAAAGTTAACAAATACAAATGTTGTATATGAAATTAATATTTTAATTCGATTAACTTTGTTTGCTATTACTTATAGGGCAGAGCGAAGGGAATGAATCATTTAAAAGATACGTTTAAACATAAAGGAATGCGAAAAAATCTCATTTCGCAACTCAAAGAAAAAGGGATTGAAAATCAAGCTATTTTGGATTCTTTCGACCTAATTCCACGTCATTATTTTCTAGATTTAGCATTCGAAGAACAGGCTTATTCTAATATGGCATTTCAAATTGGATCAGGTCAAACCATTTCACACCCTTATACAGTCGCTTTTCAAACGGAATTATTGGAACTTGAAAAAGGTAATAAGGTTTTGGAAATAGGAACAGGTTCTGGTTTTCAAACATGCATATTGTGCGCATTAGGGGCAAAAGTGTTTTCTATCGAAAGGCATCGGGACCTACATTTAAAATCGAAACAAATCATTCATTTTTTCAATTTCAATCCCAAATTATTTTTCGGAGATGGTTATCAAGGTAATAATTCGTACGCACCATATGATCGGATTTTAGTTACTTGTGGTGCTCCTGAAATTCCCGCCGAACTTAAAAATCAACTCAAAATTGGAGGTATAATGATTATTCCGGTTGGCGAGGGAATTGAACAAAAAATGATGAAAATCAAAAAAATAAATGAAAATGAATATAATGTTCGTGAATACGGAACATTCAAATTCGTTCCCATGTTAGAAAGGACAGTAAAATAAGTAAAATGAAAGTACTGATTATAGACGATGAACGTGCAATTCGTAGAGCTTTGAGAGAGATTTTGGAGTTCGAAGGTTGTCATGTTATCGAGGCTGAAAATGGCAAGGAAGGTATTGAAGCGACTCAAAAAAACGATCTTGATCTCATTTTCTGTGACATAAAAATGCCTATGCTTGACGGATTGGAAGTCTTAGCTGCTTTGAATTCTGGAGAAAACAACACACCGATTGTTATGATTAGTGGCCATGGGAACGTTGAAACAGCGGTTCAAACTATTAAAAACGGGGCATTCGATTTCATAGAAAAACCGCTTGACCTAA
>Ga0315908_10003473_pt1 | contig 11402 bp, 4 predicted proteins | sample LakEriMetagenome_12_FD_203520 | JGI IMG/M metagenome (GOLD analysis project Ga0315908, IMG submission 203520) | Freshwater fungal communities from buoy surface, Lake Erie, Ohio, United States - Buoy 4 MA124 | ecosystem: Environmental > Aquatic > Freshwater > Lake > Lake biofilm | place: USA...
TTCCTTTTCAAAATTTACTGCGCTTTTTACTTTGCAAAATTTATAAAATTTTTTATTTTAAAAATTAACAAAAATTTATTTATATTTCTATCAGATTTAATTTCAATTTTAATTTTTATTAAAAAATTATTTTACTTATTAATTGAAAATTTAAATTTCAATGTTAATTTTATTTAAATCGAAAATATTTTGATAAAATTTCATTTGAAATTTCTATTAATATTTCATAAGTAATTTCAATATTCAATTTTAATTTGAAATAAAAATATTTTTTGAAAAGTATAATTTCTGTGAGATATTTTCAAAATGCTACTTTTTTGATATAATTTGAAAAAAATAGTAATTTTTAAAATTACTACTTTTTTAGTAATTTTTAATAAAAAATAGAAAAAAAATTTTTTGATAATTTAATTTTAATTTTAATTTTCAATAAAAAAATATTTTTTGAAAATTCAATATAATTATATATTTTTTAAGTAAAACCTATTTTATCAAGATTAATTGTTATATTTATAAATAATTTATTTTTTATATACTCCTATTATGTACATATATAATTATGTTATGAAATATATTTGTATTCTTATTTTTAATCGATTTAATGTGTTCTTAGCTTATAAGTTTGTATATAATCAAATTTGAAAATTAAATAATTTTTACCATATTTAATTTATTAAATAATTTTTAATTTTTTAACTTAATATTAATTTAATTATTTAATATTCATTAGAATATTGTCTATTTAAAATAATCTTATTTTATGTAATATATAATAAATATCATTAAATATCAATTAATTTGTAATTTTAATTATTTTCTGATGAGAAATTTCATTCTAATTTTTAAAAATTTAGGAAAATTATTTCTGACTATAGAAAAAGTACTAAAATTATTTTTTACTAATATAAAAACGCAGAAAAATAATTCCATATTTTAAAAATAAGAATTTTATTTTAGATTTTTAAAAAACAGTTTTTTTTTTCTAAAGTTTAAATGTCATAAATATACTTCATGATTTTTAAAAAAAGTAAAAAAATAATTACAGATTATTAAAAAAAGAAATATTATTCTAGATTTTAAAAATTAAAAGCAAATTTGCTAATTTTTAATATTTTTATAGTAAGAAATTCTTCTTATTTTTTCTTAATCTTTAATAAGTTATAATATTTTTACCTTTATCTTACCTATAGTTCTGTAAAATTTTATCAGACAAAAAATTTTCTATTTGCCTAAAATTTTAGGTATTTTTTTAAGTAATTTTGAAAATTACTTAAAAATTTTGAGTAATTTTTTAAGTAATTTTGAAAAATTCTTTATATGACTTTTATATATCTCTAGGAGTCTATTTTTTACAATAAAATATTTTCTCAATTTACATCTATAAAATATTTTTAAAATTTTCATTAAAATATTTTTATATAAATATTTTTATTACAAATATTAATTTAAATTAATTTTATAAAATATTAAATTTAAAATATAAATAAAATAAAATAAAATTTGTTGTCACTATTATAAATTAATATTATCTTCTCCCATTTAAATATTTAATTTTTATCTTCTCAAACCAGCATCTTCAATTAAATTTTATATTTCCTAATGAAATTGTTCAGTAAGACCATTTATTAAAATAATAAGGAGATAAGTTTCATATTTATTCAAAAGAGACTATCCAAAATTAACTAACAATTAATAACAACCTTAATATCCAGCTTTTCTAACATCTGTACTTTTATCATTAAGTATTAATTTTTTTATATCTTTTTAATAAGCTTCAAGTCTGTCTCCACAGTTATTAGCTGCTAATAATGAAAATAATGATTAAATAGTAATTGTTCTTACTTTACTATGTTAGTGAGCTAAATTAAGCACCAATTATTTTACAACTCCTACACTGCTTACTCCTAAATATTAATTCAAATAATTGTTACCACATACCATAATCACTATTTTTGCAGCTTCCTTCTTTACTTCTGGAAATTAATCACTTAATATTTTTGAAATACTTACCATTATTTCTCCTATTATCTAAACAGATTCTTCACTCATAACTTGTAAAATTAGTTGTAATAAAAGAACTATTCCTAATCTTATTTCTTCAGTTGTTTCTTAGAAGGGTAAAATATTTACTCTTGCCATTACCTGTTTTATCACCATTCTTAATAATTCATAATCTATTTTATACTTTTATTCATTTTCATTTCTCTTTTCTGAAATAATAAGAATATAATTTTTTAATAATTTCAATATGTTTTCTCTGATTTTTTCAACAGGATCTGCCAATAAAATATTGATGAATCTACTGATTTAAGTTTCAAATATTCAAATTATTACTTAAACTACACTTATTTTATTACTAGATTTTAGTATAATTTAATGGTTAAATAATTAATTTAATAAGTTTATGAGACCCCTTAATCTTATATTTCTATCACTATCAGATAGTGAATTAATATCCCTTTAATGCTTTATGAGAATGTCCTATTCTGATTATATTTCCATGCTTTATTCAAATTAATATTATATGATGTATTTTATAATTTAATAAAAATATAATAATAAATAAATAACATGGAAACCAAAATTAAATGTGTTTTATTAGGAGATTCCATTGTCGGAAAATCAAGCTTAATCACTAGTTATTTTCAGCAAAAAATTTAATAAAATTACATTCCAACAGTCTTAGATTTATACGAGTTTAAATCAACTATGCAATATAATGAATAAGAAATTATTTTGACAGTTAATTTATGGGATGTAACTGGTGATAAAAGCAAATTTGAAGATTTTATTAAATTAATTTATGAAGGTACAAATATGTTTATAATATGTTTTAATTTGATAGATCGTAATTCTTTTAGAAGTGCTATTAATTATGTATTAATTTATCTTAATTATGATTATAAAATAGTGGTATAATGATAATATTGTCGGAGTTAAAAACTAACTAAAAATTAATTCTAATAAAGAAATTGTTTTTATTGGATGTTAAAAAGATGCTTAATAGATTTATATTCATGACGGCAAACATAATTTAGTCATTAATCAAGTAATTATATTTTATTTATTTGTTTAATTAGGCTGAATTAATATTTTAATAAATGGGATTTCAATACTACGAATTATCTTCTATTACTTAATAAAATTTAGAAAATTCTATCAATTCAATTTTTAAAAATTATTATATTAAATAAAATTAAAGCTAGCTTTATTAGTTTGATTAGAAAGAAGATTGAAATTATTAATAAAAAAACTAATTTCTATCACAATAAAATAAGGAAAAAACTAACAATAATAAATGTTATATTTATTGAATTATTTATTAAAATATTATAATTTATATTTTTTATTTTAAATATATATTTTTAGTAATTTTGTTTAAAAATTTATAGTTCTAAATTTTTAAGATGAAAAAACAATCAACTCTTAAAATAAATATTCCTTCCGTATTTTTTATATTTAAAATTAGAATTTAAGTAATAAAGAACGTCTTTATTATTTAAGGTAGGAACTTGTTAATTATTAGTAATAGTATGATTAAATATAAATAATAATATAAGATTTAAAAAATGAAATTTAAAAAATGTATATTAAATTTATTTAATTAAGTTAATTAATAGTTAAAAAAGATGAAGAAAATGAACAAAATTTAAATATATAAAATTAATAATTTGATATAGAAATAGAATTAGAATTAGAAGAATAGCTTAAAGATTTAAACAATATTTAAATTTTAGAAAAAAGTAATGAAGATTTAATTCAAAATTGTAAATTAATATTATTTTAATATATATATTTTATTGATAAATATAAGTAATTTTAGGTGATAAAAAAATAATAAAATAATATGCAGAAAATTTTTAATATGATTTTAAATAAGAAAAAGATAATATTAACTATTAAGTTTAAGATAATAATTAAATTAAAGAATATTAAATTTAAGAATATTAAATCAAAAAAAGTTAGATTAAAGATTATTAAGTTAAAGACGAATTAATTTAAAATGATTAATTTTAAAATAATTAATTTCAAGATAACTTTCAAAATTATAATTAATTTGATGACTTTGAAAATATTGATTTAAACTACATCGATTTACAATTTAATAATTTATTAAACAATCGAAACAATTATCAACTAAATTAAAAGATAAAATATGATTATATATAAACTGAAATTAATTAAAATAATTTTTGTAATAGTATAACAAATTGTTAATAAATTAGTTAGGAAAATTATATAAAAGAGGAGTAGCAAATTTTTTCTTAAAATATATAAGAATTTCAAAAATAAAAATAAAAAAATAAAAAATAATAAAAAAAGGATTAAAATCAAAATTAAAAAAAAGTAAATTTAAGTGATGAGCTTAGAAAAGTAATATAATATTATTATTATTATAGGATTTATTAGATTTTCAAAACTTGAATTCATAATAATTATATTGATTGGGTTAATAATTTGGTTTAAAAACTAGTTTAACTGATGTATTTTTTTTATTTAATATTAAGAAATAAATGAAAAATAAAATTGAAATTATATATTAATATTGTATTTTAAATTAAATCAGTGATAACTTATATGTTCCTTAATAAATTGATAAAAAAACATTATTAAACGAATAAAAGTAAAAAAATTTTTGACAATATTTTTTATATTTTAATATAAATATTAATAATTATAAAATTATTAAATCAAAATTTAAATTTACAAATAAATTCTAATAAAAATGGGTTAAATATAATTTTGTTATTAAGATAGTATATATATAAATAATAAAAGTGTATTTGGTAAATAAATAGATTTTTAAGGCTACTAATTTATAGATCAAAATTAGAATTTATTAAATACTTGAATATTATCTAATAATTAAATGAAAAAGACAATTGCAGTATCTGAATTTTATATTATAAATCCATCTCCATAAAATAATAAACTTTAAAATTATATTTAAATTGCTAATTCTCATCAGAATGCAAGAAATCCTCACATTTTATAAATATTAAATATTAATTTATTTGACAATCCCTAATTTTGTAGTTCAGAATGTAAAATTCAAGTAATTACTGAATATTCATAAACAACTTTACTAAAGGAAATAGAAGTACAATTATTAAATAATTTAAGATTAGAAAATAAAAAATTGAATATTTTAATTTAAATTAATTGTTGAGTCTTATTAAGTAAATATGTTAAGCATTCAAGTTTTTCATAGAATAAGATGTATTTTATCAATTCTAAATTTCTGATATCAAAATTAATTCAAAATATTTATAATTTCCTGATCCTTGAATAATAAAAGAAAAATTTATATTTAACAATTCTTCAGAACTCTTATAATAATCTTAATCATGTTTTTCATAGCTAAACACTAATTAAATAGAAAAAAAATATTTAGAATTATTAAAAAAATTATTTGTTTAAATAGGAGTTTTATAATAGATAAATGAAAATATTGACTAATAATACATTGAACAACTTTATTTAATATATTCTAATAAAATAGAAGAAATAAAATAATTTTTAGAAGGAAATTATGAAACATTAAAATAAATAAAATAAAATGTTGTAGAAATATAAAATTGATAAAATAACTAACCATCAATAATATATGATTCTCTAATAACAGAACAACACTTGAAAAGCAATGAGTTTGAAAATATTTAATAAGAAGAGCTAAAAATAATAGAAGAAGTAGTAGAGAAATATGACGATGGGTCAATGTATTGGGGCTTCAAAAGCAACAAAACACGAAATGGGAAGGGGAGAATGGTATTGGAAAACGGAATAAAGTATATAGGAGACTGGAGTGAAGGTTAAATGAAAGGAGAAGGAGAACTCTATTTTGCTAATGGAAATCTCATGTACAAGGGTAGCTTTGATAATAATATGTTCCATGGATATGGTGAACTTCATAATCATAATAACAAACAGAACTTATAAATTGATATTTATTCTATTGCTGCCAATATTCATACTCTTTCATAATATTGGATTAAACTAACTTCTTATTTTCATAATCATCTTATTTAAGGCCCTACTACTATTTATTTGAATTAGTATTATCTTAAGGCCAATTTTGATAGAGGTATTCTCAATGGATAACTTGAGATTTATGATACATATGATTAATTAAAGTTGAAAGCTAATTATAAAAATAATATTTTTATCAATTATATAAATGATTCCTGATTTATTTTTTATAAAAATTTTATAATAAAATATATTGTTAATGATTATTTAAAATATAAATTTAATTATTATGTAGTTAAATTATTTAATATTGAAAATTATATATTTCTTATTATAAACAATATTTTTAGAATTGTTTAATCTGTTTTTTAAAATTTAAACTATATTTTATAAAAATTTTAATTTATATTTATAATGAATTAAAGAAAGAATATCTTTAGTTATTTTATTAAAAAAATATATTTTTTTAGTCTATTCTTAATTGTTAAATTAAAAAACTAAACATAATTCATTTTTCTCAGGTACTTTTAGTTTTTTTGAGATTTGATTCCTTATTAATAATCATAATTATTATTTTATATATTAATATTTTAGTTAGTTACAAGAAAATTACATTTATAGCTTTTATGATGTATCTATTAGTAACAGTATAATCTTTTAATATAAAAATAAATTTTTAATTTAATCTAATTATATTCAATAATTTATTTAAAAACTAATAAAAATTCAACAAATATAATGTAAATGATTATTTTTTTAATATATAATCAAATATAAGTCAAAAAAAATTATTTGTTTAAAATTATTTAATATTTTGTATTATAAATTAATCTCGAAATATTTACTTTAGATCAATAAGATTGACATAAATAGAAATATATTTTACAGGATTTTGAATTATCAACCTTATATTAAGCTACTAAAAATATATATTGTATTTGAACAAGAATACATTATTTTTAACAAATTTAAAAATTATTGATTTAAATAATCTTTTTTTTTATTTCTTTTGATATCATATATATAGAGACTAAAAAAACTTAATTAAATCAAAATTCTAGCCTTTTCTAAATTATTATAATTTTTTTTGATTTTAATATTATTAGGTTTATTGAGAATGCACATAATAATTTATTGAATAAGATATAGCAAGAAGATAAAAATTTAACAGATTTTAATGCAACTAAAATTTTGTCAATAGACATTCTTTTGATAAATTTATTAAAAGTAGAAACATAAATAGATTATATATTTTCAACTAAAATAACGTAATAATTTGAATATCAAAAAAATTAATTAATTTATAAATTAAATAAAAAGATTAGATATTTTATTATAAAAAATCTAATTTAAAATAATTTTACTACAAAATAAATAATGAAAAATAATAATTATAAAGCTAGTTACAAAAAATTTTAGATTTATTAATTTAAATAGTTATTATTTTTAAATATTTTTAAGTATTTTTTAAAACTATTTTATCTGTAAAAAATATTGTGATAAATTTTTAATCAAAGATTTTAAACAATTAATAAATAAGAGAAGAAATTATTTTTTTTTACTAAAATATTATTTAAATTAATTTTAGCTAAAAAATTTTAAGAAAAAAATTTTAAGAAAATTTATTTTGTGATAATTTAAAAACCAATTTTTATTATATTAATATTACTATATTTCTAATTTAATAATAGTTAAAAATTTTGAGAGCAGATATTTAATATATAAAAAAAATTATTTATAACAATAAAATCAAATAAAAATAAAATTTAATAATGGAAAGAATTATTTTAAAATTTAAATATTCTCAAATAAAATACAAATTTTTATTTTTTTTATAAAAAAAAAATATAAATTATAAAATAATTAATTAAATAAGAATTTTTAAATAAATTGAGAATAATTTAGAACAATTAAAGTTATTATTAGATAAAAAATAAGAATTATTAAATTAAATTTAAATTTATGAATATAAAAATTTAATAACTTAAAAATATATTTAAAATTAAGAAAATTAATTTAAAGGATCAATAGAAATTTAAATTTTTTTCTTTGTATTAATAAAATTAAAATTTTATTATAAAAAAAATTTTTATTACTTTAAAGCAGACTTATTAAAAAATAATAAAATTTTCAAATATTTCTATAGTATAAAATGTGTGATTTTATAGTTTATTTATAAGTTTTATTTTTAACGAAATTTTATTTATAAGTTAAAAATAAATTTAATTTTTATTAATTATTCAAATAAAAGCTTATAATTTATTTAGAATTTTTTTATTAAAATAAAAATTTATTTTCATTATATTAATTATTTATAATATTTATATAAAAATAATCTCAATTTTTTAAATTTTTGAATTATAAATTTTTCTATTTATTAGATAAAAATTAAATTTTAACTATAAATTAAAAAAATATAATATTAATTAATTTTAATATTAATATTAACATTAATATTATTATTAATATTAATAATAATTATTCAAAATAAAAGTACCAATATTATTATTATCACTAAAAAAAATTATTTTATCGTTTTAAACCAATTTTTTAAATAATTGTTTTATTAATTTAGAATTTTAATTGCTTAATATATTTTTATTAATTATATAGGTAATTTATAAAAATTTATTATTAAAAAAATAATAGATTATGCTTATCCTATTTATTATTTATTTTCTTTTTTTTAATCCTAATAACTTACTTATTTCTTAATTTTCCTCTCGTCAATATTTTATTTCAAAAATTATAAATTATTTTCGTTTTTCTATTTATTAATTTTTTTTTGTTTTCAATTTTATAATAATATTTATCAAATTATTATTAAATATAATAGTTTAAAATCAGACGTATTTTTCTTGTATTTATTTATGCAATAAACATAAGAAATCAACATAACTATCTCCTCCTTTTGTCTATTCTTCTAAAAAGATCATATTCATGAAGAATTAATAATGTGGGTCACTAATTAAATTAATAAATATAAATTACCTGTTTAATAAAATATAAACATTTTGACATGCACTATTTTTGTTTTTGAACAATTGATTTATCATATTATTAAGTTTTATATTGGCTGTACTTTCCTCCATATAAGGCAATCCCTGATCAGCTACTTATTACAACTCTTAATGATTCTATACTCCAAACAACTAAAAGTAAAAAATAATATTAATAAAATTACATCAATTATTTATTAATTGTGAACCTATTAATTAACCAACAAGAATATAGAATCAGAATTATCAATAAGATAAATTTAATCCTACATGATTTTATCAAGTACAAGTGGCAAATTAGTAGGCATCAAGACCATATCTTCAATATATTCTCCGACCTATTCATCATCTCCAAATATAGCATCTAATGGATAAACTTTTGGCGATAACTTCAAACTCTATGAATACAGATCAATTGTATTAAATAAATGCTTTTCAATAACTCTAGTGTCGGGACTAATGAGGTTATTAGATAAATGAAGTATTTAGTGTTTAATCATACTCTACAAATACAGTGGCAGCAATTTAAGCGAATCAGGGAAAATCAATTATGCAGGATTCGTATTAGGTACACATTATACACGATAGTTATAAAATATTGTTGCTAGTTAATTCAGCATCTCTTGTCTGATTTCTTTGAATTGTTTTTTATCAATACTATTAATAAATGGCAATGAAAGAGTTCTGCTAAGTGCATCTACATCAATCGATCTATAAATTTAAAGAATGTCTTTTACCACATTCAATTATTAATTAATCACTCTTACTTTTCTTATTCCTGATGAGTCAGTGCATAAAATTGCATATTGTAAATAAACTTTATCTTCTTCCTCTGTAATATTCTCCTCCTGCTTCATTATTATGTTGATCACCTTATCAGCATGCCATATACTCGTCTCCAAATCTCTTACCAGTTCTAAACCATCACTGTCATAATATTCCTATAATACTAATCCTTTCGATCCTCTGATGGTCATTATCACGTCATAGACTGTGCTTCTAGTAAGATTTCTTTGTAAATCATTCTCCAACTTTTATTATTAATTCTGATTGTATTTCTAATAATAATATATTTGTCCTCCCGATTTATTAACCACTTATATCATCTACTAAATATCTTAATAATAAGTAGCAGGGAAATAAAATAAATCAACTGCGACTTTATTATCAAGACAGAATTTTGTAAGTGAAGCATATTAATCATTATTTGATGCAAAGAGAGTCTTCTCTTTTTCAGTATTATTAATCTTATTGATTTCCCTAGGCTTGAACTTTCCGAACCCATTAGAAGCAGTTTGCGTAGTGAACATGATAACCCTACCATTATTAGGGAAGACACTATGCACAGAATTTAGCAAGGCACTGCCCATGCAACTATTCTGGATCAACCTATTATTCTAATTACTACTCACTATTTCAATATACTAATCATTAATAGGTTCACTTAATTTGTTTAACTTTTCAATCAAATACAGGATCTGATCCTTTTAATCCTTAGCATTAAGGAACATCTCCTATTTTGACAAAGCCACACATACATCATCTATATCTCCAATCTATAAAATATGAAGCTCTTTATTTAAATCTTATGGAATATTGTACATTGCAATCTAATTATTGAAAGTAATAATTGCAATGTCTGTTATTTAGTAATTATTTATCATATCACAGTCCACCAACTTTTAAATGCTCTATAGTACTGTACTGAAGACTCCTAACCCTACTGTTAAAGGACTCATTTCAATACAAAATACTATATTGTTTCTATAATTATCAATACTCTTATTAATATACTACTTAGGGGTTTAAAATTCATAGACTCCATGTTTCAATTCTGGAAATTTATCAGTACAATTATTAATAATTTAACTTATATCATGAATATATTTATTAGAAATGGGGTTGGTCATTTTGCAGATATTACATTAAGCAGTGTTATTATGATTGAACTGCCAATATCCATTGACATAAGCCTTACACCTCTAACATCTTAAGATCATTTCACCTTCCTTGTTAATTTCTGTTTGGATTGGCTCTTCATTTTCATTGACATCTGCGAATGGTTATATAATGACTCCTAAGGGTAGATTCACTTGCTTCATCTACTTTTGTTCTGATGAAACACTTGTTAAAGATGTTCGAATGAATCTTGGGCCAGCTGAAAGTATGTTGTCAGAAAAAAATGAGCTATAGGCATAAGGAGGATTTCCTATTGTTGCTGTATTTACTTCTTATTGTTTTATAGAGTTCTCTGATAATATTAATGGACGAGGGATCTACTCACTGTCTAGTTTTTGTTATTTTTTTGTCTACTATTATTATTATTATTGTTGTTGTTAATTTTATTATTATTGTTATTATATTACTTGTTATTATTTTTATTATTGTTACTGTACTGCTTATTATTATTATTATTATTATTATTAAAATAAT
>Ga0315908_10003475_pt1 | contig 11402 bp, 16 predicted proteins | sample LakEriMetagenome_12_FD_203520 | JGI IMG/M metagenome (GOLD analysis project Ga0315908, IMG submission 203520) | Freshwater fungal communities from buoy surface, Lake Erie, Ohio, United States - Buoy 4 MA124 | ecosystem: Environmental > Aquatic > Freshwater > Lake > Lake biofilm | place: USA...
CAGCAGCACTGTTCCAGTGACGGTGGTGGCGTTAACAAAAGCGGTGGTGCTGGTTCACCCAATGACGATGCGACGAGGGACGCAAGTGAGTGCCGCAAAGCTAGCGGCATCTGTTTCAATGACCATCCCGAAGCGGTCAGTGGGCTCAATGCGAATAAGCATTACGAAGGGCGGCCAGTACTGCGCATTTGTCGGCACGAGCCTGAAGGCAGTTCGTAAGGGAAAGTGCACAATAGTGGTCATTTTTCTACCAAAAAAGGGGCGGTCAGTATTGCGAAGCAACATACTGACCGTGAAGGCCTAACAAAAAACGGTCGGATCCAAACGTGGATAGATTGCAACGATGTATCCAGTGGGAAAACTCACGTCGCGCCAGCGCATAGTCCAAGCAGCCCAACAAGAACTGTTGGATTCTGGCATTCTCGGATTGCGCATGGAAGTGGTGGCAGAAAAGGCTGAGGTCTCAGTTCCATTGATCTACAAGTACTACGGCAGTCGCGATGGTCTGTTAACCGAAGTGCTGAGTCGGCTCTACGACGGTGATAGTTACGAAAAACTCTCTGCATATTCGGAAGTATTCATTGAAATGAAGAATCCAACCATCGACGACATCGCCATTTTGTTCGCCACGGTTCAGCAAGAATTTCGAATGCCTGGACGATGGCAAAGATTACAAATATTGGCAGCGTCTGTTGAACTCCCTGAACTGCAAAAACGCATGGCAACAATTCACCTCCGGCATCAGAAACTAGTGATTAGCTTTTTGACAATTGCGTTGACAGCGGTGGTTTCCCAGCAACCAGATCACACGGACGCATCAATTCGTGCAGCGGTGTCGCTTGCTCCACCACTGGCTTCCTTGATTATGACTCAATCTTTTGGGTCCGTTCTTGATGATCTTGTCGATATCAAAGACAGGGAAGCTGCAGCTGAGGAAATGAAAGTACTTCTTCGTTTGATTATCAACTCCGTTATTACAGCAGGTGCACAAACGACCGTAGACTCTCACCATGGAAGTTGAAATGATTGTTGAGATTCCGCAAGGGTCTCGTAACAAATACGAAATGGATCACGTCACCGGTGACATCTGGCTTGATCGCACGCTGTTTACGGCAACGCAGTATCCGCTTGATTACGGTTTCTTTCCAGGTACTCATGGCGAAGATGGAGACCCGCTTGATGCGTTGGTGTGGCTGAGCCAGCCGACATTTCCCGGTTGCCATGTGTGGGTACGCCCTGTTGCGGTGTTCTGGATGACAGACGAAAAAGGGCCAGATGCAAAAGTATTGTGCGTTTCGTCGCACGACTCACGTATGAATCAATATGTCGACATTGGCGATTTACCCGAGCACTTACTTGACGAAGTCGGCAACTTCTTTGAGGTGTACAAGCTTCTTGAACCGAACAAAGACACCACCGTGAAGGGCTGGGAAGGCCGCCAAGCTGCCGAAACAGAAATCCTTGCTGCCATCGAACGACTGGCTCATCTCGAGCATTAACCCCTTGGTCACTTAGGTGACTTTTTGTGACGACCGTCACGCCCGTGTGTCTGCCTGTGGAAAAATACCTCGGGAAACCCTTATGGGTCTTAGAGCCTGTGGATATCCCCCAATTTTCACAAGCGCACCTTTACAGTTCGCATTGCGGACCAAGTGCCGCAGAATTGGGGAAACCTTATGTACACACTCGGAGCATTGCTCCTATCAGCCCTCCTACTTGGTGCCGTTATTTCGGTCATCGAGTCGGTATTAAAGCTTGTCGGCGCCCATGGCGCCATCAGCAAGTTGCCAATTATCGGAGCGCATCTTTCGCTCATCATTGCCATCGGCATGGTGTGGTTGTTGAAGATGAATCCGATCGCAGAATGGAGAGTCACCTTCTCAGATGATTGGATGACCTATGTCGCTAATGGCGCCATTATTCTCGGAATGATTCCGGTGAAAGATGCAGTAATCAACATGGTGAACAAGGGCCTTCGCGCTTAAATTCTCGCCACATATTTCAGCTGCGGGCTGTCGGTTCATTCGGACCGGCGGCCCGTTTGCATTTCTGAGTTACTCCCGAGAAGTGGCTCGGAAAATTCGCAGCAGTCCGACGCAGCCGGCAGCAAAAACAATGAGCCCCAGACACCGCGCGCCGATTCCGACGGGTAACGACATCAGCCATCCGCCAGCGAAAATTGACGCAATATGCATGGCGATAAAGAATCCACGACCCCCAGAAGATTTCGGTCGACGGAAAACTGCAATCAATGAGACAATCCCCAACAGAATCATGACGAGCATGATGACAGCAGCTAGTAGAGCAAGGCTTTCCATTGTCGAAGAGTAGACCAGAAAATGGCTATTGGGTAATGGAGCTATCGATGAGCCAGAAGCTCACTAAGCCTGCGGGCTGGTCGTTCAAGCTCACTGAGATATCAACTTGCCCGGCATGAGGAAACCCGATGCCGCGCAGAGGTAGTGCGAATGGAAAGAACAAACCTTCACCAGGGTGCCGATCTGCATCAACATTGAATTCAAAGTCGATACGAGCAACTTCTTCTGCAGTGTCAGGAAAGCGAATGATGACTCGGCCGTGGTGAGCGGTACCAACTAGGTGGGGTTGCACGTAGACAGACATTGCAATGTATGAATCAACTTCGGATGGAAACCCTGAATGCAGAGCGATACGTGTAACGCCACTACTGACAATATTCAGCATTCCTTCACGAACATTGGCATAGTCGCACAATGTCAATGTGGTGAGATCAAGTCCTGAGTCTGCAAGCGGGTCGGGATTCATTCCCCGTACGGTACCGACTAGTTGGCAGGGACAATCACCACAGGCACTTTGGCATGGCGTGAAACGTAGTCTGCAACGGAACCAAGAAGAAGTCCCATGATTGCGCCGTGGCCGCGAGCGCCCACAACAATGTGGTCAGACTTCAAACCGAGAAGGGCATTACGTGGGTCGTTGTTTTCGAAATGCGGATTGATAGTGATGTCGCGACCAGCTGCAGCTTTTGCAATGCGTTTATTTTCTGTATCAAGAATTGTGCGAGCACCGGTGTCGTCGAATGTGTATGACATTGCCATTTCAACAGGAATAATGACAGGGCTCCATGCAGATACGAGTGTGACAGTGTCACCGGCGTGCGCATAAGCGACTGCCCAATCGACTGCTTTTTCTGAGTTGGGCGAACCATCAACTCCGACAATGATCTGACGTTTTTGTGGTGTGTGATTACTCATGCATTCATGTTAGGACACACTCCAGCAGAAAATTCCTGTTACAAAAATTGTGTGCTGTTAGGTAAAACTAATGTTAGGTGTAACTATTACAAATAATTTAACGATGTTCATGTTCGTGCGTGTGATGAACATAGGCACGATCAGAAGTTGCAAACCGTGTTGCATACACAATAATGAAAACAACAGTGGTGATGAGAGTGATTGTTGGCCCTGGTGCAAGATTGGCGTGATACGACACAATGAAACCAGCAAGAACTTCTGTTAATCCAATAACTACTGCAGCTCGCGTAATGGAACCCACTCGATCAAAGAACAGTCGGGCAGTAGACGTTGGTGTAATCAGCAGTGACACAGTAAGTACTGTGCCGACAGTGGATAAGCACACCACAACGCAAATGGCCAAGAGAATCAGCATTGCTGCATCAAGTCGCTGCGCACGCACGCCCACTTGAGTGGCATGGTCGCGGTCAAAGGTTGCAATCTTCAGGTCTTCGAAACGGAACCATACGAAGAACAAGCTGCCGATGGTGAGCGCAAAGGTGATCCACATATCAAGCGTGTTCACGGTGAGCAATTGTCCGAACAAGAAATGTGTGAGTGAGACAGAGGTATCAACTTTGCCAAGTGCAAGTACGCCGAATGCAAACATGCCACTTCCAACTACCGCGATAATCGAGTCGTGTGCAATGCGGCGGTTCTGCGATAGCAAGTGAATGACAACAGCCATGAATATTCCAGCAACTAACGCACCAGGAAGAACTGCTGCTGTACCGAACCATGCAAATGCCAAGGCAACACCGCCAAGAAGCGAGTGAGACATGGCATCACCCATGTATGCAAGCCGTCGCAGTGATACCCACGTGCCAACCACGGGGGCGAGTACGCCAACCATGAGGCACACGACGCCAGCGCGCTGTGAGAAATCAGATTGGAAGGGGTCTAATAGCCAATGCATTATGAACGTCCTTGGGAAGACGTGCGGCTAAAGACTGCTTCCAGTTTGTCGCCGCCCAGTTCAACGGCCGGGCTGCCATCGCCAATGATTCGACCATTCAGAGAAAGACAACGTGAAAAGTGAGTGCGTACAAGGCCAAGATCATGGGTGGATACAAGGACCGAGGTTCCTCGTGCGCATAACTGGGTGAACAAATCAATGAGGTCACCTGTGTGACGCACATCAACACCAGACAAAGCTTCGTCGAGCAACAACACATCAGCCTCTTGGGCCAATGCCCGAGCAAGTAGTACCCGTTGCACTTGGCCACCAGACAATGTTGCGAGCGAACGGGTACCCATATCGGCGAGGTCTACCTGCGACAAACAATCTGCAACGTGGTCATGGTCGCTGCGTGATGGCCGCATGCGTACGCCATGAAAACGGCGTCGTCCTGCCATCACTACTTCGGCAACAGTGATAGGGAAGCGAAGGTCAACATCCGATTGTTGTGGAATATAGGCAATGGCTTGACGCTCGAGGTGGTGGCATTGTTCTCCGTGCACCACAACATCGCCTTCGTGGTCAATGAAACCAGCAAGTGCCTTAAACAGGGTTGATTTTCCGGCTCCGTTGGGGCCAACCACTGCGATTAGTTCGCCTGCGTCAACCGAAAAACTGCTTGCTGTTAACGCTTCATGATCGCCGTATGAAACGGCTACGTCAACGGCTGCAAGAACAGTGGAGTCTGAGTGGTCGCTCACGAGCAACGCAATCCCTTCACTATGCGTGACAGGTTGTCTCGTTGAATTGAAATGTATGAAGCACCAGCTGCAATGTCTGCACTACTAATTCCTTCGATTGGGTCAAGTAGGTCTGCAGTTGCACCTACTTTGTCTGCCAGAGTCTTGGCAAGATCTGCAGGAAGAAGTGTTTCAAAGAAGATAGTGCTGACTGCATTGGACTTGGCGAAGTTTGCAATTACTTCGAGGCTTTTGGCCGACGGTTCTTCTTCAGGATTAACGCCAGCAATTGCTACTTGGCGAAGATTGGCGCGTTTGGCAAGGTACGCGAATGCGCGATGTGAAGTGACGAGTACTCGTGACTCACAGGTAGCAAGTTGAGTATCAATTTCAGTACCTAGTGACTGCAGTTCCGCAACGTATGACTTTGCTGCAGCGTTGAATTGTGTAGAAAATTCCGGGCTCAATTGAGACAGTGCATCCGCAACTGCTGTAGTCATTGCAATCATGTTTGCTGGGTCGAGCCACACGTGTGGATCTTTTCCTGATGCCAATACTTCACCGTCGGTTTCACCTTCTGTGCCGTCAAGTTGTGCAACTACATCGAGAAGAGTGACTGATTGCAGTAAGTCAATGGGTAAAACTTTGTTAGGCAACGAAGCAACTGCTTTTTCAACATCAGGCTGAAAACCATCACTTATGTAGAACACTGCTGATGCAGACGAAAGAACGTTCAGTTGCTTTGCGGTCAACTGCACGTCGTGGGCCCCTTGACCAGACGGGGTGAGTTCAACAACGTTGACGTGTGTGCCGCCAACGTTGCGTACGATTTCTTCGATGGGGTAGAAGGACGCCGCAATGGTGACCTGGGTTGTGTCTGTGTCTGTGTCTAGCTGTGACGATGAGCCGCCGCAGGCAGACAGCGCAAGCACGCAAGATGCCACAACAAGGAAACGGTTCACGCCAACGAGGATATCCATAATGAGAACCATTCCCAATAATGAGAATCACTGGGAAAGACATCAGTAATAAGGTCAGAACAACACAAGGGGAGACCATGGCAACTGGGGATGCAATATTTCGGCGCGAAGACGACTGCGAGACCGAATCGTGGCCAGGAACTGTCGACTGGTGGACGCTTTTCAGCAGTGACCGTACAGACACCCATGGTCTGACTGTTGGAGTGGCTGAAATACCTGTTGGGGCGCCTGAACCAGAGCGTGGCCATATGCACGCACAATCAGAGGTGTACTACTTCTTATCGGGCACTGGCCATGTAGTGGTGAACGGATCTCGACGTGACGTACGTACTGGCGATGCTGTTTTTATCCCCGGAAACTCTGAACATGTTGCCGTGAACACGGGCACAGAGCCATTGCGATTGCTGTACTTCTTTGCTGCTGACTCTTTCACCGACATCGAATACATCTTCCCCAAGTAACCTAGAAACACTCGTCCACGAGAGGAACCCCCAATGGCGAATGACTGGTTTGAAACAGTTGCAGAAGCACAACGTCGCGCAAAGGCGCGCTTGCCGAAGTCTGTGTATGGCGCACTCATCGCTGGTTCTGAAAAGGGGCTTTCCTCCTCAGACAACTTGACCTCGTTCGATCAACTCGGTTTTGCGCCTCACGTTGCAGGTAATTCAAATCTACGCGACATGAGCACCACCGTTATGGGCCAGTCGTTGTCAATGCCGGTCATCATTTCTCCAACTGGCGTGCAGGCTGTTCACCCAGAAGGTGAAGTAGCAATTGCGCGTGCAGCAGCTAACCGCGGCATTCCTATGGGTCTTAGTTCATTTGCAAGTAAGTCGGTTGAAGACGTTGCAGTAGTGAATGATTCGACTCTGTTCCAAATGTATTGGTGTGGCGATAGGGCCACACTGGAACAACGCATGGAACGTGCTCGTGCGGCTGGTGCAAAAGGCCTGATCGTCACTCTTGACTGGTCATTTAGCAACGGACGCGACTGGGGAAGCCCATTCATTCCCGAGAAAATTGACCTGAAAGCAATCTTCAAGTTCGCTCCAGAAGTAATTCAGAAACCAGCATGGTTGTGGGCATTTGCAAAGACAGGTCGTATTCCAGATCTCAGTGCTCCGAACATGGCTAAGCCAGGCGAAAAGGCACCAACATTCTTTGGTGCGTATTACGAATGGATGCAGACACCTCTTCCTACATGGGAAGACATTGCATGGCTTCGTGCCCAATGGGGCGGACCTTTCATGGTGAAGGGCATCAGTCGCGTTGATGACGCAAAGCGCGTCGTTGACCTTGGCGCAACAACATTGTCAGTTTCAAACCATGGTGGAAACAACTTGGACGGCACTCCAGCACCAATTCGTGCATTGCCAGCAATTGCTGATGCCGTGGGAAGCCAGATTGAGATCGTTCTTGATGGTGGAGTACGTCGCGGAAGCGATGTGGTGAAGGCAGTTGCCCTTGGTGCTCGTGCAGTCATGATTGGCCGTGCCTACTTGTGGGGATTAGCTGCAAACGGTCAGGCCGGAGTGGAGAACGTGTTGGATGTATTGCGTGGCGGCATTGATTCCGCGATGTTGGGACTTGGAAAAGCAAACATTTCCGAACTCACTCGCGACGACATTGTGATTCCACCAGACTTCTTGCGCGCCCTCGGCACCAAGTAGTTCCCCGTAATTGTAAAACTGCGTTCATGTAAAGTAAGCCGTCCGTACAACTCGGTAATAGATGATGTGTGAGTGGACGTATTAATACCAAACCAGTATTTCTGCATCTCGACAGGTAATTCCTTTCCGTACCTCAATCTTCTAGCGGTTAAGAGCCTGTTTCTAGCTAACGACAGCGCCACTGCGGTGACCTACATAGTCGGACCAGAGCCCCAGAACGAGATTTTTGAGAATCTTCGCGCTTCAGAGCGGGTCGGCGTTGCAGGAACTGAACCTGACGCTGTCTTTTCACAATTGACAACTGATGTTAAGAGCATCGGGACAATTTTTCGCAAGATTCCGGAGTTATCCGCTTCCGTTCGAAGCACCATTTTGCGGTACGCACTGATGTATCTGAACGGTGGGGTGTATCCGGATTTTGACCCTGTGGTGACACGGTCATTTTCTGATCTTGTTTCCAGCTATGTCGGACTTATAAAACAACGAGACAGGAAAGATCTGCCAATGTGCAGAAACTTACTAAAGGGGAACTCTCATGCATGAGGTATTAGAACTAAACATGCGAGGGGATCAAGACTTGGATTATGGCTCTCTTGGGCCCATGAGAATTGCAATTGTTGCAGAGAGTTTTCTCCCCGCAATCAATGGTGTAACAAACTCCATCCTTCGTGTGATTGAACATATGACTGCTCGAGGCCATGAAGTAACAGTGATTGCACCATCGCCAGGCGTTACTGCATACGGAAAGGCTCGAATCATTCGAGTCCCTTCTTTCGGGTTCCCCCGGTATCCAGAATTACGTATTGGCCATTCACGAGACTTCGTCCGCGAGGTTCTGCGCGAGATCAAGCCTGATGTTGTGCACCTCGGTTCTCCCGCTGTACTTGGTGCAGCAAGTCTGAGTGCCGCACAAGAACTTGGAATTCCCTCAGTTGCGATTTATCAAACTGATCTCGCCGGTTTCGCGTCTCGATATCACATGGGCATAGCTGGTCGTTCAATTTGGCGATACATCGCAAATATTCACCGTCGCGCAGATCTCACTCTGGCACCATCTACAGCAGCTGTTTGGGACTTGCGTGAGCGCGGTGTGAACAATGTTGTGAGATGGATGCGTGGTGTTGATCTAGAGCGATTCAATCCTTCATTTCGTGATGAAGAGTTGCGTAGATCTATTGCTCCAGACGGACAATTGATTATCGGTTTCGTAGGCCGATTAGCTCGCGAAAAACAGATTGAACGTCTCAAGGGTCTTTGTCGAATGCCACATATCAAGGTGGTCATCGTGGGAGACGGACCAGTGAGAGCGAAATTAGAAAAAGAATTAAAAGGCGCAATCTTTATGGGCTTCAAATCTGGTGAGGAACTCAGCAAGTTGTACGCATCATTTGATGTATTCGTACACACAGGGCAAGATGAAACGTTCTGCCAAGCAGTGCAAGAAGCGCTTGCTTCTGGTGTCCCTGTTGTCGCACCTGCGTCTGGTGGTCCACTTGATCTGGTTCAACACGGCCACAATGGATTCCTTTGGACAGATACGTCTCGCTATTCACTAGTTGGAGCAGTTGCTGAATTGGCTAAGTACCCAGTGAAGAGAGAACGTCTCGCTGCAAACGCTCGACCATCAGTTGAAGTTCGACCGTGGTGTGGCGTGATGGATGAATTGGAAGGCCATTATCGGTCAGTCATTGGCGGACTCAGCTTTGCCTATCGCGGAGTCGCAGCATGAGCCAGATTGTTGTTTCTCTTCATGACGTTGCTCCAGCAACTGCAGAATTGTCACGCCGCTGGCTGGAATTGCTGGAAACTCTTGGAGTTCGGGCGTCGCTGCTAGTAATTCCTGGGCGTTGGAATGGCCAGGAACTCAGTCATTCACCGGCATTTGTTGATTGGTTACATGCTGCTGAGTCTCGTGGGCATGAAATTGTTCAACACGGTCTGTTGCACACACGAGACAAAAATTTTACGTCTACTTCTAAACGATCACGAGTCGGTCAGTTGATGGGAAGAGGCTGCCAGGAGTTTTGGGAACTTCCCTACGAAGAAGCATTCAAGCGACTGATTCACGGTAAGTCCATCATGACTAAATGTGGGTTTCATGCGAGAGGTTTCGTTGCACCAGCCTGGATGATCTCTGAAGGAACGCTTGATGCACTTCGTGACACAGGTTTTCAATACACGAACAACCATACGCATCTGATCAATACCCAAACTGGGGCTAAAAAGTTCGTGGTGGTGACATCACAACGCCCACGGAGTCTCTTAAGCCTTCCGGGAGTGGCGGTTGCTAATGGCATCGCAAAATACGCGGAATCACAGGGAAAACCCTTACGGATCGCAATTCATCCGGCTGACTTGATGTCCCCGCGCTTACGTGAAGCGAATCTGAAGTTGATAACTCAGTTTCTCTCACGTGGTTATGTCTCGATGACCTATGACGAACTGTGCACCTACGAGTTCCCCTCTTCTGCAAAAACAAAATCACCAGTTTCAAAGAAGAACCAAATGACATGAAAATTGTCCAGGTCGCAAACTTTGTCCACGAAACTTCGGGGGGAATGCGAACTGCGTTAGGTGCACTTCAGACTCAGTATCTTGCCCTAGGGCACGAGGTAGTGCTTATTCGTCCTGGCATCGATTCATGTTCAGACGAAACCAATGCGGTAAAAGACTTCACGATTCGCGGCCCAGTCCTACCAATGACTGGCGGCTATCGCATCATTGTTGGTCGGCGAGAATTGAAACACATTCTTCTTAGTCTTCGACCCGATGTCGTAGAGCTATCTGATAAGTCAACTCTGTATTGGGTATCGAAATGGTGCAAGAGAAATGGAATTGCATGCGTTGTGATTTCCCATGAACGCACAGATTTGGTCATCAATTCGTTGGGATGGAAGCGATTCCCCCTCGTTCCTATTGTGAGCTATTTCCGACGATTTATTGCCCGTTCCGCAGATGCCATTGTGTGTGCATCTCGCTTCGCTGCCGCAGAGTTTGATGGTCAATCAGAGACAGTTCACATCGTCCCTCTGGGCGTTGATTCTTCGCATTTTATTAGCAGTCAGAAATCTCCAGAGTGGGGAACACCATTCACCCTTGTTGTGTGTGCTCGGCTGTCTCCTGAAAAGAACGTTGATGTGGCAATTGAGGCTCTTCAAATTCTTTGCCGAAGTCAGATTTGTCAGATGTTGGTGTTGGGTGATGGCCCCTTGATGAACAAGCTTCAAGAACAAGCAATTGGTTTACCAATTCATTTCATGGGTCATGTCAATGATCGTGACACGCTTGCAAATCTTCTTACCTTTGCTGACGTGGTACTGAATCTCGGTCATGTCGAAACCTTTGGTCTCGTTTCTCTGGAGGCTCTTGCATCTGGAACCCCAGTCATTGTTGCATCGGCCGGTGCCTCAAGCGAAGTAGTTGACACTACGTGTGGACTAGTAGTTGATTTGCAACCTGAGAAGATTGTCGCTGCGATTCAGCAACTTCGCGAACTTTCACGCGAAGACCTACGTATTCAATGTGAACTTCGTGCAAGCAATTTCAGTTGGACTGCCACTGGTGAACGAATGGTTGAAATATTCACATCAAGTATCGGAATTTCTAAGTATGTCAATCATTCTTGAGAGCCAGATTCGGTTAGAACCCCTCGATCAATATGAATCAGAGGTTCAGCACCTCTTTCATGAGACCTTTCTTATGGGAAAGCCATTGGGCTTCGCACTTGATGAAGTCGGCTTATACGAGGAACTAAGCCTTGCTTGGTACCTCGCGAACGCTCCTCAGTTGGGTGCGGTGGCCATACGAGATAACGAAGTAGTTGGGTATGCATTGGTTTGCAC
>Ga0315908_10003476_pt1 | contig 11399 bp, 4 predicted proteins | sample LakEriMetagenome_12_FD_203520 | JGI IMG/M metagenome (GOLD analysis project Ga0315908, IMG submission 203520) | Freshwater fungal communities from buoy surface, Lake Erie, Ohio, United States - Buoy 4 MA124 | ecosystem: Environmental > Aquatic > Freshwater > Lake > Lake biofilm | place: USA...
TATTATTATTATTATTATTATTATTATTATTCTTTTTTTTAATTTTAAATTAGGTTCATTAGGAATTATTACTAAAGCTGATATAGTTACAGTAACAGAATTATTAGAGAAAAAAGTATTATTTTTCAAAGTTGATAGTTTTAAAAATACGCTAAACTTACTATATCAATCCTAATAAATCCTTCGTAATAACATGGTAGCATTTGAATATTTAGATGGATATGCCTATAACTCACTAGAAAATCAAAAACAGTTAAAACTTCCTTATTAATTAGGTAGATTCAATGAATACTACGTACTTTTAGAAGTAGGTTCAAATGATAATTACATTGAAAAATTGATAGAGAATTTAATGGAGAATATTGGTTCATAAATATTGGATGTAGTAATAAGCAATAATGTATAATAATACTAATAGTTATGGGGAATAAGAGAAAATGTGGTAAATGGCTGCATATCAAAAGGACCAAACCATAAATATGATTTCAGTATAAAACAAGAGATAACTGATGATTTTGTTAAGAATATAAGATAAAAGTTATATAATATAAAGGGTGTAGAGGTAATTGGTTATGGACACTTAGGTGATGGAAATGTTCATATAAATGTAATTTGCAATGAAGATAATAAGGACTAAGTGGAGAAAATAATTGAACCATGGTTATTCCATGAGGTGTAACTTTAACATGGCAGTATTTCAGCAGAACATGGATTAGGACTTATGAAATCATCTTATCTTTCTCTTTGCAAATCTTAACCTGTTATTCACTATCTTTAATCCCTTAAAACAACTTTTGACCCCAACTACATTCTTAATCCTTATAAACTTTTATCATTATGATATAATTATACTTTCATATTAATTACTTATATATTCCTTTTGATTATTCCTCAATTATACTACACTATTTACATTAAGGTCCATTTGACGGTCCACAATATCCATCACTAAAAAGAATTCCTTATTTATGCATCACGTGTCTTCCACAATAATATTTACCTTAATTATTTAATCTTCTGCATACACTTCCGTCTCGATTAACTAAATAACCTTTCGGCAGCATTCTGCTTGATAAGTCTAATTACATGCATGATGAACAATTGCAACCATCATTTATACCACAATTTCCATCACAACAATTACATTTAATTTCTAATTTACCTCCGCAATAATACTTACCAGTTTAACCTATTCTTGCTTACCTTCCTTTGCTATTTGTTTAATTACACACTCTATCAAAATTTATATCTATTGTACTATTCTTATTATTATTATCATCCTTATTTATTTTATCTATTTATTCAATATTTTAGAATAATTTTAGTAATTTTTCTTAATGATTTTATTAAATATGATTAATAAAATCTTATTATTAACCGTAAAATTAACAGTCTTTAATTAAACAAAAATATTATTTTTATTCGCAATATTATTCTTTATGTTATATTATATCTCCTTTATTTGACATTTTTTTACATAAATTACATTAAATAGGTAAACTTTTAATCATTCTTTAAGCCGTTTTATTAATTTTAAAATTAGAACCTTATCTACACTAAGGACAATTAGTCTTCCCCTTCTTATTAAATTCTTACAAACAAACACTACAAATAATTATATTACACTCACTACATTCCATAGGGTCAAGTTCCATTTCTGTACAGATAATACACTTTAAAAATTCCAAAGTATTTTGTAAAGATTATTCCATCTTTTATCTTCTTTAATTCTATTATTAAATTATATTTTTATATTTTATTTATTTTAAAAAAATAAATATTTTTATCATAAATTATTTTTATTATATTATTAAATAAATTATATAAAATTAATGAAGATATAAATATCATTATTACTGATAATAGGTATTTTTTAGATATTCATATGTCTAAAAATTAAAAAAGAGCTTTTATTAAGTAGATTTATTTTAAAATATTAGAGAAAATTATAAAAAACTTAATAATCTTTAAAAAATTAAATTTATTAAAATAAAAATAAAAATAAAAGATTAAAAGGATTAAAAATAAAATAAAAAGATTTCGAAAAAAAATTTTCTGATTTTATTAATAAAATTAAAGGAACAGAAGCAAACCCTGATGGTTTTAAGAATATAGAATGTAAATTTTTAACAGAATAAATTGATTATAACACATACTTAGAAAGAAAAAATTTATTATCCTGTAATACGTATGATTATAAAGATACTTGTTTAATGATTCCAATAAAACCATCATAATAAGTATTTACAGTTAATATCTAAAATTTAATTTCGTAAAAAAAAAAAAAAAAAAATATCTAAAATTTATATTTTGATGATTCTAACTCGTTAAAATAAGCAAGCTGTTAATAAAGTTTTTTAGTTTAAATAATAATGAAACCTTTGTAGAATGAATGCAATTTAAAAACTTAAATTTAAACTAAAAAATTTTTATGTTATGATTAAGGAAAAAATAAATTAAATGCTTCAACTTCATTGATTATTGATAAATTATAAGATAATAGTTATAGATATGGATTTTATATTACTGTTAGGTATAATTAAGAATATGATTTATGTTTAGTTTATAGAAAATAAAATAAATAATTTGGTGAAGAAAAAAATTCTAAAAAAAAAAAATAAAAAAATTCTAATGATTATAATAATATTTATGAAGAGGGAAAAATTATTGATTTGATTTTAACTTTTAGACCTAATAAAGTTTTTGCTAGTAATGATTTAAAAGATGGAATATTTACTTAAAATTACATAAACAAATTTAATTATTGTCTTAAAGCTTTTACTTCTAGAAATTAACAATAAAATTCCTTGTACACTAGTATAGAATCTAATGATGGACTTTAATATTTTCATTTAGAAGGAGCTTTGATTGCTAGATTTGCAAGTGAAGAAATAAAAATTCAGTGTGTTTAAGAATATGATTTAAAAAATTTATAAGATAAAAACTTTTAAAACTTAAAATTAGAAATTAATAATTATAAAGAAAAGCTATATATAGATGAAAAATATTAATATCTAAATAATTTAAAATTGTCAGAAAATGTTTGCACTGACATGACATCATTAAAAAAGGTTACAATATCTATTCCTTATGATATATGCGATGATATTATAAAAAAAACAGAGGAATTAACTGATTAAGAATTTGATTAATGTTGTTACAATGATAAATTTATTGAAAATTAAAAATGTAAAAAAAATGAAGAAATACCAATATTAGTAGAAGAAAAACCGTAAAAAGAAAAAAAATAAAACATTGATGATGATCCTGATGATATTAAGGAAGATAAAAAAGATGAAAAACCAGAACCAAAAACTATAATAGAACCAATTCAATAAACTTAAGAAAAAGAAATAAATATTGTTATTAATTTTTGTGATGAATTTATGAAAAAATAATAGAAATTAACCAAATTAGAATATGATGAATGCTGTTTTAAAGAAGAATATTAATATAATGATAAATGTTAATTAGATATTTATTAAGAAATTTTTAATTGTGTAGGATGCAAATAAAATTAAAAAAAAACATAATAAAGATTTAAAAAAAATAATAAAATTAGTTAATAAAAAAAAAAAGAAATAAAAACAAGATCTAAATGAAAATTTTAATTGATTAAAATATTTTTAAGATTCAATTATTTATTCAAAATATTAAGTATAAATTTATTTTATCAAATATTATATTTAATTATTAAAAATATATAATTTCAAAAATGTGATATTAATATAGGTTATTTAAATTTATTTTTTTATAATTTTTTAATTTATAAAATTATTATTCAAAATCTATAATAAATTATAATTATTTTTATATTTTTAAAAATTTCATTAATCATTTTGATTTTATTTTTTATAATAAATTATAATTTTTTATTTAAAATCTTTTAATCATAAAAATAATTATTTTTATTTGATAATTTCTATATTTATTAAATAAAATTAATATAAATTTATTTAAGATTAAATTATATTAAGAAAAATTTTTTTCACTAATAAATATTAAGCATTTTATATATTAAAAACATCAAATAAGATATAAATTAAATATTGTAATAATTTGATAATTTTAAAATAAAATAAATATTTTTAATTTTTTAATAAAATTTTTAAATTATATATTCACTGCTTTGTTTTTTATTTAAATCCATTTTTTTCCATATTAAATTATATAACATCAACATTTAAATTTAATAGTCCAGATTACTCAACTCTAGTTAACTCTCTTCCTTCATTTAAAGCTAAAGTTTTTATTGGTTTAATAAATTTAGTTTTGATTCCTTTTAAATATCCTAAAAAACCACTTAAGATACTAACAGGCTTAGGTCTAAATATAATAATAAAATAATAATATAATCAATAAAAATATAATGATGATGATAAAATAAGATTATACTTGAAAAGATAAACAGTTTTAGAATGGTTTCCAGGCTGAAGAGGTAAATGGATAGTTCCATAACCATCAACAATATGTCTACCTATTATATCATGAGTATAAATTTAAAAAACTATTTGCGGCCAACCTTAAATATTAGAAGTCTTAAACACAAATTCAAAAGGAAAATTAAAAACAATATCTTTATTTTAATAATTATTACTGCTTCCTTCTTAACTTATTCCTGACTATTCTCCGTATAATAATTCCCAATCTTGCCCAATTTATAAATCGTATTTTATTTAATAAACATCTGAACTCATGTTTGATAAACTTTGAATTAATCCCGAAAAAACTATAAATATATGAGATTGATCCATATCATTTAAACTAACTTCCTTATTTTGACTCAAAAATTATATATACCATTCATTTCTTTGTTATTCTTCATTTTAATTCTCTTAATTTTATTGCTTTGATTTACTATTGTTAAGATTTATTTAACTGTTAGCCATTTAATTATTAGAATTTTAAAATTGCATTTAATACCTGTTAAGTATAATTAGAGATTCAAATAAATATAGATTATAAAATTATAATTATTAATTATAAATATCAAAATCTGCGTTTTCTTAATTTTCTTTTCTTATAATAATTGTGAGAACTTTTTTCATAAATGGCTGGCATTTTTTCTGATTAGAGTTAGAAATTAAGAACTCTAGATTTGTTAATTTAATCTTATCTATGATTTTGATGATAATCGCTTAATCTAAAATTAATATAAAAATTAAGAAACAAATGAATATATAAATTAATTAATAAAAAAATAGATAGAATAAATACGGATGGAGATTATTTTTATTAAAGAATAGATTTCTAAAATTTTAAGCTTTTTGATTACTCTAATAATAATCTTCTAAAGCAATAGCTTAAGATTGTTAAGCTTAAGCTAAAAACGCTTTATGAATTTCATTTTATTATTCATCAACAAAATGCTATTCATTAACAAGAGTAGGATCATAATAAGCTTTTTCAATTTATTTTTATTAATAAGTAAGTTTTTTCAACTATTCTTTGTATTTTTTATGTCCTTGATCTCTTATCCTTAGATCATCTTTAAAATCAACGGGCACTACAAATACATTGGAAGGTTATTACAAAATATCTTTAATTCCATATTCTGTTGGATCATAATAAGGTTCTGGTTATTTTTAATTAATTCTCATTTTGATTTCATTTTCTACTTAATTTACATTGTTCTACTTCATTTCTTAAATGCTTGTTTTGATTACTTAAGGTTCAGGATTATAGTTAGGATCTTAATCATAATATGGGTTTTTATCATTCTCTTTAATTTTTTATGGCTTATTAAATCCTACCGCTACTGGACCTAAATTTCTATACATTTTTGTTCCTAATAGATTGTTTTCTTTTTCAGCATTAGGATCAAAACCTTAGTTTAAATTAGCAAAAGGTCCCACTTTAATAAATTATTTGTGTTTGTTCTAAAGTTTCTTTTTCCTCTATTTAGTTTTATCATTGTAACGATACTTATACTATACAGTAAAAGTTATAAAAACAGAAAGCAATAATAATCTAATGATAGTCTTCATCTTAAAATAAATATTTATAATATTAATTATTATTATTAAGGACGTATAATAAAATAAGATAATATAATAAAAATAAGAATCATTTAATATAATGAATTTATAACATAAATGATAATAATCATTTTTTTTCTGCTTTTCCAGTGTAAATAGCCTTTAATGAGATTCCTTTGACAGCAATAACTTTGAACCTAACTCCTGGAATATCTCCAACAGCATGTCCCTTTCTTCCGAATCCAGCCACCATTACCTCATCATTTTCATTCAAATAATTGAGACAACCATCTCTAGGTACGAAACATGCAATTTTCTTTCCATTTTTCTTCAATAATACTCTCACACATTTTCTCACAGCACTATTTGGTTATTTAGCCTCCACTCCCATTTTTTCTACTACTAATCCTTTAGCATGACTAGCTCCCATAAAAGGATTCTTATATCTGCTTCCTAATAATCTCTTATTGTAGTCTTTATCATTCCATTTCTAAATTCTTCTCTTTGTTCTTAGTTTTCTACCTGCTCGAAGTCCTCTTGGTTTTGCCATACTTATTACTAATAATAATTTAATTATTTATATTTTTAGTTTCTCTATTAATATATAATTTCCAATATTCTTTTACTATTTTCATAATTGATCTTTATAATATTATTATTTTAGATTATAACTTTATTGATAATTTTTAATTTATTTTTTAATTCTTAAATAATATTAATTAAAAATAGATTTAAATAAATATTTAAATTTATTATTATAAAATATAAAATATATGATAGCCTTATAGAAAATATCATTTATAATAATTATCATAAATTGTATTTGCTAATTAAATATTTGATTAGTAATTATTAATCTTTTGTGGCTTCCAGCTCAATAATTTTGATTCCTTAAGAGTTAACTTCATCTAAGTCAAGTAATCTAGTTTCAATTAGATTTTCTAAGATTCTTTTATTTTCTTAAATCAAAGTGTATTAAAATACACTAATGTTTGTTTGATCTTTAGCATTAATTACTTTCTCTAATAAGTCTTTATCTTTTTTTAAAATATTAATAATAATTTCAACAGCTTCTTCATTCTAATTATCAACGCAATAATGCATTAATTATATACCTTATTCATTGAATAAAAGGTAATCGTATTCATTATTTTCTAAATAATCTTTCAAATTATTATTTCTGAAAGATTAAACTAATTCGAATACATGCTTCACTTACTTCTATTTATCTTATTTTATTATATATTTTTATTCATCTTCCTATATCTTTATTCTACTTACTCTCATTTAAAATGTACTATTACTTTTTTATTTTTCTTCCATCCTTTCTTTTTCTATTTCTTAATCATCTAAAAATCCATCATTTTAAATACTTTCATATAAATCAATATACATTTATTTAGCTTTCTATTTGCTTATTCCTTTTAGATTTTTCCATTTTTAATATTTTAAATAGTTTTTTGCGTTTTCTTCATTATTTTCAGGTGGATTTATATTACAATCACCATAAATTGATTATTTATAAAGAACATTAAAAAATATAGATTCATCTTCATTGAAATAAAAACTTTGTTTAACTTATAAGCATATTGATGTGAACTTTTATTCTAATTATCTTCTTTATTAAAAATCTTAAAAAGTTTTAAAAATATATACTAAAATCATAAAATATAATTAAATCAAATTAGGAAAAGAATAATAAATGTAAGATAAAAATATATGATATAATCGTATAATCAATTATAAAATAATGAATAAAAAATAGAAAATAAAAATAAAAATAGTAATAATAATAAAAATATAAAAATAAAATACAATTTAAAATATAAATAATAAATAGATAAGAACAACATAATCATCGAAAAATGTTAAGCCAAATGAAAGGATTGAATGCTTTTATAACAGACATAAGAGGTTGTCAAAATAAAGAGCAAGAACAAAACAGATGTGAGCAAGAACTATCTAAAATAAAGACCCAATTTGCAAACGATAGAAACATGACAGGATACCATAAAAAGAAATATATATGGAAATTACTATACATGTATATTTTGGGATATGAGATAGACATAGGACATCAAGATGCAGCATTCCTAATAAATTGTCCTAAGTTCAGTGAGAAATACACAGGTTATGTAGCTACATCTATCTTGATTAATGAAGAACAATCGGATATATTCCAATCAATCTCAGGATCAATCAGATCAGATTTAAATAGTGGCAATGAAGTGTTCTAGTCCATGGCTCTGGCGATGGTTGGAGCTCAAGCTCCATTAGAGTTAGTCAAAACTCTTAAAGAAGATATTATTCGATTGGCTCTTGAAGACTCGCATAACAAAAGTTCTTACTTCGTAAAGAAGAAAGCCATATTATGTCTATTGAGAATGTACAGGAAATATCAGGACTAATTTGACCCTAATCTATGGATACATTCAATTATAAAAATGTTCGATCAAGTTTGTTGGTCCTTAGGGTATCTCTGTTCCCTCACCACCATTGTTATAGGACTTTCATAATTCATTGATCTCACTCCCTTTAAAGATATTACACCTAAAGTTATTAAGATGTTAGAGAAATTAGTCATTACAAGAGATTGTCCCAAAGACTATCTTTATTATCAAACTCCAAATCCATGGTTGCAAGTCAAACTACTCAAACTTATTCAGAAGTTGCCTTTTCCTGAAAACGGATCTGATGCCAATTCTAAACTCATGGTTATTCTTCAGAAAATTATTTAAAAAACAGAAGTCACTAAACATCAGAATAAAAATAATGCAGATCATGGAATCCTTTTTGAAGCTAGTAAAGTAATTCTATTAAATTATGAACACATTAATGAGAAGTTAAAGAAAGAGACAGTTTAATTACTGGGTATTTTCATTTAAGTAAAAGAACCGAATATCAGATACTTGGCATTGGAGACAGTTTGTTAATTTAATGATGCAGCTGTGTGTGAAATGATAATGGGGGAATACTTAAAGTACATTTTGAGTGCAATGAAGGATTAAGATATTTCAATTAAGAGAAGGGCATTAGATATTCTATATCACATGTGTCATTAGAAGGTTGCACATCTTGTAATTGAAGAGATGTTGACATTCATCGAAAATAGTGATGTTGACTTTTAAGAAGAATTAGTGTTGAAGGTAGCTATCTTAGCAGAGAAGTTTGCTTGTGATCTTTAATGGTACTTTGACACAATTGTGCATCTGATCCAAACAGCTGGTAACCTCATCACTAACGATGTCTGGTACAGACTTTTGTAAATGATAACTGGTTTTAATGATGATGATAACACTACAATTAGATAGTATGCTGCTCTTAAACTCTACCAACTCCTTCAAAAACCTTATGTCAATCAAACTCTCGTGAAGTTAGCTGCTTACATTCTCCCTGAGTTTTCTCATCTCCTTGTTAATAATTAACATAACATCTCCGAACTCAATATCTTTGAAACTCTTCATTCTCATTACCTTCAGACTGATTACAGAACCAAAGCATTAATGCTTAATGGCTTTGCTAAACTTGCTACAAGGTATTCTTCACTTGAAATGTAAGCTTTAATCATCTTTTAATCTCTTAATGATCATGTTGATATAGAATTGTAATAAAGATCTCTAGAATTTCTATTCCTTTTCTAATAAGAACCTTAAATCAGAGCTAAAGTATTAAGTATCATGCCTAATTTCAATAGCACTATTTAAAATTCTAATCCTTTGATTAAAAAAATATGCAATTTAAAGGGAGGAAAAAATGATAAGAATATTTAAGATCCAACTGTATTGTTACAAGCTAAAAAAATAGCAGATGAAGAGATGAATATGTTTTAAACTAAAAGTAGCATTCTTCAATAAAGTCATATTATGTAATAAGAATAAGAAGAGCAAGTAAAAAGATTACAATAACATGAATTATATAGTGAATGTATTGATAAATTATGTTTGAAAAGTAACAACATAATGAAAAGTCCAGTAGATAAATTTTAGAATTTGATTGAATAATCGAGTAACGGTGTATAAATAAAGTAATTGTTAACTTAAGGAAACGGATTAATCTACAGTGATGATAGTATTTAGGTACAATATAAAAGTGAATTTAATGATGGACAGGGCAGGATTGGAATGTAGTTTGAGAATTTAGAAGGGAAAAAGATGACAGAAGTATCAGTGTTGATCCATAATAGTCAAGGTTTATTAGTAAACATTTCTCCAGTGAAGTATAACAACAACCACCCTGTAATTATGGTATAAGTCATCGCTAACTCACCTGTAATGACTTTACCTATTGCCACTCTCTATTACAACATCAATTCTACTTAGCATAAAATCCACTTCACTCTTCCCATTTCATAAATCTAGTTCGTATAGCCTGTTTCTCTTAATCCTCAAGCTATTCTCTCTTTCTACAAAGAGTACACTTATGCTGATAATCCATCCTATCACAGGCTTGACGATTTCATCAGGTAAATTTATTACAAACTTATTTAAATATATATATATTTACTTATCTATATACAAATACAAATATACATATCCTTAATATATTTTTTGCATAAAATTATCATCTATAAATAAATTTATAATTAACAAAATTGATTTGTTAGGAATCCTGCTCCTGAAAACGTAGATCTTAATGAAGTTATGAAGAAGATAGGGTTTTTATTAGTATCCTTAAAAATGAAAGTTAGTGGTGTTCCTACTATGGAAAATATAGAACAGTTAAATGGAGCAGGACAATTTTAATATCAAAATGAACAAGATGAAATGATAAATATCCCTATTGTTATTTAGGTTTAATCTTTTGCTCATAATAAAAAATATCTCAGAATTAGTTTTAGATCAGCTGTTTCTCCAGATATCATCAAAATTTATTACCAATTTATTAATTTTGTAATTAACTCAAATTCCACTTTATATTGATTTTTAGATTTATTATCTTATATTATTTAACTTTATTTCTATTAATTATATAATTATAATCTAATTAATTATAATTATCATTATAAATTATCGCTAGTATCATAACTAATTATTATTAAATATAACAGATGATTTCTTAAAAAATTTAAAATTACTAGTTTAAAGTATTGTTAAATTTATTATTAGTGATTATATTGACAAAAAGTTAAAAAGTAAAACTTCTGCTATAAAATGATGTAGACTCAAACAAATAACCAGTGATAGGTATTCTAAGTTAAACATTAGAATAAGAATTCATAAATAATCCTTTGTTTGATGGTTATAATTCGTACATAATGAGAGCCTATGTTAATTTCTTAGAGTCTGCAGGAGCTTAAGTAGTTCCCCTTATTCTTAGTGAGACGGAATAAGACTTAACCTTTAAATTGAAAAATTTAAACGGAGTTCTATTTCCTGGTGGAAATGGAGATTATAAATAAAATGCAGTCTTTATTTAAAATTG
>Ga0315908_10003478_pt1 | contig 11397 bp, 8 predicted proteins | sample LakEriMetagenome_12_FD_203520 | JGI IMG/M metagenome (GOLD analysis project Ga0315908, IMG submission 203520) | Freshwater fungal communities from buoy surface, Lake Erie, Ohio, United States - Buoy 4 MA124 | ecosystem: Environmental > Aquatic > Freshwater > Lake > Lake biofilm | place: USA...
TTTGTTTGCTTAATATGGAAATAGGCACAGGCGGAAATGATTTTGGAATTGATGATATTTCCCTTACGGGTTGTCATGAAATAACATTATCACATCAAGCCGAGGCTGGAGCAGATACTCAAATATGTGGAGGCACTTCTATTGGAATCGGAATGCCTAATTATCCGGGATATCAGTATTCTTGGACGACATCGTCTGGATTGACATCAACCAATACTTCCAATCCAAATTATTCCGCATTGAATTTGACTTCCGATGTAATCACGGAAGAGTTGTTTCTTTCGCTTGATAGCGCTGGCGTTGGTTGTATTTCTATTGACTCAATTACTATTTCCATTTTACCTCAGCCATCAGTTTCATTGGGCTCGGATTTGACTATATGTCCTGGGGAAAGCGCGGTGCTGACTGCTACGGGAAGTTGGGATGAGTTGACTTGGTCAACAAATGAAACTACTTCAACTATTACTGTTCAAAATAGCGGAACCTACACTGCGACAGCGGATTTGAATGGATGTACACTTACTGATTCTCAAATTGTCAATTTTGTAGCAATGCCAATAGTAGATTTAGGTCCAGATCAATCAATTTGTGAAGGAGATGATGTTTTATTGATGACTGGTGTTATGGGCACATGGTCAACTGGTGCCACTGGTAATTCTCTAACCGCACAAACCGCAGGAGATTATTGGTTTACATACTCCAATCAAGGATGCACCGTGAGCGACACCATGAATTTGTCCGTATTTACAACGCCTGTGGTAACATTGCAAGATGAGTATTCATTCTGCGAAAATTCAAGTGTAATTATTTCAATTAATGCAACTGGAAATTGGTCAACAGGACTCACTTCAACATCTATTGAGGTATCAGAGCCTGGTATTTATAGTGTAATTGTAGAAAACGGACCATGTCAAGCTTATGATGGCACAACAGTGATTGAAATTCCTATTCCTATTATCAATTTAGAAGATGAGTTTTTCGCTTGTGAATTTACCAACTTCGCTTTGGAAGTGGAGGAAATTGAAGGAGTAGATTATTTATGGTCAAACGAAGATTCAGCAGCTTCTACACTATTTACCGTGCCTTCTGAAGGCAGTGTAATTGCTTCTAATCAGTGTGGTTCGGATATGGAGGAATTCATTATATATGGAGAGTTATGTTCATGGGGGCTTTGGATTCCGAGTTCATTTACTCCAAATGGTGACGGTGACAACGATGTATGGTTCGTAGATGGTTATAACATTTCTAATCTGGAGATTTTGGTTTATAATAAGTTTGGAGATCGCATTTGGCGAGGAACTAACTTATTGGAATCGTGGGATCCACAATACCAAATCATTCCTGATGATTGTTACTCCTATCGTGTTGAAGCAATCGATTATAATGGAAATGAGATTGTGAAATACGGCTACATTACGCTCTTCAAATAGTTCTTCGCTACATTTGCCCCCCATACAATCTCAAAATCTTACGCAATGAGTTGGTTTAAAAGAATTAAGACTGGAATTACTACCAAAAGCAAAGAGAAGAAGGAAATCCCGGAAGGACTTTGGTACAAATGTCCAGAATGTAAGAACGTGATGACAAGTGAGCAGCATTCCGACAACAACTGGGTGTGCGATAAATGTCAATACCATGAGAAGCTCGGTTCTTTGGAGTATTTCTATATTCTGTTTGACGAGAATGATTTTGAAGAGATTGCTGCTAATATGATAAGCGGTGACCCTCTTCAATTTACAGATACCAAGGCTTACAAGGATCGTATCAAAACAACTATTGCAAAAACAGGATTGAAAGATGCTTTGCGCGTTGGATTTGGCGATATCGAAGGCGCTAAAGCCGTTGTGGCTTGCATGGATTTCGGTTTTATTGGTGGTTCTATGGGGAGCGTGGTGGGTGAAAAATTTGCACGTGGAGTTGATCACGCCATTAAAAACAATTGCCCATTTATCTGCATAAGTAAAAGTGGTGGTGCACGTATGATGGAAGCTGGACTTTCATTGATGCAAATGGCAAAAACCTCAGCAAAGCTTACTCAGCTTGCGGAAAATGGATTGCCTTTCGTGAGTATTCTAACAGACCCAACAACAGGAGGAGTTACGGCTTCATTCGCGATGTTGGGGGATATTAATATTGCCGAGCCTAAGGCCTTGATTGGATTTGCAGGTCCGCGTGTTGTAAAAGAAACTATAGGTAAAGATCTTCCAGAAGGATTCCAAAGCGCTGAGTTCGTTCTCGAGCATGGTTTCTTAGATTATATTGTTGAAAGAAAAGACCTAAAATCAAAGCTTGCTTTATCTTTAAAAATGTTTGCTAAATAGAGAATTGCTATGAAAATCTTAATGGTTTGTCTGGGAAACATCTGCCGATCACCAATGGCTGAGGCAGTAATGCGACAAAAAATTAAGGAGGCGAATCTCGATTTTGAAGTCGACTCAGCGGGCACTAGTGATTTCCATGTAGGCGAAGCTCCTGATAAAAGAGCTATTTCATGCATGAAAAAACATGGAATTGATATTTCTGATCTAAAGGCTCGTCAGCTAAAGCAGCACGATTTTCATGATTTTGATGCTATCTATGTTATGGATCGCAATAATCTTCGTGACGTTCAAGCGCTAAGTCCTGATGATATTTCTAAAGAAAAAGTTAGACTCCTACTCGACTATCAAAGCACTCATGATTTAAAAGCTGTTCCTGATCCATACTATGGTGATGATAACAGCTTCGAACATGTTTATGATCTTGTGGCCGAAGCCGCAGACCACATCCTACATGGCTGATGTTTTAGGGCTGATGGTTGATGGAAAATACATTAGCTTTAAAACTTCTTTTTCAAACTTTTCTCTTACATCAAACCTCAACCCTATTAAACCTTCACTCGTTGATTTGGTCGTAAGGTTGAATACTAATTAAAACACATTACTAAGATGAATATCAATAAACTTGGGCTTATTGCCTTATCCGCTGCGCTTTTAACTCTCTCAGCTTGTCGCAAGGACAAAGAAGAAACCGCTTTTGATAGCGAAAACTTAAGTAACGAAAACGTTTCATCCATGGTGGATAAATCATTGTCGGATGATGAAGATGCAGTTTCATTGAGAAGTGGATCTGGAGGTTGTGGAATTAATTGGCCAGTTGCTTCATGCGCTGTTGTGACAGAAGACAGTGAAACATTTCCAAAAACAATTACTGTAGATTACGGAGATGGTTGCGTAGACCTTCATGGCAGAACCAAGAGCGGCAAGATTTTCATTCATCTTACTGATGAATTGATAAATATCGGAGCTGTTCGCACGGTAACTTTTGAAAATTACTTTATCAATTCTGTTCAAATTGAAGGAAGCCGCACCACCACCAATCTTGGTCCGAATAGCAGCGATCAACCAACCTTCAATCGTATCGTGGATGTTTCCATCACCTACAATGGATCAACATTTCAAAGAGATTTTGTAGAAACAATTACATGGATTAGTGGTTTCGAAACCGATGAGTGTGGCGATAATGTCCTTTCAATTGAAGGAACTGGTTCAGTTACTCGTCCGAATGGAGTAATAGTTCCAAGAAGCACAACTATTCCTTTAACAATAGATTATTCATGTGGTTATATCATTTCTGGTGCAATTCAAGTTGTAGCGCCCCTTGGCACTTTCACAATTGACTATGGAAATGGTGAATGCGATGATGAAGCGGTGTTGACCCGACCAAACGGTGAAACCCAAACAATCACTTTGCATCATTAGAATTATTGGCATTTGCAAAAGGGCAAACAAGGAATATTGTTGAGTTTTGAATAAAAATCGCCATTTTTGAAGGAAATTAAGTGTTCATCTTACACCTTCTTGAATTATGAGTTTCAAAATCAATGTACTCCTTGTGTTTGCCCTTTTTCTTTGTGGTTCGTTTTCTAATCAAGTTCAAGGACAAACCTATTTTTTGAATGGCAGTGCTATTTCATTAGGAGACGATTGCTATCAATTGACCGGGGAACTTACTACTCAAAATGGTACCGTTTGGTATGGTGATCAACTTAACTTGAATCAGCCTTTTGATTTGATGTTTCAAATGAATTTCGGTGATATTGATGCAAATGGTGCCGACGGAATTTGTTTTGTACTTCAGACAGTTGGTACAAATGCGATTGGCGAAAGTGGCGGTGGTATGGGGTATTTGAACTTTGGAACTGGTTCACTCGGAATTGAATTTGACACTTGGCAGAATGGTGAGAATGGAGATCCTTTTCAAGATCACGTGGCCATAGAACGAGATGGAGATATTAATCACAACAGTGCAAGTAATATCGCAGGACCAGTAAACATTGATCCCTTTGGAAACAATGTTGAAGATGGCCTAAACCACACAGTACAAATCACTTGGGACCCCGCAACGCAAACAATCAATGTTTATTATGATTGCGTTTTCAGGCTTGCCGGTCAGGTAGATTTGATTGGCGATGTTTTCAATGGTCAGTCTCTGGTTTATTGGGGATTTACAGCTGCTACTGGAGGTTCATACAACAATCAAACGGTTTGCTTACAAGAGAATATCCTTTCTGTTGGTGATCAAGTAGACATTTGCACAGGAGCATCAGCATTATTGAGTGCGGGAAGTTCGGCAGATGGAACATATTCATGGACTCCGGTAGATTTCCTAGATGATCCGAACTCAGCAACACCAACAGCTACTCCTCCGGTTACAACAACTTATTCTGTGAATTTCACAGATTTGTGCGGCAATCAAGTCGATGCCGACATTACTGTCGTTGTAGAAGATCTCGTGATTACGATTCCAAGTATTCTTGAGATCACATGTCAGAATCCGAATGTTGTTGTGCAAGCAGAATCAAATTTGAATCTATTGCTGAACTACAATTGGGCCGAAGGTCCTACTTCAATTTTGGAAGGGATAAATGAAGACAACATAACACTGAATTCGCCCGGAACATATTTTGTAACTGCTGATTTCGAAGGGTTTTGTAGTTCCTCAATTAGTTTTGAAATTATAGAGAATTTGACTCCATATACAGTTGACATTTCAGGAATACAGCAACTTGATTGCAATAATATAGTTTCACAAATCACTGCTATATCAAATGGTGATGATGCTCAATTCTTTTGGACAAGTGGAGGCAATATTTTTGGAGGCAATCCTTCCATTCAGGTAAGCAACCCAGGCACTTACAATGTTTCGGTTACTAATCCCAGTAATGGTTGTTCTTCTAGTGAGAGCATTGTAATTACCTCAGATTTTGCTCAACCAAACATCTCCGCTGCTTTGCAAGACAGTCTTACGTGTATTCGCCCAAGCATTATTCTAGAAGGTATTACTGTGACGAATGCCAATGACTATTCAATAAGCTGGAATTCGGAACTAGGAAATATTATTAGTGGTGCAAATAGTCTTGCTCCTTTAGTGAACTCGGCGGGTGAGTACGAAATCACAGTAACTTCAAATGAAAATGGTTGTTCCTCTTCAGAAGTCATTGACGTCTATCAAGATGAAGACTTCAACATTGATTTATCCTTTATGTTGTTTCCAAATATCATTACACCTAATGGCGATCAGAAAAATTCAAATTGGCAGCCATTTCTTTTGACCAATCCCGGATTTGATTTGCTTGAAATTTTCGACACTTACGAATTACAGGTTTTTAATCGATGGGGAGCAGCTATCTTCGAAACAACCAATCCAAAAGCTTGGAAAGCGAATGACGTTGAAGATGGAGTTTATTACTACATCCTGAAATATTCAACCAATTGCGGGAATGGCGCTAGTGGCGAACAAACTGGAAATATCGAGGTAATTAGATAAGAAGAAATTACCACTCGATTGGCTTGATATTTTTTGAGATTAAAAACTCATTGGCTTTAGAGAAATGTTTGTTCTCCAAAAAGCCTCTGTATACAGAAAGAGGCGACGGATGCACAGAAGCCAGCACCAAATGCTTTGATTTATCAATGAGTTTCCCTTTTTTCTCAGCTTTACTTCCCCAAAGAAGAAAGACCAAATTGGTTTTTCGTTCATTAAGAACTTGAATGACCGCGTCAGTAAATATTTCCCACCCTTTTCCTTTATGTGACTCTGGAGTTTTTGCTCGCACTGTGAGCGCGTCATTCAGCAATAATACTCCCTGATCTGCCCAACGTTCAAGATTCCCACTATTAGGAATTGGCTTACCCAAATCTTCCTTTAAGCCCTTAAAAATATTGACCAACGAAGGAGGCATTTGTTGATTGTCATATACAGAAAAGCATAATCCGTTTGCTTGCTTCGGTCCGTGATAAGGGTCTTGACCGATAATGATCAGCTTTGTATTTTCAAAAGAGCAATGATCAAATGCGGCTAAAATTCTATCCTCTGGAGGATAACAAACCCCTGAAGCATATTCGTTTTCTACGAAAGTCAAAAGTGATTTGAAATAGGGTTTGGAAAGCTCCTCTCCTATTTCATTCATCCATGATCTTTCGAGTTCCATTTTCATTCGTCAATATTACTCCAAAAAAAAACCGCCTCGCTAAAGGCGAGACGGTTTGTATCATTTGATCGTTCGATTATTAGCGAACAACAGTAAATTTCTGCGTTACAAAATTTGAATCTTGACCGATGAAAGAGATGAAGTAAACACCTGTTTCAAAAGAGGTCACATTCAATGATGTTTGGTTGTCGTTCAATTGGAATGAAGAAACTTCTCTACCAGCTGAATCAAAAATGCGAGCGCTGATTCCTTTCAACGCATCATTAATGCTGATATTAAGGTACTCAGAAGCTATTGAAGGGAATATGCTTACATTCTCAAAAGACAACTCATTTACACTCACTGTAGGAGCGCAAGGCGTATTAGAGCTTGTATTTGGATATGCTCCACCAAGAGAAGTTAGGCCAGTGCCTGCAGCATCGAGCCAATCCACTAGGTCTTCGTTAGCAGGATTTGGGTTGCCAGTCCAGTGCTTGTCCATTTTACCATAGTAATCACTCGCTGTTGGTGCACTGCAGAAAGAACCTCCGCCAGTAAGTGTTCCTACAATTCTGTGGTCTTTATCAAAAAGTGGTGATCCCGAAGATCCTCCCTCTGTTACTCCCCATTCGGTAACTGTTTCAACCCAAGTGACTCTCCAGTGATGATTTGAAGCGCCCCAGGTGCCTTGAACTACAGTATTTGTTGTGGAAAATTTCTTAGCATCGCCAGAAGGGTGGTGCGCGCAATACCCTTTGTGTCCTGCTCCATCAGCCGTTGGTGCTGAAGTTGAAGCGTTCCAGCCAGCATAAAATGGATCCCAAGATGCAGGGATTGCATCGTCCATTTCAACAAGCGCAAAATCAGAGCCTGTAGAACCCCCACCATCATTGCTATCAGCTCTGAGGATGATACCTACTTTTTGTTGTGCTTGTGGAGCGCTACCAGAACCACAATTTGCACGTTGGAAATTAAAACGAACAGTGGAACTCAATAGATCACTAGAATTAGAATCAATTGTGCAGTGCATCGCTGTTAGAACATAATTTTTACAATTACCTGAAGTGTTGTTTACAAGAGTACCGGTACAAAGACCAACGCCACCTCCTGCTACTAAACTTAGTCGAACAACAGCTTGACGTTCGTTTACCCAATCAGTGCCTTCAGGACAATTAATATCCACTTCGCAAGCTTCACTAGTGCCTACTCCACCGCGATCTTCGCGAGTGTCGTAAATGAAACGATAGAAGTTAATGAAACCACGAATTCCTAAATGAGCTTGTCCAACAACTGCAGCAGGTTGGATGTATTCAAGAATAGCCTCGTCGCCGAAAACTTCAGCAGTGCGATAAATTCCACTTGGGTGATTTTCGTTTGAATCGTATGGTCCTTCGAAATAGCTTCTATCGGCCGAGTAAATAAATAACTTACTTCCGACAGGTAAATACATATCGTTAAATAAAACTCCCACAGCTTTAGCATCTGATGTTTTGAAACGCAATTGCCAAATACGATCTCCATTTGGCAAAGTTGTCCAAACACCCGCATTATCAGCGTTTACATTCCAGTCGATAATTTTACCATACATCGACATTTTACCCAATTTATCATTTTCCTCAGCTTCACGAATCAAATCGGCTTGATTAAATGAAGGCAAATCCATTGTAGAGATTTGGCTGATTTCGTTTTCGCTCATAGCGTAACCGGGAGGAGTTACTTGAGATTGAGCGCACAGACTGACAGCGAAAAACGCAGCGAGTAGCAATTTTTTCATTTAGCTTGGTTAAATTTTTTTACAGGTTTTACGGGGCGAAATATAACATGTTATCTCTATTCAATTTTGACTGATTTTACCCTAAACAGGAATCCAAGAATTTTTAAACCGTCAACCTTGTTTAATTTTGCGCCATGGCTATCATATCCAAAGACATATCAGAAGCTTCCTTATTCCTTCGAATAGGACAGTTGGTGGGTATTCCCACCGAGACTGTATATGGCTTGGCTGCTAATGCCACTGACCCGAAAGCGGTTGTAAAAATATTTGAGACAAAAAACCGTCCTGACTTTGACCCTCTAATTGTTCATATTGGAATTCAGTCGGATATCAATAAATGGGGAATAAATATTCACCCTAAAATTTTAGAAATCACAAATGCCCTATGGCCTGGTCCATTAACTGTGGTAGTTGAAAAATCAGATTTGATTCCAGACATCGTTAGCTCTGGACTTGATACCGTTGGGATTAGGATGCCCAATCACTTATTGACGTTAGAACTCTTAAGGTCAATTCCTTTTCCATTGGCTGCACCGAGTGCAAATCCTTTCGGCTATATATCGCCAACATCGGCTCAGCATGTGGAAGATCAATTGGGTGAGAAAATACCTTTTATTCTAGATGGCGGTCCGTGCGATATCGGTGTTGAATCGACAATCATTCAGATTTTGAATGATGAAATCCATGTATTACGTTGGGGGGGCATTGATGAAAAACAACTTTCGAACTTTGGACTTCCTATTATTTCTGCAACCCACAGCACCAGTAAACCAAATGCGCCAGGGCAATTAACATCTCATTACGCCCCAAGAAAGCCTTTCTTTTTGGGCAATGTAGAAGAATTGGAGCAACAACATTTGGGTAGTAGAATTGGACATCTGTACTGGAACAAATCAAGCAATTCTGAATTGGATCGAACTTTATCTATAAATTCGAATCTACGCGAAGCTGCTCACAATCTATTTGGATTCATGCGAGAATTGGACACATCTTCTGCTGACATTATCATAGCAGAACTAGTACCCAATGAAGGCCTTGGTAAGGCGATAAACGACAGACTAAAGCGCGCTGCGGCCCAAGGCTAGACTTACAAAAAGCCAAGCCATCCAAGCAAACCTACAGTACAAATTGAACTCCAATAGCTCTATTACAGCTAAAATGAATCTGTTTCGGTGACTATAAATAGAAACTATTTTCCTGTTAGAACATAAATAGTTCCTTCCTTAATACCACCGTCTCCGTTGCCGCAATTAGTGGCATATTCAACATGATAAAAATAGGTTCCATCAGACAAGTCGCTTGCATCAAATTCCTTGGGAGTACCATTGGTATTGAACACTTCAGCGCCCCATCGATTGTAAACTACCAGCTTGTACTCATCCAAAACTTGCAATAGATCTAGAGCAGGATTAGATCGTAAGAATGGCTTCCAATTTGAATTCAAAGCATCTCCATTAGGAGTAAAAATATTGGGGAAAACAATGGTAGATAAATCAACAATGGCTAACTCACCTTCCACTATTTCAACAACTGCTTCATCTGTACATCCGTCGGCATTAGTGACCTCTAGGGTATAAATTCCTGGCAGATTTATTATTGGCGAAATGGAATTGGCACCTTCCATAATTCCCAAACCCAAAACGGATGACCAATCAAAAGTGAATGGGGCATTGCCTTGAACATCTACATTGAGTATCGAAAGTTCAGCATTCAAACATGAAAGGGTATCTTGCAAAGGAATAAACAAAGAAATTAAAGAGTTTGGCACTGTTACACTCTGAGTGATTGTGCAACCATTTTGTTGTACAACGGCAATTTCATAATTGCCATCGCCTAGATTTAAAAAAGCCTCAGACGTTTGTCCATTCCCATTAATTTCATAGGTATAGGGCGCACTTCCACCTTGAATATTTTCAATCGTTATGCTTCCATTATCGCCGTTGCATGCTGTAGTTGTAGAAATTTCAAAAGTGAGTAAGTTTACTACGTCAAACGTAATACTACCTTCTCCTAGATTTCCACATGCATCTTCTACAAGTCCCGTCGCATCCGTAATTGTAAGCGTATAAGTCCCTTCGATTTGCAGAGATTCGCTCAAGTCAATTACTATTTGGTCATCTTGAATATTCCCACCAAAAGTGATTGCTCCGGTCACATCCAAAGGCAATCCATTAGGATCAGTAATCGCAAAATCCAATGTTTGAACCGAGGAAGAAACTATCGGCTCTGAAAAAATAAGTGTCAAACTACTGTTGCTGCACGACACCTCAACACTCAAAGGTGCAGGAGGAACATTATCATAAAGCGAAGCAGTAGATTCACCAAAATCGATAGTATATCCATCTAGACTATTGGTCCAATTCATTACCACGAGTGCATATGTCGTGCCTGCTGTTACATTGAGATCAGCGTTAAATGGAGGACCATTCAAATCGCCAGGCCCACCTGTATTTGCGGTGCCGCCCTGAGCTGAGCTGATGCCCGTTGGTCCATTGTTTCCTGAAAATGTTCCCCAAGAATTACAACTGACTTCCAAAGATGTGGACCCGATTCCAGCGCATCCGCCAGTAGTGATATCAAACAAACCCCAATCGTAGTCATCTGAGAGGGTATTGGGAGTAAGTGTGAAGGAAAGTGTCCCATCCTCTTGAACAGTAAACGTATACCAAACGCTACTTTGTTCTAGAAAACCATTGCAATTCCCAGTGAATTCGACAATATTCCCAGTATTGAAACTTGCTTGATCTTCTGAATAGACGTCGTTGCAGAGCACAATCGCGCCATCACAGTCGCTGATGGATGATTGGGAATAAGAATGAATAGTAAGAAGTAATATTCCGAAGGTCAATATCTTATTCATGGGTCTAAGTTTAGCATCCCAATACTATGAAAAATCCTTCAAACTTGTTAATTCTTAGTGTAGTATGTCTTGAAATAGCCGCATTCGTTCAGAACTTGATCAAAGAATTCGGTCTTTTCGTATTGTTTGAGTTTAGGGAAGTACTCCCCTCGCTCGAATGTATAAAGAAAGATTAAAATCTGATAGCAGCTGATTTGTTGACGATGGTTTTAATTATCTCATCAAGGCGCGCTGTTTCTTTTCTCATTAGTTCAAAATAATCTGCCTGTTCTTGTGACAATTCAGTAATGTCCATTAATTCTATGAGAGAAA
>Ga0315908_10003479_pt1 | contig 11395 bp, 8 predicted proteins | sample LakEriMetagenome_12_FD_203520 | JGI IMG/M metagenome (GOLD analysis project Ga0315908, IMG submission 203520) | Freshwater fungal communities from buoy surface, Lake Erie, Ohio, United States - Buoy 4 MA124 | ecosystem: Environmental > Aquatic > Freshwater > Lake > Lake biofilm | place: USA...
TAAGGAATAAGAACTTTAAGATTAATTAATTAAAGATTAGTTGATGCAGATGATTCAAATAAATAAGAAAGTGAAGGAAGTGAATAAGAAGAAGAAGAATTAGAAAATTAAGATTAATATTAAGATAATGTTAACGCTAATCCTTTATTTACAGCTAATTACAGTCAAGGATAAAAGTTTATAGAAGAATAGGGATTTTTTTTTAATTATTTTGAAAGCAGGAAAAATTTCATGTAATTTATTGAAGAAAGAAATAAATATCAAGTTTAAAATTCTTAAAGTAATATATAAATAAATAATAATAATAATTATATAAATAATAATAATTATTTAATAAAATATGAAAAGTAAGTAAAATAAAGATGATATCAGTAATATTGTTTTTGATTTATTATGGATTGATATTATTAAACTACTTGTAAATAAAGTAAGAAATAGAGAATATAAATAGATAGTTCTTGTTAGTATAATAGACAGGTAACAGAATATCGTTGGTACAAATGTCATTGATGGGTATTTTACGATTAGACTCAATAAGCAGAAATGAAATCCTAATGAATGACTTAGAGGCCCAAACCATTTATTATAATCTCCAACAAAAATATATAAACAGTTATGTAAATGAATTACAAAACATCCAAAACACAATAATGCTATAATCAGATGTAACTAGTATCAAAAATGTTAAAATTTTCTCATTAGAATTAGGAGTTTAAGTAACTCGATTTTATGATGTCAATGAAGCCACACAACAAATTATATCTTAATTGTAAAATATTATTTCAGTACCCTTGAATGCTTTCCAATAATAGTCCAACACTTTTTACTTCCTAAATTATAATATCATGAATGATTACTATTAGGCTATTGATGCTGTTAATAAGTACTCTATTAATAATCTGTAAAAATATTCTAATGCTCCTTTTAATTTTCAAATTATCTATTTGTCATTGAGTTCTTTCTTTATATTGATTATTTCATTGTTAATGATACCCATTTACAGTTATATCCAAAAGCAATAAATAGATATTATTAAAATCTTTTTACAAATTCCTATTAATAATTTATAGATTTATTAATAATAGGCTGAACAATTTCGTAACAGTTTTCAGATGGAAGACTTAGATCGTAACGATACAAATAACACTGAAAATAACATAATAGTAAATGAAGAGGAATTACAACTTAAAACCAAGAGATAGAAGCGAGATCGTAAATCAATAATAAGCAAAAAGAACTAAGTGTTTTTCATTATATAAGTAGTCGTAATTCTTTTATCAATTTAGTCCTACTTCATCCTAGACTTAATAAACAATTTATCTATATAGAAACTTCAAACAGGTTCCATTTAAGAACTGAATATTACTGTGAATCTCAATTCCAACTCTGCCTTTAACTGGAATATCATTTATAATTATGTCCATAACCCTTAAATGCCTATCTTTAATATTTAGTCGTAAGCTATGATGTTGTTACAGAACAATAAGTTTTTTGGACTTAATAATGATCTATAAATGGAACATAATTTAAATATCCCTATTCTTTCTCAACAATATTTGAATATCTATAATAAAATAATGGGTTCCAGTTTGTGTGATGTAATTGTGAATTAAATTCAGCTGGGATCATTAAATAAATGTCTTGGTTTGTTTTAGGGAATTATGGGTTCAGGGTTAATTATCGTGCTTAGTAATCAAATGTATAACTTTTAGTATATTCTTAATATTCTAAACTTTTACTCTCTGCAATCCAATATTAATGCTCCTTATAAATACAATGAATCTCTCATTCTCTTTAACACTCTTACTAACAATAATACTCTATCCAATTTTTTCTAAACTATTTAGTAAACAAGGTTTAATGAAAATTTTGATCTCCAGTAGTAATATTTAAATGACATTTTTAAGTACTTAGTCAATTAGTTCTTCGATTCTCTTTTCCTTCTTTACTCAACTGTCTATAATTACAGATTAATTTTAATTATTATCTTTTCTGCTCTGATATTTTTAATTTTTATATTTTTTTGGATACCTTTTCTAGTTAGAGGATAAAATAATATTTAGAATACTTAATCAATTCTTATTTTAATACCCACAACAATTATCCAATCAAATAAAAATATCAAAGAACAAATATAATTATTATTTAATATCAATAGATCTTGATTATTTTATTATTATATAATATTATTATTATGTTATTACTTATTTTAAATATTTATCACTTTTCTTATTCATCATTCTCTTGTTCCAATTTAAGAACCATTTTAAGTCTATAAGCATCTTTTCCATTCATGTAATAATTCATTAATTTTTTATCTCTAAAAAAACCTAAATCTAAATTTTTAAATAATTATTAAATATATTTATTATAAGAATTATATTAATTTATTTATGAATCATTAATATTAATTTTGAAATAATTTTAAAAATAAATTTAATAAATTAAACTAAAATTTCAATGATAATTTTAATAAAATATTATTTAAAAAATATTTCAAATTAAAAATAAAAGTGAATAATATGAAAATACATAAAAAAAAATAATAGAATATATAAAATGAAGATATACGTTCATATAGAGCAAGAGAAGCGAAATTATCAGCTTCAGTTTCTAAAACAATTTCATCTCCATTATAAATTTAAATTTATTAAATATAAAGTTGGACTAATTTTTTAGCGATTCCTAACCTTCTATAATCTTAACTAACGACTATCATGGCTATATATCCCCTATTAGTGGAGCCAGAGACAGAAGAATTATTGGAATGAGGCTCAAGCTTGCCAAGGATTAAACCCACAATGTTATTGTTATGATAAGCAATGTAGCATAATTGTGGCCATTTCTCCAAAAAGTAGTAGTAAGTGAATACTGAGTATGGCTCAGACAATTCACTCCCTATCATTTCTGCCATCTTGTCTATTGTTTCCTTTGTCTCTTTGTTATACATTTTATATTCGATCTCTTCTCTTTTTATTTCCATATTCTTTAATTTCTTTGATATTTCTTAACATTCTGTGCTCATTTATATACACTATTTTATTTATTAAAAATTTAATATGAATATTATTATTTAATTTGATGGATAAATTGATAAATAATATCTTCTTGATTTATTTTAATAATTAGGAGATATTATTAATATTTAATTAAATTCATAATTCATTATTATTTAATATGCCAAAGAGGAGTCTTGAGAATTAGCTTTAATTTACAATGGATTTAAAATTCAAGATTAAATTATAAGAGTAAGTAATACTTCTCAAAAAGTTGAAAATAATCTTTAAGAAAATAAGGATTAATAATTAAAAATAAAATAATTTTAAACAAAATTAGATTCTCAATAATAAATTGATTAAAATTCTAATAAAAATTATGATAAAATAATCAATAAGAAATATTTTGATAATTAAAACATTATGTATTTTAGTAATTAAGACAGTTTATAAAAAAAGTATTTGTTAAACAGAGAATTTATTGAGTAAAATAAATAATAAAAATAAACTAATACAGATGAAAATTCATTAAATAAATATAAAAATTATTAAAAATTTGATAGTGATAAAATATACTAAGATGATTTAGTAAATCTAATGAAAAAATATATAAAAAATGATAATTTATTAAAAGAAGTTGAAGAAAACTTTAAATAAAAAAAAAATGATAAGAAATAAAGTAATAAACAAAAATTATTTAAAGCAATTAGTTAATTTTAAAAATAATAATCTTTTATTTAATAATTACAAATTTAAAATATGGATTTTAATTAATAAAATATTATTAAATAATAACAAGAAACACCAAGTAACTTATTGAAATAAAATAGTTTAAAATATTAATTAAGTAACTAAGAAATTGAATATGACTGTAGTTTTGACATCTTCATAAATAATCTTAGTAATTCATAATTTATGATAAAGATTATTCTAACATGGACTTTTTTTCATTTAATTTTATCATTTTACCCATGAAAACTTATATTATCTTTATAAATTAATCTTTTTATTTATTTTTAATCATTTAATTTGATTAATATTTTATATTTAAACTATATTTTTTTCTTTTTCTTTCTTCAAATTTAATCTTTCTTCTCCGATATTAAATAAATATTTTTCTATAGAATTTTAATTTAATATTAATTTTAATTATTATTATTATTATATAGGAACGTAATATTTATAATTAATTTCATTATTTTTTTAAATTTTTTGTAAATTGATTTAGTTTAAATATTATTAAACTTCATAATTTTTATTATATTTAATTAACTATGTTTATTTTAAAAATAATTGATTCTTCAAATAATTAATTTTTTAAAATAAAATTTATGATATATTTTTTTAATTATTATCATAATTAATTAAATCTTTTTATAATTAAATATCTTTCTAAATTGAAAAAAAATTTTTGTTATTTTATTTATTTAATTATTTTTTTATTTGCTATTTTATTGCTTTTGTAATTTAAAACAAATTATTATTTTTCTAAAAAATAAAGTTTAATTTTTCTTTATAAATGTCTTGCTGTAATTATATTTTATTAATTAATTTTAACAAATTGTTTAGCATATTTTTATTTAAAATTAAAAAATCAATAGATTATTTTTATTTATCTGATTATTTTAAATTAATTTAATCTTATAAATTATCTTATTTTTATAACTAATTAAAAATAGATAAATATTAGATAAAAATAAAAATAAATTTTATTAGTTTGTTCATAAATTATTATTAAAAAATAAATAAATAATTATATTAATAATTTAAAGATTATTAAGGATTAATATATAATTAAATAAATAGATAGAATATAAAGATGGAGATAGAAAATGCATTTTTAACAAATATTTTAGAGAATGATAAAAATATGAAATACGGATTGAAACAATAAATAGTAGTTCATAGTAGTGATGTAAGATGTATAGATATTAATGAGAATATATTAGTAACAGGATCTCTGGATAAAAGTGTTTGTATATTTGAATATAATAATGATAAGAAAGAATATGAGTTAATAAATAAATTAGAAGGGATTTGGGAAGGTTTAGTATATAGTGTGAGTATAAATAAAGACAATAGTAAAATAGGAATAGGAACAAAAGATAAAAATATTTATATAGTAGATATAATTGGAAATCCAATAGGATTTTTGGAAGGAGGTCATGAAGGAATAGTAAATTGTATTTAATGGCAAAATAATAATAGATTATTAAGTGGAGGATGGGATGGAAGATGTGTTTTGTGGGATGTTGAAGCTTGTAGTGAGATAAAAAGACTAACTAATCATAAATATGCGGTCACTATTCTTGTTCTGGCCAATAATAATACTTGTGTCACTTCCAGTTAAGATAAAGCATTGAATATTATCGATATTAATAGCTTGACTATTATTAAGAGATTAGAAAATGCCCATTAAGATATTGTCAGAGAAATTAGTGAAATTCCTCATGTAGGGATTGTTTCAGTTAGTAATGATGAAACCATTAAAATATTTGATTATTAATTATAATTACAACAAAATATTTAGTAATTATCTGGCTTTATTTTTTCAGTTTATTACCACGATTAATAAATCTTCACTGGTGGTGATGACTCTATTTTAAGAATTTACTCTGATTAACAATACAAATAAGTCTAACAAATTCCATAGGTAGGAGTCATATGGAAATTGAAAGTTCATCCTCATAATTCTGACGTATTTCTTGCTCTTAGTGATGGATCTGTTTAGATTTTCACAAAAAGGATCAATGAACAAATTTCTGAAGATTTATAGTATAAATATCAATAAGAAAGTTTGTTATAATAAAATAAACAACCAGGCTAATAGATGTCTTAACAAGAATTAGAAAAACTTGAAAAAGAAGAAGATTTGATTAATATCAAAGGAAAAAAAGATGGTTAAATAAAGATATTTAGGACTATGAAAAATACAGCGATGGCATATCAATGGAGTCAATAAAAATAAGATTGGATTAAAGTTGGGGAAGTATTAGGTCAATAGTAATAACAATAATCATTAAGTCGAAAGTATTACCCAGGAGATTAGTGGTTTTAACAAGGAGAATATGATTACTTATTTGATATTTAACTAGAATAGGGAAATACTACTTTCTTACCTTTCAATAATGGAGATAATGTTTTATAAGTTGCTGAAAAGTTTATAGTTAGAGAATAAATAAGCAAAAATTATTTACCCTAAATCATGAATTTCATTAAACAGAATACTTCAAGTAATTAGAATCAAAATATAAATAAAAATTAGCCAATTGAATAATAATAAAATTCTAATAAATAAAATTAGTCAAAACATTTTCCTTTGAAAGGATATATTTATTTTGAAGGAATTAATGTAGTTGGTTTGAAAAAAAAATTATTAGAATATAATGAACAGCTAAAATAACAAAATAGCAATTAATTTTTAAATGATACTGAAATAAATCATCTAAATACATTACTAGAGTAATAAATTATAATTATAATATTAAATTTTAATTTTATATATAGGATAATACAGAATTTATAAGAAAATCAGAAAAAGAAATTATCTACTTTTCAATATGATGTTATATATAAAATATTAGAATGGCCTGTAGAAATGAAAATACCGATATTAGATTTGTTGAGATAATTTTTACTTCATCATCAGTCAGAAAAACTATTTTCAGGTGTTGATTCAGGAATTAATTATGTTATGAACTTCCTTCAAATATTAAAATAAGAAAACCAAACTGAATAAATTAAAACTTTAGTTTTAAAAATTATGAGCAATATGCATAGTTTTACTTAAAATTAAAACAGTTTATACAGATTCGGTCATGATATTTTTGATACCATTCTTTTAATTTAAAATAAATATTTGTCAAATAATTTTAGAACTGCATTGTCTACATTTTTTTTTAACTATTCTATAGGATATTTTTCGGTTTCTCTTAATTTATACAATGATAAACATTTTAATTCATATATTTAATGTTTACTATAAGTTATTAATGCAGAATAACTTAATATTAATACATACAAGCTTTCTGTATCTTTAGGAAATATATTAATAAATTTCTAAAATAAAATTGAAAATAAGTAAATAATTCATAATATTCTTAATAATAAATAACTCTAATATGATGCTGAATATGACAAGATTAAAGAATCTTTTAGAGACATTATTTCCATTTGATTTATTTCTTATAAAATTAAGATTATTTCATATCAAAAATATAAAATTTAAATTTAATTAATTAAAATTATATAAAATTATTTAACATAATAAAATTTATATAACTTATAATATTTCTAATATTGAGTAAATCTTATATAAAAATTTTAAATAAAATTTATTTTAAATATAAACTATTTAGCAAATAGTGTTAATAAAAGAATATTTATTCAAATATTTAAAGTATAAATTTAATCATAATATCAACTTATATAAAATAAATCTAAATGAAAAAAAGACCGATTAATTAAGATAGTATATTTAAAAAAAGTTTAAGAAGAATTTAATAATAATGTTTGAGAAGATTCATAGTTCTTAAACCATTTAAAGTTGTTAGAAACTACAGAAAAAGAAGTTATGAATCAAATAAAAGCAAAAAACTCAAATATTAGAATAATTTTAAAAAACCACCTTTAATTCAAAAAAAAAACATTCCAGTAAGAAACAATTAAAATTAATTGACAAAATTCAATAAAAATTTTTCTCAAGAATACTAAATATTAGAATAAGGAAAAGATTAAAAAATTATTATAATTAAAAAAAGCAATTGTTAAAATAATTAAAAAAAAATTGTAAATTAAATTAATATTTAAAAATCAGCAATAAAAGAAAGTATTTAATTATCAACATTATAAGAATTTAATTTAAATTTAAAATTTAATCAATAAAATAATTAAATTGTTAAAAAAAAAAAAATCAACTAAAAAAGTAATTTATTTGAACATAATACAAAATAGGTTTTTAGTTAGTCTACTTTAGATAATGATGACTATAATAATATCTTAGATGCAAATATCAAAAAGAAAGCATTGACATTTGATTCTTTTAATGATTACTTTATACAATAGAATTTAAATGAATAATATTTAAATAATTCTGAATGTTTAAATTAGTAAATAAAAATAGCTAACATAAACTATTTGTAAAATATTATTGAATAACATTAATAAAACTAATAATGTCTTGATTTGTTTTTAAACTTAACAAATAATTAATAAGAACTTTCATGAAAATATGATTGATTATTACTATTTTTCCTATAAAAATTGTATATAATTAAATTCAGTATTATAAATATAAATAATTTGTAAATATATATAATGAATGAAATAACTAGATGAAAAATTATTGCATAGAATATAAAGAAGTTAATTTTTTTATAAATAAATTATTAATAAAATTAAGATTTAAATAAATATAAATATTAATATAATATTAAATAATGTAATAAGAATTAGAATTATAACTTAAAAACTATAAACTTGGAAATTGTATAGGTGAAGGAACTTTTGGTAAGGTAAGAGAAGCTATTCATATAAAAACTTAGGAAAAAGTAAAAATAATATACTAATAATTATAATAGGTTGCTATAAAAATACTAGAAAAAGATAAGATAGTTGATCCTTCAGATAGAGAAAGGGTGGGAAGAGAAATAAATATACTCAAAGCTATAAAACAGCAGAATGTGATATAATTATATGAAATAATAGATTCATAAAGTTGTATTTATTTGGTTATGGAGTATGCAAATGGAGGAGAATTATTTGATTATATTGTAAAAAATGAAAAGATTGGAGAAATAGAATCTTGTAAATTTCTAGATTAATTACTATCCGGAATTGAATATTTACATAATATTGGAATAGTTCATAGAGATTTAAAACCAGAGAATTTATTATTAGATTCTAATAATAATTTAAAAATAGTAGATTTTGGATTGAGCAATTAATATGATGCAACAAATAATGAATATTTATAGACAGCATGTGGTAGTCCATGTTATGCTGCGCCTGAAATGATATAAGGTCATAAATATAATGCACTTATGGTTGATTTATGGTCTACAGGAATCATATTATTTGCATTAGTGTGTGGCTATTTACCTTTTGATGATCCTAATACGACTAAATTATATCAGAAAATTATTCATGGAAAATTTTAACTTCCTGATTTTCTTTCTAAAGATTGCAAAACACTAATTAAAGGAATTTTGAATACTGATCCTAATAAAAGATTTAAAATATAAGATATAAGATAACATCAATGGTTTGTTTATAATATCTAATATGTTCAATAATAATATTCTATTTCTTCTAATAATACTTCTATTGATAATGAAATAATATAATTTATGTTTGAATAGGGTTTAGATGATAAAAATGAATGTTAAAAAATGATTTTAGATAATCAACATAATTAAATAACTACAACATACTATTTATTAAAAAAGAAATTTCAAAAACTTAATAGAAAGGAAAAATTTTTTTAGAAAAACAAAATTAGTGAAATAAATTAAAGTAAAATTCCAAAGAACATTTAAAATATTTAAATTACTAATATTATATAGACTAATTAAATAGTGAGTCCTAATAATAAATAAATATAATCAACAAAAAATTATGATGATGATAATAATAATAAAGTATTTGTATTTGAATAAAACTTTGTTCTTTAAAATAATCTTTAATTGTAAATTAAAGATTAGTAAATTAAATAATAATCTTAAAAATAATAGTATATATTTAATATATAAATTTTATAGAAATTATAATAGTGAAAAAAAAAGTGATAATTTAAACAAACTTGTAGATTTAAATAATATCGTTTATGCTAAAAAAAACAGTAATAATAATAATAATAACTTAAATAATGATAATAATAATTATATTAATAACAATTTTAATAATAATATGAATATAGATTGTAATAATCAAAATAAAAAAAAAATTGATAATTTATAATAGATACAAAATTATATAGTATAATAAAAGAAAAAAACATATAAAATAAGTGATGAAATTAAATTAAATGATATTAATAAATAAATATCCCCTTAAACTACAACTTAATATTCATATAATAAAGGATTATAAGCCTTTAGTTTTGTTGACAATATTCCTTAACCGTAATCAACTAAACACAGTAATTCACATTAAAAATATGCAAGTAGTTTTACATAATAAAATTAAAGTTAGGAAAAATAAAATAATGGAAATAATTTTTTTTTCAATCAAAAAAGTATAATTATTTTAATATTTAAGATTAAATATAAATTTATAATGGAGTATTTAATGTTAATAGTATATCAAATAAATAATTTAATTAACTTATTAATGATATTATTAAATACATTTCAAATAATTAGATTTAATTTAAATATTTAAATAAATATAAATTAGAATGCTAATTTAATGATTTAAAATATTATATAGAAATCATGTAACTGTAATAATTAAAAAACATTTATTATGTTGATTTCTAGAAAATCTAAGGCTAGGATAATATTTTTATGTAATAAATTACATAAATATTATCTTTTATTTGAAACATATAAAAATATTATTTATTCAAGTTAATTTTATAAATAATCTTATATCTAAATATAACATATATTATTATTTTAAATGATAAGTAATACAAAAAAATATTAAAAAAATGAATTTAGAGATATATTATAGGATCCAATAAAATTAAATTAAGTTTCAAAATTAGTATTTTAAACTTTGGATGTTGACTAAAATAAAAAAATTTCATAAGCTGAATTCAAATTATTTATTTTAAAATTATCAAAAAAATTTGAAATTTAAATAAATGATGAAAATGAAATTAATAATGCATTTTTATAGTTAGCTTAAAATAATTAAGAGACAATAGATTTTATTAGATTTAAATCACTCATTACTGAAATAATTAAATAACATGCAAACATGAATTACTGATACAATAAAAATATATAAAATAAAATATTTAAAATATAATTTTATTTATTTATAAAATTTTATTATAATTTAAATAAATTAAATTAAAAAATATTTTATTTAATCAAATTTTAAAAATATAATGGATCTATAAAAACTATAAATAAATAAATTTAAAAATTTTTTTTTATTAATAAATTTTGATTGAAAATATCAATTCAAACCAAACATCAATTCAAAGATATATCTGTAAATTAAAATTATAATTTCTATTGCAATTATAATTGAAAATTTCAATTTGAAAATTTTAATATAAAAAATTTAAAATAAAATTATAATTTAATTTTGTAATATTATTTAGATTGAAAATTTTAATAAAAAAATTCAAATGAAAATATTATTTTGAAAATTCCAAAAAAAATTTTAATTGAAATTTCAAACTTAATTTTATTGAAAATATTATATTTATAATTCTAATCCATATT
>Ga0315908_10003482_pt1 | contig 11394 bp, 7 predicted proteins | sample LakEriMetagenome_12_FD_203520 | JGI IMG/M metagenome (GOLD analysis project Ga0315908, IMG submission 203520) | Freshwater fungal communities from buoy surface, Lake Erie, Ohio, United States - Buoy 4 MA124 | ecosystem: Environmental > Aquatic > Freshwater > Lake > Lake biofilm | place: USA...
AAGCGTGTTGTTGCCGGTTTGTAGCCCTGCTACCGTTATCAGGATAGTATCGACCTGTTGGTAGCTTGTTAAATTATTACTTGTGTAATTTTGAGTGAGCGAGGGAGAACTTCCTACTTGAGTGGAAACCGAAAAAGTATTGACCGCGTTAGCTCCTCTATTTTCAACTACAACGGCAATTTGTGTACTCGAACCACAGATACCACCTGTTTGTACCGTAAAAGCATCTAAAATGGCTAAATCGAGGCTGTCAGGGTTCATTTTAAATGCCGAAACATTTGTGACAATATTGTTGTTTGCGTTCATTACAACACCAGTATAGTAGAAAGTAAGGCCATCAAAGTCATCGACGCACATATGGTGGTAGTCGCCCCAGCGCGTATTAGAGGTCCGTGAAGACATACCTTGCTTGATCATGGTCTCGGGCAGTGTCATTTGACCGAGCGGATCACATGCTTTTCGACCAGTCATTTGAATCGAGGGGTAGTCTGGTGCTGTAGCGCTAGAGGTAGAGTAGGCCATCATAATATTGCCGTACTTATCGATATTAATAGCGGGCATCCAGCGGTTGAGTGTCGTGCCTGGCGCATAGGTTCCTTCTTGAAATAAAGACCAAGCACCGGTGCTTCCTGCTGCTCTGCGCAGTTCTAACCAACGCACACCAGCTCGGTTAGAGCCATTGACGTCAGTTGCCAAACACAGCGCCATAGCCTGATGGTCATTGAATACGCGCATAGGCGCTTTGTACATAACACATTCGCGCAGTGGATCTAGTTTTACGGTGGTGCCGGGTTGCGCAATACAAGAAAAACTGGTGAGCCCGCACAAATCAGAATCAATTTCTGTGATGGGTACATCTTGAATTTTGGCAACACTTCCCGTGTTGTTGGTCCAGTTGATGGTCATTTCCCAAATTTCAATCCAATCATTTGAAGGGCTGTCAGGTGCTCCGTTGCTATGCTTTTCGTCGTCTCGGTGGCGTACAAATAAAGGTTTTTGACCAGCTGGAGCAGCTAAATCGCCTTCTAGATCTACGGGTGTGATCGATTGAAATCCAAAACCGTTGAGGGTGTAGCCAATTGGTACGCCAATAAAAGGAGAGTTGGCCCCGGATATTAATGCGCTGAGCTTCATAGCGTAGACCCTTGGTGGCCCGCCTTCATTAGTGGTTGCAAGCAAAGCATCAGAAGTTTCGGAAATGCTCCATTTTGGATAGTCTGGAAAATTTGGACAGGAAAATTGATAAAAATGGTAAGCTCCTTGGGGGTTACTGGTTTGAGAAACATAGACCAATAACTTCTTTTGTGCTTGCGTAGCAAATTGCGTTATGATCCAACGTTTGGCACTTTTATAATATAGAATAATGGGATCGCCAAGTCCGCCAACTGTAGGGCTGGCAAGTGTAGTGGCCATCACGAGGGTTCCACTTACACTAGCTCCGGTATTCTTATTGAATATTTTATAGGAACCTCCGCTTCCTGAGTTTGTGCCTTGGATGTAAACGCTAGAATCGGCCTCACCAGTTGGATCAGGCGGAGAAATACCATTTCCAATGCCTTGAACCTGCCAAATTAGGCTTGCTGAGGTCGTTTTTTGAGTGTTTTGGTGCTGTTGCCAAACCCAGTCTGGTTGGTGCTCGTTTGATCCGAACTGAACAGGTAATTCTCGTCCTTTGAAATTAGGAATAACGATGTCTTTTGAATTCGCAGCTTCGCTTGTTGCTGGAACCAGGTGCGCAATAGTTGGGCTAACATAGCCATAAAAGGTCGCTTCTTGTGCAAAGAGTTGGAAGCTGAGCAAAAGGGTTCCGATAAGGTAGAAAATTTTCATAGATGATATTTTGAGTTTAGCACCTTGAAATTAGGAATTTTTAATGATAATCGTTTCTGAACACTTAATTTTGAGGCAATGAAAATCATTTTATCCCCAGCTAAGCTCATGCGCCCTCATCAAGTGCCGTTCACTGGCAAGCCTATTTATTTGAATGAGGCTAAAGCATTGATGAAAAATTTAAAAGTGTGGTCTGCCAAGGAACTGAGTACCCGAATGAAGCTATCTGAGACCAAAGCAAAGGAAACCTACCAAATCATTCAATCATGGGGTGCTAAAAAGAATCAAGTCAATACGAGCCCTGCGCTGTTCGCCTATATTGGAGAAGCCTTTAAAGCACTTGACGCCGATACGTGTTCGCAAGACGAATTGGCATACTTGCAGCGTCACTTATTCATTCTATCTGGAAATTATGGCATTTTAAAGCCTTTGGATCGGATAGAAATGTATCGCTTGGAAATGGCACAGCGAGGTGTGGCTTCTGAAGGCTTATCACTTTACGAATTTTGGCGTATCAAAGTTGAAAATTATATGTCGAAGGCCCTGGCAAAAGAGGAGTTTTTATTGAATTTAGCGAGCTCCGAATACAGTGACCTCATTCAGGCGCCCAAGTTGCGTTCACGCATGGTAACACCGCAATTTTTTGAAGAGAAAAACGGGCAACTCAAAGCAGTTTCTGTATTTTCTAAACAAGCCAGAGGAACAATGGCACGTTGGTGTGCTCAAAATTCAATTGATAACCCGGAAGAAATTAAAAATTTTACAGCATTAGGATATACATTCGTGGCTGCGCAATCTAGCACTACTGATTGGATATTTATCCGTTGAAATTAAAGTCCGGATTTTGTTCGATCACCTCCCAAGTATGATCAGCGAGCAGTTTTACGGTAGCTAAAAAGGTCAAATCTTGACCTGATCTTCCCCATGAAAGCGGGCCGATTAGTGAAAGCATTAATTTTTGATCTGCTTTTCTGTAGAGGTGATAGTCGTGATTGATGAGCGGTTCAAAGCGCAGTTCAGTCTGATAAATATAATCTGATATCGATTTTCGCGCTTGAATTTTCTGAGCCTGTGTGGCCAATAATTGCATTTGCTCGTAAATTTGCGAGAGCTGCATATCGGTTTGCTGGTTCATTGCGCTGAGGGCCCTACCTTTAAGTTTGCCGGTGTCTTCGGGCTTAATGACCGCACCGCCAACGGTATGTGCATAGGGAAGCAAATGCGGATTTTCAGCAATTTTATCCGGGTCAATCGGATTGAAAAATGCTATTTTTGTTTTTTTCTTTTGCTCCATTTTACACGAGTTTGCTCAGCGCATCGCCAACGGCAGTACCTATTGCTATGCCCATTCCTCCCATACGAACACCTGCATGCACGTTTTTGTTCAGCGAACGAATAATTGGTTTTTTTTGAGCGCCAACACCCATTATGCCAGACCATTCTTGTTCGATTTCAAAGTGCTGTCCGGGGAGAATCTCCCGTGTTAGTTTATCGACAAGGGCTTGTCTGACGAGCAGGTTTTGCTCAAAATGGGTGGTGGTCTCTGTATCGAAATCGAGATGACGCCCACCACCGAGTAAGATGCGCGGGCCAATATCCCGAAAATAATAATAACCGCGGTCCGCGTGAAACGTACCGCTGATGGAATGTTTCAGGGGTTTGGTGAGCAGCACTTGGGCCCGCGCAGGTCTCAGCTCGTCTGCAAAGAATTGCTGTGCAAATCCGTTGGTACACAAGAACAGATGTTGGGTTTCAATTTGTCCGTGCGCTGTCTGGATCAAAACATTTTGTTCAGAAGCGCTCCAGTTTTCTACTTCGGTAGCAAATAAAAATTGAATATCCGCCAGTACACATTGTTTATAGAGTGTGGCCATAAGCAAGCCAGTATCAATACTGCCTTCATGTGTATTGAAATAGGCGGTATGGTAACCCTGAAATCCAAATTTCTGCTGAAACTCAGGATCGATTTTGTAGACCTCTTTTAATCCGAAACGATGCAGCATTTCTAAGTTGAGCTGCGCTAAAAAATCTGCATTTAGCGCGATGTCGTTCGGGCCGATTAAATCCCATGAACCACAATTTTTGTAGTTCATTTGACTGAGGCCTACACGGTTTTTGAGAAGTTCAAGACCTTTTAGCCGAAGTTCAACGGTTTCCCATACCTTTTCTTTTGGTATGTGTTGCAGGTCATCATTTAGTTCTGTAGGGCTACCAAAACAAGCAAAACCAGCATTTTTAGTACTAGCACCCGTGGGTAAATACCCCCGCTCCAAGATCAATATTTTTTCGTTCGGAAAACGACTTTTTAAACTGAGTGCTGTCGACATGCCAACGAGTCCTGCACCAACAATTACAAAGGTGTTGTTGTGCAGATATTGCTGGTGTTCCCAGAAACTTAATTGTTCGAAGCGCAGCATTTTTTTTACTCGTTGATTTTTAGCAATTTTGTGACTGAAACAAATGTACCAAATTGTGTTGAATTGGTTATTTGATAAACGCTAAATGCCATGACGAGATTCTTTATCGTAGTATTGTTATTCCTTCCTTTGGCAGCTCTTGCTCAGCGAGACTTTCTAGTTGTTATTGAAGGCAAGGCACAAAATCTGTTGGATCAGCAAGATGTTTATGGCGTCACTATTGATATCATACAGCAAGAAGCTGTTTTGACCAAAGTCATTAGCGATCAAAACGGACAATTTTACATATCTGCAAGAATTGCGCAAGGAACCCCGATCCAACTCAGGTTAACAAAAGGAGGTTACCAAACCAAATTGATTCTTTTTGACCTCACCACCCTGCAAGGGCAAAGAAACAGTCCAAATGGCTTGTCTTTAATTCGGGACCTCAATTGTGCACTATACGAGCTCAAACCAGATGTTGATCTCAGCTTTTCAAAAAATCAAATTACCGACAAATATGTATGGTCCGCGAATGCTATAGTACAGGTTCCTCTCACCAAGACCGAAGCTGATCAAAATGCACTTTCAGCGTATCAACTTGCTCTAGATCAAAAGCGCTATAATCTTCTCTTAAGTGCCACCAACCAAGCTTTGAGTTCTGCTGATCAAAATCAAGCACTTATTTTGCTAGACTCCATGTTACTGCTTCGACCAACAGATCCATTTGCCTCACAAAAGAAACTACAAATAGAAGCCGATCAAGCTGCAGCGCTCAAGCGCAGCCAAGACGAAGCTCGGCAGTTCGTTTTGTTAAACGAAGCTATTTCTGCAAGAACAGCAAACGACCTGGTTTTGGCGAGCACTAAAATTAAAGAAGCCGCTGCTGTTTTGCCTAACAATCCGAAGGTTGTAACAGAGCAAAACCTGATCAACAGCCTAATTACAGATGTTGAAAACGAAAAAGCCAAAACACAGGCATTTCAGAACGCAATGAAAGCAGCTGCAGCATTTGTCACTTCCAAGAAGTACGACGATGCAGAGGCCAAATTCAAAGAAGCACAACTCATCAAACCCTCTGAAAAAGAGGTGGTAAATGCCCAACTTGCCGCACTCAAAGCATTGAAGTTCGATATCCAGAACGAACTTGAGCTCAAGGCAACACTTAAGTTAGCCAATGAACAATTTGTTCAAAAGAAATACGAAACTGCACTTGAAACCTACAAAAAAGCAGACCAACAAATCGCGCTTTTTAGCAAGCAAAATCTGATCGATAAATACTCAAAAGAATTGCAAGAAGGTGTCCTTCGCGTCACCGAAGGAATCAATTCTATGTCTCAGGTTTACCAAAATCAGCTGGCCAAAGCAAATGAAAATTTCTTGAAAGGCCCCGTGTTTTATGGCACAGCCAAATCAATTTTAAATTCTGACCCTATGAAAAGCCGTCAGAACGAGCCAGAGGTCATTGCACTCAAAGAAAAGATTGCTTCCATGGAGAAATACTACTCGGACAGAAAAGAAGCGTATCGGATTACAAAAAGCAAAGAAAGCACAATGGCACTAGGTGCGCTTGAAAAAATCCATGCTCAGGCCCTAGTTCAGCAGCAGTATCTGAATGCGGCCGAGATTCCTGCACTGCAAAAAAGCATCGACTCTCTTAAACAAATACTCAAGCCTGTTCAAGCGGTTCAGGTAAAACCAGATGTAACGGTGGAACCTGCAGGTATTCGCCTTACTGCGCCAGGAGAGCCGCTACGCAATGAGAACTCGATGGTTTTTAATGACCTGCTAATCACTAGAGAGGCCAAGCAAGAAGCACCTTACAGAATCCAGCAAGAAATCAAAACAGAAGTTGATTACCAAAATTATTTTGCGCAACAAAGTGCACAAGTGGGTTCTTTTGAAACCAATACCCAGCTCGAAATGACGCGTTCCCAACGCGAGCTCTCGGCCAAACAGTACGCCGATAACCAAGCTATTTTGCAATCCGACAAAATTCAAAATACCCAAGAATATGAAGTTGCGCTTAAAAATCGAGAGGCAGCAGCAGCAGACCGACAACAAGAAAATATGGACAATCTTACCGATTGGAAGGATGCCAAAGACCATCAAAATCAGACGGACAAAAACCTTTCTGAGCAGCGCCAAGAAGCTGAACTCAAAAGACTGAATGAATTTCAGAATGTTTTGGAGCTCCAGGATCAAAAAGATTTGATTGTAGCGGAGCAAAACATGACGGCAGCGAATGCCCGCGCGCAAGAGGTTACAATGACCAAACAACAGCAGCAAGAGGCCGCCACAATAGAAGGTCAAATACAATTTGAAAAAATTCAGCAAACCGCTGCTTCTGCCGTTCAGCTCAAAACCGCTCCAAATTACCTCCGCGATGAAGACGGCGTCTTATTTGCTCCCAACTCCTTTACTGAAAAGACTTATCAAATCAAAAATAGCGAGGGGTATGTCATTAGGGTTATCATCAGAAGAGTAGTTGTTGATTCAAACGGATACGGTGTAGTTTATGAGCAAACCACCGATGAAAATGGCAAAACTTATTTTACAAGAGACGGACAAGTGAGTACTGAATATGTTTGGTTCAATGACTCAAGCGGCGCAAACGTCCTCAAAAAGTAAGTCAATGCAAGTACATTTTATCGCCATAGGTGGAAGCGCCATGCACAATCTCGCCATTGCCCTTTCTAGAAAAGGAATGCAAGTGTCAGGATCAGACGACGAAATCTTTGAACCTTCCCTTTCTAGGCTGCAAAAGCAAGGTATTTTACCGCAGCAACTCGGTTGGGATCCTACCCTTATTCACAACGGTTTGGCAGCGGTTATTCTCGGGATGCATGCTCGTGCTGATAACCCTGAACTTCTCGCAGCAAAAGAGTTAGGTATTCCTATTTACAGCTATCCAGAGTACCTCTACGAACAGAGTAAAGAAAAAATAAGAGTCGTAATCGGCGGTAGTCATGGCAAAACGACGATTACATCGATGCTTTTACACGCTGTGGCTAAACTCGGCCTAGATGTGGACTACATGGTGGGTGCCCAGCTAGAAGGCTATGACTGTATGGTTAAGCTTACTCAAGAGGCCAAATATATGATTCTAGAAGGGGACGAATACTTGAGCTCCCCAATAGATCGCCGTCCTAAATTCCATTTGTATAGGCCCAATATTGCCCTGCTTTCAGGAATCGCCTGGGACCACATCAATGTGTTTCCAACTTTTGAGAATTATATTTCTCAATTCGAAACCTTTGTAGCGCTCATTGAGCTTAACGGCTCGTTGGTCTACAACCTGGAAGACCCCGAGATTCACAAAATTGCCCAAAACGCAGCTGGTATTCATTTATTTGCTTATCAAACGCCGAGCTTTGAACCCACGGAAAATGGAACCCTGCTTACTTATAATGGTGAGCAGTACCACTTACGCGTCTTTGGCGGGCACAACTTACAAAATTTAATGGGGGCTATGCATGTAGCTATTCAAATGGGCATTTCGTCCAACGATTTTCTGACGGCAATGTCTGATTTTACCGGCGCAGGCAAGCGTTTACAAAAAGTGGTATCGCAAGACACTTTTGTGATGTATAAAGATTTTGCACATTCTCCATCCAAACTCAAAGCAACTACAGCCGCTGTTAAAGCGCAGTATCCAGACCGTAAAGTGATTGCCTGTATGGAACTTCATACGTTTAGTTCGCTACAAAAAGGATTCTTGCCACAGTATAACGGTGCTATGGACGCTGCTGATCAGGCACTGGTTTATTTTAGTCCGGATGTAGTAGAACATAAAAAATTACCCGCGCTTCAAACCGAGGAGGTAAAGGCTGGTTTTGGTGGGGCTGTACAAATTTGTACGCAAACAGAAGATGTGTTGGCATTTATTGAAGCCCAGGATTGGCACAATAAAGTACTGCTCATGATGTCAAGCGGAAATTTTGATGGAATTGACTATGATGCCCTTGGGCAAAAGTTGTGTGCGCGTCTGGCGTTTGATGCTAGTCTCTAAATACAACTCTGCGATAAATCACAGCTATGAGCAGGCTATTTAAGGTGCTGTAAACTAAGAGTGCCAAAAGACTTACACTAAGTGTAAATTGTGGGTCGTACATCATGGCGGTATTTTTGCGTGCCATAGCGATAATCTCGGCATCACTCTTATTTTCTAATGCGCTACTTGCTTTGCGAATCTCGGCAATTTCTTCTTTGCTATCCATCTTGCGCTCGTAGGCTGCCCTTTTATTCGCATTGAATTGTGGATAGATATCCTGGTAATAAAAAAACAAAAAGAAACTCACCACAAGGGTATAAGGTAAGCCAACAGTGAGGCCTGCTTTGATATCAGTTAGGATGTTGCTTTGCGCTGTATCGAATCTTTTTTTGCGGTACATAAATAGCGCTATGGCACATGTCAAGAGTGCCATATTGAGCAGTACAAAAATTTGGATTTGATCTAGGCGCCAATTCAACCAAAAGGCAAGCATTTTGAGCGCAACCCAAAGCCCACTAAAAAAGAGTCCGTTCAGCCAACCTTTGTTCATTAGCTATTCATTGAAACCAAAAACTCTTCGTTAGAAAGTGTGTTTTCCATGTGAGACTTGATAAATTCCATGGCCTCAACGGGGTTCATGTCGGCAATAAACTTGCGAAGAAGCCACACACGTTGTAAGACATCTTTACCAACAAGGAGGTCTTCTCGGCGTGTTCCTGAAGCCGTGATATCAATAGAAGGATAAATGCGTCGGTTCGATATTTTACGGTCTAGCTGGAGTTCCATGTTGCCTGTTCCCTTGAATTCTTCAAAGATGACTTCATCCATTTTGGATCCTGTTTCTGTTAATGCGGTAGCAAGAATAGAGAGTGAACCACCATTTTCAATTTTACGCGCAGAACCGAAGAATCTTTTTGGTTTGTGTAGGGCATTGGCATCAACACCGCCAGAAAGAACTTTTCCTGAAGCAGGAGAAACCGTGTTGTAAGCACGTGCCAGACGCGTAATGGAGTCAAGTAAAATACAGACGTCATGACCGCATTCGACCATTCGTTTTGCTTTTTCGAGCACCATGTTGGCCACCTTTACGTGGCGGTCTGCAGGTTCGTCGAAGGTAGAGGCAATAACTTCTGCCTTTACAGAACGTGCCATGTCTGTCACTTCTTCTGGGCGTTCGTCAATAAGCAAGACAATCAGATAGGTTTCAGGATGATTAGCCGCAATTGCGTTGGCTACATCTTTTAACAACATTGTTTTACCTGTCTTTGGCTGTGCGACAATCATACCGCGTTGACCCTTTCCAATTGGCGCAAAGAGATCCATCACTCGGGTAGAGAGTGATTCTTGGGCATGACCAGTTAATTTAAATTTTTCGGAAGGGAAAAGAGGTGTTAGGTATTGAAAGGGCACGCGGTCTCTGATGTAAGAGGGATCGCGGCCGTTAATGGATTCTACTTTGACAAGGGGAAAGAATTTTTCACCTTCTCTTGGTGGGCGAATGGTGCCTTTGACGGTATCGCCTGTTTTCAGTCCAAAGAGTTTGATTTGGTTTTGCGATACATAGATATCGTCCGGAGAAGGCAAGTAATTGTAGTCGGAGGAACGTAAAAAACCATAGCCATCTTGAATTACCTCCAAAACGCCTTCTGCTGAAACAATACCAACTAGGTCAAAATTATCTTCTTTGAGGACTTCTTCGTTCAGCGCAACGGTAGGTGTGTGTTGACGTTGCTGAGGATTTTGATTTGGGTTTCGCTGCTCAAAACGTTGGTTTTGCTGCTGCTGGTTTTGTTGCTGATGTTGATGTTGATGTTGATGTTGAGGTTGGCGCTGGCGTTGTTGAACTTGGCCTTCTGTTTGTACTGGAGTGCTTTGTTCAGCTCGAGTGCTTTGCTCAGCTCCAGAGCTGACTTCGGCCGGGCTGATTTCAGCAGCGATAATTCTTGGCTTTCGGCCGCGTTTGCGTACCTCGGGTGAATCCGTATTGGTAGTGGCGCGCTCATTGATAGAAGGCTCTACAGCAACCACTGGCGTTTCGGCTTGTTGCGTGTTTCCACCGATTGCAGCGATTAATTCGTTTTTTTTGAGGCTTCCGGCATCGATGCCGAGGCTTTGCGCGATAATGCGCAGGTCCGAGATTTTTTTTGTCTCTAATGTCTTTAAATCCATTAATGGTATGTTATAAGCTGAGTTTGGAGAAGGCCCTGACATGGGCGATTAGAAATCCGGTGCAAGTTTAAGTAAAAATTTGCAAAAAAAAGCGTTAATGATGAAAAACTATGTTTTGCGTTTTTGTTTTTTTGCAGCGGGAAATAAAATATTATTTAAGATGAGCCGGTATCCTGGAGAATTCGGATGCAGATTGAGATCTGTAGGTGGGTCGCCAACAAGATGTTGGTAGTCCTCGGGATCATGACCTCCGTAAAAGGTCCAGGTACCCTGACCATAGGAGCCGTGCACATATTTTGCTGTATTTGCTGCTTTGTTTTCGCCGAGTATCAACACATTGGGTTTAATGAATTCTTTGTGAAAGTCAGTTGTTTGACCCATGAATCCATTAACGACATCTACATGGCATTGGGTAAGCATGGTAGGAATGACATCCCATTTGGCTGAAAAATCAAACAAGGTAAATTGATCTGTTTTTTCGGTAATTTGACGCTGTGTGCGTAGTTCGGTGCCGTCGATATCGCTGTATTCATAAACCATTGGGTCTTTAATGATATGAAAATCTTGAAATGCAAAAGTTTGGGTAAAGTCCAATTTAGTTTGGGCATTTGGATCGGAAGGGGAGCCGTCAAAAACAGCTTCTTGTATGTCGATATTTTGTGCAGCGAGTGCGATATCGAAAGAATCAGTACCCGAACACATCGTGAATAAGAAGCCCCCGCCTATGACAAAATTTCGAATATTTAAAGCAACTGCGCGCTTGAGTGCTGCCGTGGAGGCATAGCCTAATTTGGCGGCTGATGCCTCAGAGCGCTGCACTTCTTGTTGGTACCAACTTTGCATGCGTGCAGAACTGTAGAATTTGCCGTATTGCCCCGTAAAATCTTCGTGGTGAAGGTGCAGCCAATCGTATTTAGGCAAGATACCATTCACAATAGCGGAGTCGTAAATTTTATCGTAGTTGATTTCGGCATAAGTCAAAACGAGTGTAACTGCATCGTCCCA
>Ga0315908_10003483_pt1 | contig 11394 bp, 2 predicted proteins | sample LakEriMetagenome_12_FD_203520 | JGI IMG/M metagenome (GOLD analysis project Ga0315908, IMG submission 203520) | Freshwater fungal communities from buoy surface, Lake Erie, Ohio, United States - Buoy 4 MA124 | ecosystem: Environmental > Aquatic > Freshwater > Lake > Lake biofilm | place: USA...
AATTCTTCTATTTAAAGTAAATCAGACTTAAATTATTATACATGTCTAATTTTAATTTCCTTGCTAATTGATTATCATCAAATTCTAAATTGCTAATAGCAGATTAGTATAGTTATTTTGCAGATTCATAGTTCTGATTTTTGTATTCTTAATTTCCCTTTTCTTTGTTTATTTCTCCTATTTGAAATCTGTCAATAAAATTGTCTAATTCCTCTTTCTCATAAAAATTTAAGATTTAAACTTCATAAATTAAATCCTCATTGATCACTTTGCTTTCCAATTTTCCGATGTTATTCTAATTAAATCCATACTATTTTTGAATATAGATTTAACTCTTTTCTGATTTTTTCATGGTTTTTAGAGCCAACTCTAAAGATGGAAGGACCTGATTGTTTCCAATCCTAATAATAAAAGGGTCTTCTAATAATTATTAATAGTCAAATGCATTATCTTCTTTTACCTCCTTTATAAATCCAGTGTAAAGCATTTCCACTATTGTTTTATCTTTTATTCTTTATTCTTATTCTATACCTTCCTCTAATATAACTTTCTCGAACATTAAATATAAATAATAAAATTAATAATATATTAATAATTATGATATTATTTATATTCAATTAAATAATATGTTAATATTATTATTAAAAATAATATTATAAATAAAATATAAAATGAGTAGATTTTTGTTAAGAAATAAAATGATGTCTAATGTGAGTTGCAGATATTTGAAATAACAAAATAACGGATTATTCGAAGTGGACAAGTAAAGATAAATAAATATAATTTTATAAGAGATTTGAAGGAATTGGTAAAATTGCAGAAGGATGAGAATGGCTAAATGAGATAAACATTTATTTTTCCTAAAGATTATTAGCCTCATAGTTTCAATTATGTGTCTAATGGATTGTTTTTAGGAATGTTCATAATGACCTGTTTCGCTTACATTCATTATGAGCAGGACTGGCTGGCTGAGACAGGTCAGACTGAAAGGAACAAGAGTAAGAAGTATTATTACATCTGATACATTTATAATCATTATATTTATTATTATTACATATATTCATCAGCAAGAAGGTAGAGTAAGGCCTCCGCAAATCATCGATACGATTAAGTAGATTATCAACTATTTACATTTATTTATATATTTTTTATAATTACTATAATTTTATTATCATTATTATTATTATATTATCATTTTGGAAATTCATCTTTTGAATATTATAATTTTATATATATTTTTATATATTTTTATATAATTTTATTAATTTAATTTAATTTATAATACTATATTTAATTTATTAAATAAATATATGATTCTTATAGTTGTCTATCAATTTATAATATATATAAAATATTTAAAAGTTATTTAATCCATATACCTGATAATAATAAATTCAAAAGTTTTATTATCATATTATCATTTAAAATAATTATCATTAATATCATTAATATCATTATTATTATAATTAATACCAAAATTATGATCAATATTATGATAATTATCATTATTATTATTATTATTATAATAATATAAATATTTTAATAATAAATATTACGAGAATGACTCCAGCCATAATGAGTTTCATCTTAATATTTTCCCAATAAAACTTCCTCTTGACAGCAGCTGCCTTAATTAATATATAAAAATAATAAATAAAACATGTCCTTTGATAGTTTATGCCTTGCTACTCATGACAGTTGTCTTTTTAACAAGAATTTCAACCTTCTACTCCCTTTCAAGTATCTTGTCAATACTTTCTACCATAACATCCTTGACATCATTGAGATCTTTTTTAAGTTTGTTCATCTTTTCATTTTCAATAGAAGTGTTGCTATTATATTATTACTACTTCCTTTTAATTACTTCACTGAATTAACTATTTAAACTATAACTTGCACTCACCTCTTCAATGTATTGTTCTGTGTATTTTTATTCAAAGTCTTTCATTAAGTCTTCTAGGTACTTATAGGCCAGTATTTAGTTAAAGTTCCCATCAGTCAGGCAAAGATATGTTATATTTCTACTGTTTATGTAGTGGTACGTGCTATTATTATAATTCAATTTTATTTTACTATTTTTCATATGAGTATGACTTTTTACTATTTTACTCTAAGTTAGGCAATATTTATTGGGTGATTTACTAAAAGTTACCAACTGCGTCAGTATATTCTACCAAAATAGTATCCATATTTTTACTGATAAGGGTAAACACAATTGACATTATATTCTTATGATAATTCAATTATAATTATTTTTTATTATTTTATAAAACACATTCTAAAAATGATGTAAGTTAATACAGAATAAGTAGAAAATTAATATTCTAACTAAAATAACAATGAAAACCTTCCTCTTAATTACCATATTTTATCTGTTGAAGTATTATATATATTAAAATAATTTATCCATATTATCAATAATTTATTTTACTAAAGTATTCTTTAAAAAACCTTATTAAAGGTATTGAAGAATTTAAACAAAAGAAGGAAAAAATAACGTTGGATTTACCACTCATTAAAAAAAAAGCATAAAACTAACTCAATTTTATATAAGATGAATTTAATGAAAAATTTTTATTAATTAAAAACTAGTATTTATAAAATAAAAAAGTAGATATTTAAATATTTATAAAAGTATGAAGAAAATCAAATATAACAATTAAAATTTAATGTTAAATAATTAATTAATGATAAAATAAAGTTAGAATAAACATTGATTTAATTAAAAAAAGACATTGACAAATAAAGTTATATATTATGATATTTATTAAAAAAAATTATAAAATTAGTTATATTTTATTAATATTAAATTTAAATATGAATTTATATATCGATAATAAGTTATATATAATTTTAAAGTTATTATATTTTAAATAAATATTTAAATACTTTATTTTTATTATTTTAAATTATATGAGTCAAAAAAAAAATTTAATTAATTTAAATACTTAAAATAGTAGCAAAAACAGTTTTAATTATAATAATTATTTATTAAATTTACAAAAAAATAATAGATAAAATCAAATACTTTAAAATAAAATTTAAAAACTTATAGATTAGAATAATTTTAAAAAAAAAGAAGAAATTTAAAAATCAAATAGTTAAACTTAAAAGAAAAGAAGAAATATAATTTCTTTAAAAAATTTAAAGATGAAAGATTCAAATTAATACACTTAAAAAAATAGCTCTCCAAATAAAACAGAAAAAAACGTTTAAAAATATAAATCAAGATCAAATAGCAAAAAAACTATAAAAATATAATCTAAAACTTCGATTAATAAGAATAAATAAAAAAATTAAAAAAGTTTAAAAAAAAATAAAAGTTTATCCAAACATAAATCTTAAGTTAGCTTATAAGAAATTTCAAGATTATAAAAAGAGTGTGATAAAAAGCTTAAATTATTTAATTAAAAATTAATATAAAATAAAAATTTACTTTCGGAAATGAAATCACAAAATAATATAAAAATGCTAAAATAAAAAGAATAATCTTTGTAAAAATTTTAGGAACTAAATGAAATATAAATATCAAACTTAAAATAAGAGTAATAAAATGATAAAAATGTCTTAGAAAATTAAATTACTTAATTAAATAATGAATTATAGTGAATAGCTAAATAGTAAAATTTAGAATAAGAATTGAATAATTATAACTAAATTTAGTAACTATTACTTTAAGATTAAGAATAAAGTGTTTATAATTTGCAAAGAACAATAAAAACATATCAAGATAGAATTTAATTTATAAAAAATTAGATTCTATAAGAAAGAGTCAAATTCCAATAAATATATGAAGAAACAAATATGAAATACAAAACAAATGATATGATAAAACTTGAATATTAAATAAAAAATAATGAATTTATAATAACCGAATTAAAAGAAGATATCAAATTAAAAAAATAATAAAAATAAATAAAATTATTTTAAACTAAATGATTTATTTATATTTATGATAAAAATATATATTATAAATATTATTCATGGAAATAATTGAAGTGGATTTATAAAAAAATTACAATATAGATTATGAGTTTCTTGAAAACAATTTGTTTATTTAGGATGGTAATTTAGGAGCTCATGCTAAAACAAGAAGTTTTTTAAACATTAATTTGATTCCAAATTATTTCCAGTTCATTAAAAGCAATCTTAATAATGTTGAGAAATCTAGCATAAATGAATATATCTTGTAAAACTTGCTTATTGAGTTGGGTACTATTAAACTAGTTTATAACAATTTGCATTTATTAACTGAGTACATTTTATAAGAAATTAAAAGCAATAAATCTTATTGGATTTATAACAGTGAATAATACTTGAAAATTTAATCTAAATAAAATTAAGAAAGTTAAAATGAAATTACATAATAAATGGTATAAGATGATAATAAAAATTAATAAACAGATTTATAACAATCATAAAAAGAAAATTATAAAGTTTTCAATAATAGTGAATTAGAGAAAGTAGATAACTATTATAATTATATTAATCAAATTAAAACTATAAAAAATTAATATTGATTTGAATATGATCCAAATATTTTATAATTATAAGAATAAATAAATTAAGTCAAATAAAATTTTATAGATGAGGATGAAAATGAAATATAGAATCTTTAAGAAGCTCAATTAAAAACTAGTTATGAAATATTTGAAGATTTATACGAAGATAATAAAAAAAGATTAACAAGAGGTTATTTAAATAAAATAACAGAATTAACAACATTATAGCCACAAAAATTAGGACAAATATAGTTAAAAAGAATAAAAAAATAAAAATTTGCGTAATAATAAAGTAAGTTTTTTAATATGAACAATTTTAAAAAAAATTCTATTTTAGAATTATAAATCATTCCATACATTTATAATTATTTAAAAAGCTAATTAAAAGATTTAGAATATATTCAAAACAAATAATATTAATAAAAAATATACTTTAGAATTTAAAATTTTATTTATTTTTTTATGTTTGATGATAGTAAGAATATTAATAAAAATAAACTTAAGGATAATCTATTTATTATTGATGTTTAAGAATAAGATTTTGATAATATTATTTCAGATTTTAAATAATAAGAATAACAATCTATTTTAATTGAGTTTTTTTAATTTTGCTAAAATTTAGATGGATTTTTATTTACTAATATTATATCTAATGAAATAAGTTTACAAAAATATTAATATAATTTACTTACTAATATTTTAAATTTAGGAAATTATTATATAAAATAATTATAAAAAAAAGTAAATGATGAAAATTAATTTAAAATAGAATTAAATAACGGATTATTATTAAACTAAGGAGACTTAAATTATTATTTGAAATAATTGTAATTATAAAAGTTAAAAGGTGAATAAATTTAACAGATAATAAAAAATTACATGATAAAAATTGAGTAAAAAAATGAAGAGGAACATGAAATAGATTTAAATATTTATTTGATTAATTAGTTAAATCATTATAAGAACGGAAATAAATTAATAGGTTGTATGAATAATAGTGAATATCTAGAAACAATTTGTTAAAACTATAATAAGATAATAAATAGTGATTAAATGAAACAAAAAAGAGATTATAAATTTCATAGAGAAGGATGTAAATAATAATGGACTGAGAATATTTTTATTAAGTTTATGAATGGATTAAGTTTATTTTAAGATTAAACAATTAATAATAAAAAAATAGCTTAGTATATAGGAAATAATATTAAATCAAATCACATTAAATATGTAAAAGGAAAGTTTATTAGAAAAATTAAAAAAATAGCTAAAAATAATGGTAAAAAGTTTAAAGATTAATTATAATATGAAATTGATAATTTTGACAAGAATAAATTTTAAGATATCATTGATATAGTTTGATAAAATATTTTTATATTCATTAAATTAAATATCATTCAATTTAGTAAGTTTTTTAGTATATTTTATGCCTTTAAATTATTTGATTAAGATTTGCATACTTAATCAACCTTTTCTAATAAAATATCTCCTTTATATTTTATCTCACTTTATTATTCTTAAAAATCTCTTTTAATTTAATTTAAATAATATATAAATTACCGTAATATCATAGCCATAATTTATTTCTTTTTTTTTAAATTATTTATTTTTAATTTTTTTTTTTATATTAAATCTAAATTATAAGCTATTCTTTTTTATTCAGATTAAAAATTCTCTTATAAAATTTCAGATTAATTTTGATTTCAAATATTATTTTTTTCCTTTTTTAATATTAAACTCAAATCTTTTTTTTTATTATTTTCTTCAATTTATTTTAACTTAATAACCCTTTTTTTAATAAATTCCTATAATTTTTCACTTTGATATATATTACATTCTTAAAATTTTCATTTTTGTTAATCAAATTTTTTAATATGTATTTATTTTAAATCATTAATATATTCATATTATTATTATTTAACTTTATTTAAATTTTCCTAACTTTTTAATATTTTACCTATATTATATTAAATAATTTAAATTTCTTTTTCTCTCTCTTTCTCTAATTTTTGATTTTTGATTTATAATATTTTTTAGTCTTTAATTATACTTTACATACTCTATGATTTCTTTAAATTATATTAATCTTTTATTTATTCTGAATATAAACTTTCTTAATTCAAAATTTTAGAAATTTTATATTCAAATAATTTTTAACTCTATTCTAACTTATTAATTATTTTTTAGCTTTTTTCTTATTTCTATATATTAATATTTTATAATTTATTTTCCTTTTCTTAAATAAGTTGACTGTATCTTAATTAAGATGACTTTAATTTCTCAGCTAAATTTTGACCTAATTATTATTATTTTTGATTTTATTATAGAAATATTTATTTTAAATATTGTTTTTTTTTAAATTCTTCTTCTTATTTTTAAATTAATATTTTTTATTAATTTAAACTTTTTTATTCTAAGAATTATTCTATTTTTTTTTGTTAATCATTTAATAATTAATATTACTAATTTTTATTATTTATATTTTGTAATTTCAATTAGGCATTTTATTATAAGATAATTTCTTAATTTTATATCTATTCTTTTCGTCTTACTATATCTTTTTCTAAATCTTCATAATTGCCAAAATTATCTAGTTATTAAATAATTTCATCTTTTAATTATTAATTTTTAATTAACTTAATTTTTTACAGTAGCAATTTTTTTTTATAATTATTTTAAAATTCCTAAATATAAGAAGATACTTAATTCATTTTCTATAAATCACCTTAATTTCTTTATTCTTGATTGATAATAGATTGATTTTAAAGCTGCCTAATTTTTTTATTGTACTTTAGTAAATAGTTATTGTATCTAATATTAATGATTTCTTCTTATTCATCTTTTTATAAAATAAAATCCTATTTTTATCTTAATAATTATATTATTATTAATTAATTACTTTAAAATAAAATCTTTTTCTAAATCAAAATTTAATTATTCCATAGAGTTTTTATAAATTTAATAATTTTATTAGATAGTTTAATAAACATTACATATAGGTATTTAACTTATAAATTTAATAATATATTATACCTTAATTTCTTAATATTTTTAATAATTTTTTAATGGAATTTATGATCAAATTATTATTAAAAATTTAAAATATCAATATTATCTTTTTCATCTAAATTCATCATAATTGTTTAATAATATATGAATAAAATTATTAATAATTAATAAAATATAATATATTTAACATATTTAATAATTAATTTATTAAAATTTTATATTAAATAAAGATTATTAATTTTAATGAAGTATTAAGTAAAAACAATATTTATGCTAGTACTATTTTTATGGATTAATTAACAGATAAAATATTTAAGTTATAATAAGAATTAATTTATAAAAATTATTTTGACTAAAATTTAAAAAAAATAAGATGATATAAAGAAAATTTTAGATTTAGCAAGACCTTTGTAAGATTAGAGAAGATTTTATACTATAAAATTAAAAAATGATTTAGAAATCCTTATAATACGAGATTTATCTATTAATCAAGCATCAGCATCACTAGGTAAAAATTAAAATATAAATAAAAATAGGAGTTGATGTTGGATCAATGATGGATCCAAAAAATGCTTAAGGACTAGCCCACTTTTTAGAACACATGCTATTTATGGGCTCGGAAAAGTACAAATCAACAACAGCATTCTCAGAATGCATAACAAAATATTAAGGTAGCGAAAATGCTTATACGAGTCAAAGAAGAACTGTATACTTCTTTAATGTGGTGGATGAAGGCCTAATAGAATGTATTGACATTTTCGCATAATTCTTCATTGCCCCTCTCTTAAGTGAAGACAGTGTCTTCAAGGAAGTCAATGCAGTCAATAGCGAGTTTTAAAACTATCTCAATTCATAATCATGGACATAATTCTATGTTTCTTAATTGTTAATCAATAAAAACCATCCATTCAGTTAATTCAATGTCGGAAATATTGACTCTCTTCTTAATGAACCTAAACAATAAGGTCTTAATATTATTGATATTCTAAGAGATTTTCATAGTAAGTATTACTCGTCTAATATTATGAAATTAGTTGTTATTTCTAAATAATGTCCTTATAAAATATTCAAAAAAATAAGACCTATGTTCGAATCAATCATTAATAAAAATTTGGATTCTAATTAGTTCTTTAATTAGAATATTTCTTTGTTTAACTCTGATTAACTCTTTATAAAATATAAAGCAAAGAATTAAAACAAAATTCTTCATATTTACTTTGAAATTCCATTTATTGAAACTGATTATTACAAAAAATCCATATAATATGTTTTCGAGTTATTACATATTACAGATTTTGGAGAAAATAGTCTTCCTAAATTTCTAAAAGAAAATGATTATATATTTAATATGGAGTATGGAGTAGAATTAGAATTGCATACAAAAAGTCTTATTTATTTTGAATTTGATTTAACTTAAAAAGGATATTCTCATATTAAATATATAATTTCTAAATTTTTTTAATATGTAAATTCAATTGAAGATGAAGATATTAATGATGAATATTATTAATAATTAAAATCAATCAATCAAGCTCAATTTAAATTTTCACAAAAGTAAACTTAACCTTAATATTTGGTTGAAAATCTATTCAATTATTAATTTAAAGATGTTTTATAAGGAAGCTTTAATTATCAATAATTTGATAAATAATAAATTAAAGATATTTTAAAGTATATTTCATAAGAAAAAGCTTAATATACTTTAGGAAATGATTAATTTGAATATAATCAAGAAAAAGAAGCTAAAAATAGACTGAAATCAATTATTATAAATTAATAGCATCATTATCATCAAACATAATATTAGATATTGAAAAATCATTTGAAATTTAAAAATTAAAACTATAAAATTAAGCATTTAAAATAATAAAAAAATAAATATTTACCAGAGTTAATTGAAAAGGAAGAAAAAAAAGATAATCAATAAAATTAAATCTGTGATAAAGATTAATAGTTTATAGATATTCCAAAAATTATAATAGAAAATGAGTATGGTAAATTATGGCATGTAAAAGTAGAATAATTTTTATTACCTTAATAAATAATAAACATTTATTTAAAAAGTACAATTAGTTATTAAAATAGCACTTAATAAGTATTAAACAAATTGTTAGTATAATAATTAGAAAATATTTTAGAAGATAAACTGTTTTAAATTTAAAAACTCAATTATATTTATCAAATTAAAATAAAACCTGATTTATCAGGATTAGTTATTCAGTTTATCGGTCATCAATAACATATGTCTGATATAATTTAAGATTTTATTCAATTTATTAAAAATTATTAAATTAATGAAAATAATTATTAAAGGATTTATGATAATTTGAAAAAGGATTTATTTAATGCTTAAAAATAATATGCCATATCTTAATTAAAATAAGATTTTTATTAGACAATTTTAGAAACTTTTTATACAGAAAATTAATTATATGAAGCCCTAAATGATATTAAACTATAATAATTTTAAGAATTCAGCGATAAATATTTCCTTAATTTTTATTTAGAAATCCTTTGTTCAGGAAAAATAGAGGAAGACCAATGTAAATACATTTATTAAATAATAAATGACAATTTTAAAATGAATTAATCAGGATCAGAAATTTAGAGTAATTTATTATAACAAAAAGTGAAAAATATAAAGAATAAGAGTTTAGAATTAATTCTAAAGAACAAGAATAAAGATGATAATAACCACTGTATAATAGAATATATCTAAATAGGAGTTGAAAATATTTATAGTAAAACTATTTTGGAAATGTTGTCAAGAAAGTTACATTCTGATGCTTTTGAGTATTTGAGAAGTAATAAGTAGTTAGGTTATATTGTTTCAGGATCTATTTTGAAAGCAGAAAACATTTTAGGGTTTTCTATTAATATTCAGGGAGTTGTTTAGAATGTTGAACAATATTAAAGGGAAGTAAAAAATTATTGGTTATTAATGGATAATTTCTTTTTAAATTTAACCCAAGATCAATTTTTAAATTTGAAAAATACTTATCAAACTAAATTAAAATAAAAAGATTAAAATTTGGAATCTCTTAATTCTTATTTTTTTTAATAAATTTTATCAAAAAATTATAATTTTAATCTCAGAAATCAATAAATAAGTATATTATAATCGCTTTAAATTAATAATGTTATTGATTTTTATCTTAATAATTTTAAAAAAGGTACATTAATATTGAAATAAAAAAATCATCATGAATTTTTAACATCTGATATTTAATAGCAAAAATTATAGCTTGAAAGTTTAAATTAAATACCATATTATAAAATAAAATAGCAGACAAATAATTTTTTATTTTGAAAATAATTTTATAAAAATAAGAAAATTGTAATAATAATAAATTTTCGAATTATCCAATTATAAATTTTTTTAGATTCTATAATATAATTTTGAATAAATAATGGATATTATTATGTAACTAAAATAATCATAATCATCTTCTTCTTAATAATCTTCTGGTTTTACAGCCTTTACAATTTTTTTTAATATCTCCCTTAGCTTCTGGAGATTAAGCTTCACCCATAGAAGGCAAATTAGCAGGATCTATCGGCTCTTTTTCTGAAGCTAATATAACGAAAAAATAATTATAATATTTATATCTATAATAATAAATATTGATAATATTTGATGTTAATTTATAATATATTATGATTTTTAATATAATATAATATAATAATTACTAGAGTTTTCTCCTGCTCCTTCTCCCAACAATTTTTTTGTAAACTCCTCCATACACTCGGCCATAGCTTCCTTCATCAAGCCTGCCAATACCTCAGGATCTATGCCTTTCTTACAGAACCTATAAGCCTAAACAGCCTCCATCCAAGGCTAAATTAAAGTTTCATTTTCAAAACAGAACAAAATTTCCTTATTAAC
>Ga0315908_10003484_pt1 | contig 11394 bp, 9 predicted proteins | sample LakEriMetagenome_12_FD_203520 | JGI IMG/M metagenome (GOLD analysis project Ga0315908, IMG submission 203520) | Freshwater fungal communities from buoy surface, Lake Erie, Ohio, United States - Buoy 4 MA124 | ecosystem: Environmental > Aquatic > Freshwater > Lake > Lake biofilm | place: USA...
ACTGGAGGTACGGTGCCAATTAATGATAAGTTGGTATACGGTAATGGTGTAGTTGATCTTACCCTGCTGAAGGCTCTGCGTGTCGATGTCGCGGATAATTCAACTGCCTCGCAATTGAATCGTCAATCGTTTCGTATCATTGAGGCAAGCGGAGCTGGCGTGGCGGGTACCATCTTTATGCGGGGGCAAAATATCGGTACAGACTTGAAGATTGAGGAAGGGCCCAATGTCCCTGTTTTGATTGATTTTTTTGTGGCAAATGATAATACCTATGGCGAGGATGATCTCACCCTCTATGCCGAATATCAGTCACCAATCACTCTTCAAAAACATCCGGGTGTGGCGACCTATCGGAATACGCAGGCTGTGGCTGCTATTCTTCCGGCCTCTGCAACATCCTCATCCTCACAAACACCCGCCCAGCAAGTAGCGCAACAAACGGTTTTTACCGCGCTACAAAGTACGACAAATTCGCAGGTGACTTCACATTTTTCGAGTATTCACCCCGAGCCTATTTCATCCTATATGACTGTTCAAATAGAGCAGGCTGACAATATGTTGAACACGGTGTTGTCCGTTAATTCCGTGAGTAAAAGCCCTGAAAATGAAAAAAAGATGCTTGGTTCATACTTTTTTGGGAGCAGCAAAGCAAGAAATAGCGGGATGTGGGCCAATATTAATTACATTGACGGCTCTGTGAATGGACAGGGCGATTTAGGCAGTTTTTATTATTACTTGAGCAGTACCACCTTTGGCGGCGAGATACTCTCTACAAACTCCTATGGACTGGGTGCATTTTTCGGTTATTCAAAGCAAGTAATGCATGAACATGATCGGGCGAACATGAATTTTGACACTGACGCTTATCATCTCGGCCTTTACGGTAACGCGCTATTGAATGAGAAAACCTCAATAAACTGGGCCTTGGGTCATGGTTGGCTAAGTACGAATTCACACCGCAAGACGAGCCTTGGTTCTGTCTATGAGACGGCGACGGGAGAGTATGACAGTAAGCTTAGTTATATGGGGGTCAGATTGAAATATGATATCTCTTGGATGGAAGGGATAGAGAGCAATATATATGGTGGTTTGGCGTATTTGAGAAATGATCAAGAAGCTTTTAAAGAAAAAAATGCGCCTAACTTAGGTTTAAGTATAGATCGCGCTATCGTTCATTCGGAGATTGTCAGTGCGGGCGCAGAACTGAAATGGGCGGTTAATGCCGCGCAAAGGACGCTTCTTCTTGCTGGAGTTCGTTACGACTACGATGTTCAAGCAGATAAAAATTCCGAGCATGATATCAATGCCGCGTTTAATTTCTCGCCTTCATCTAAGCAGTCTTTTGTCGGACAAAATAGGGGTGCGCATGCCGTCACGTTAGAACTCGGAGTGGATCATAAGTTTGTGAAAGATGGGTTGTTCAGCATTCGCAGTACCTATACTCACTCAAGTCATGGTAAGGAATTTGGTGCAGATATCACCATAAACTGGCGTTGGTAACGGATGATATGGGTTGCCGATGGATGCTATAGGCAATAAAAAAGCCGCTTTTTAAATTAGATAGCGGCATTTTTTATTTACAGCTCCCAGATTTTTTTGGTTTTACTTTTGATGGTGAGCCCATCTGGACTCGAACCAGGGGGTAATCCTCCCGAAAAACCGGAGGTCTGAGAAGTAGAATTTCTTCTGAAAGAAGGGATCTACGGACATGAAGAAGTCTCGGTTCACGGACAGCCAGATCATGGACACGCTCAAGCGAGCGGAGTCTGGGGTGGCGGTGCCTGATCTGTGCAGGGAGCTTGGGATCAGCACGGCCACGTTTTACAAGTGGCGATCCAAGTTCGGTGGGATGGACACCTCGATGATGTCGCGCATGAAGGAGCTCGAGGAGGAGAACCGCCGGCTGCGCCGGATGTATGTCGAAGAGAAGCTCAAAGCCGAGATCGTGGCCGAGGCTCTAGCAAAAAAGTGGTGAGGCCATCTCGACGCCGCGAGATGGCCGAACGAGCGGTCAAGGAGCGTGGCGTATCGATTCGATTGGCCTGCCAGATGTTCCGGGTCAGTCAGTCGTGCTACCGGTACGAGGCCAAGACCAATGCCGAGAACGAGCAGATTGCGCAGTGGCTGATGCGGCTCACGGACAACCATCGGGCCTGGGGATTTGGGCTGTGCTATCTGTATCTGCGCAACGTCAAGCGATTCGGCTGGAATCACAAGCGGGTCTATCGGATCTATCGGGAATTGGAGCTGAATCTGCGCATCAAGCCGCGCAAGCGCCTGGTGCGCGAGAAGCCGGCGGCGCTCATGGTGCCGAGCCGCATCAATGAGGTGTGGTCGATGGACTTCATGCACGACATGCTCGATGACGGCCGAGCGATCCGGCTGTTCAATGTGCTCGATGACTTCAACCGCGAGGCGCTGGCCATCGAGATCGACTTCTCATTGCCGTCTGAGCGTGTGATCCGGGCGCTGAGCCAGTTGATCGAGTGGCGCGGCAAGCCCTCTGTGATTCGCTGCGACAATGGCCCCGAGTACATCAGCCAGGCAACGATGGACTGGGCCAAGGATCGTGGCATTCACATTGAGTTCATCCAGCCTGGCAACCCGCAGCAAAATGCGTACGTCGAGCGGTTCAATCGAACAGTGCGCTACGAGTGGCTCAGCCAATACCACTGGGCATCACTGGCTGAGGTTCAGGACCATGCAACCGCATGGATGTGGAGTTATAACAATGACCGCCCGCACATGGCCTTGGGCGGAATCACACCCAAGCAGCGGTTGGCCATGGCCGCATAATCGTTCTACTTCTACGCCCAATGGAAATTGGGGGGATTACCCCGGTCTGCGTATCGTCATGGCGACCGGTGACGGTTTGACCACTGCCCGCGCCGTTGGTGAACGACTTGGAATCGACGAGGTCCACGGTGAAGTCAAGCCTGCAGACAAATTAGCATTCGTGGATCAGCTGCAAAAGCAAGGACGTATCGTGGCAATGACAGGCGATGGCATCAATGACGCGCCAGCACTTGCCAAGGCCGACATCGGCTTCGCCATGGGTGCTGCTGGAACCCATACGGCGATGGAGGCCGCCGATGTTGTGGTCATGAACGACGACCTGCGGCGTCTGCCAGAAACGATACGACTCTCGAAGCGCACCCACGCCGTGCTTTGGCAGAACATCAGTCTTGCGCTAGGCATCAAGCTGGTCTTCTTACTTCTGGCCATCTTCGACAATGCCTCCATGTGGATGGCAGTGTTTGCGGATATGGGGGCAAGCTTGCTGGTGGTTTTCAATGGGCTACGGTTGCTTGGAAGGCAACAGAGCAAGTAGAAAAGATGTACAGGGAAGTCTATAGCTGCTACACTGTTGCCCATATGCGTAAATGGTTGGCAATCCTTTTGTTGGTGTTTATGCCGCTACAGCTTGGCTGGGCGGCTGCAGCCAGCTATTGCCAACACGAAACCGGTGCCGCAGCCAAGCACTTTGGTCACCATGACCATCAGCACAAGACTGCGGATGGCAAAGACGCATCTTCCGATCCAGCCAAGACCATCGGTGGTGATCCCGATTGCGCATCCTGTCACGCGGGATGTTTGTCGGCCTTGCCTGGGGCAGTCACGATTGCATCGCTGGCCGACTCATCTCTGGATACAGCAGATTACTGGGCTCGTCTCACGTCGCCCCCTTTTGAACGCCTTGAACGCCCTCAGTGGCGTGTCCTCGCCTGATCGGCGGGGAGCGCGTTCCTTCCCCTTCGTCATCACCAATGCACGGATACGCCTAGCGCGTGACCGTATCAAGCCGACCTCGCTCGGCTGACGTGACGACGAGCAGGCGATCATTTGGATCGCTCTCCGCCGATTCCCTCGTGTATTTGAATATCACTGGAGAATCGGATGTTGAAAAGTCATCACAATCACAAAAGACGGAAGTCAGTCTCCGTCCTCCGCACATCAAGAGTTGCGGCTGCTATGAGCTTGCTCGTAGCGCTCACTGCAGGGGCAGCTTTCGCCCAGGCGTTGCCAGCAGCACAAGACAATCATTCAGCCGTCAGAAGCGGCTTGCAGAGCGAAGCGGCAACGATCCTGACGCTGCAAAAGGCCATCGATTTAGCCCTGGACAGCAATCTAGACCTGGCTGTCGCAAGGCGGGAAATCGAGGCAACGCAAGGTCAGGTGATCCAGGGGCAAGCTCGCCCCAATCCCGAACTGGCGTACTCGCTGGAAGACCAGCGGGCAGCGACCCGCACACAAAGTGTGCAGATCAACCTGCCCGTCGAAATGGGTGGCAAGCGCGCGGCCCGTATCACGGCGGCAGAGCGAGGACGCGACATTGCGGTCGAAGAACTGAACTTGCGCCGCGTCGAAATTCGTGCCGCCGTGGTCGCTGCCTTCTTCGAGACTTTGGCGGCACAGGAACGCGCAGCATTGGCTCAAGCCAGTGTCGATCTGGCAAAACGCGCTACCGATGCTGTTGCCAAACGCGTGGCAGCGGGCAAGGTTTCTCCGGTCGAAGAAACCAAGGCACGGGTGGCCGAAGCAGGTGTGCGAGTCGAATTGGCACAGGCCCAGAGCGAGCAACGTAATGCTCGGGCACGCTTGGCCAGTTTGCTAGGGGCCAACCCACCGCGATTTACTCTCGTGTCGGGCAACGTGGAAGAGCTTCCGGCTGTCCCTTCGTTCGACAACGTCCAGCAGCGCCTGTCCGCTTCGCCAACGCTGCGCCGTATGCAGCTGGAGGTTGAGCGCCGCAGGTCGTTGGTCGATGTAGAGCGCAGCAAACGGATACCCGACGTCACTTTCAGCCTAGGGGTGAAACGCCCCAACGAACTGCAGCGCGATCAACTGCTGTTCGGTGTTTCCGTCCCCTTGCCGCTGTTTGATCGCAATCAGGGGAACTTGTTGGAAGCGCTGAAGCGCGAAGACAAGGCGCGGGACGAACTCCAAGCTTTGAACATGCGAGTCAGCACGGACGTATTGCAAGCCCGCGAGCGGCTGGAATCCATTCGTGGGGAAGTCGACGTCTTGCAACGGGATGTTTTACCTGGGGCCAAAAGTGCCTACGACGCGGCCACCGTCGGATTTGAAAACGGCAAGTTCAACTTCTTGGAAGTGCTGGACGCACAGCGCACCTACTTTGCCGCCAAGTCCCAATACCTCAAAGCATTGGCTGAGGCGCATCGCACGGCTGCGGACATTGACCGCGTGCTCGGCGAACCTGGCGCAAATGCTACCCAGCCAGCGAATAAGGAATAAACATGAAAATTGATACCAACAAACTGAATGTCAGCAAGAAGCATCTGATCGCCATCGCCGTGATCGTTGCGACGGGCGTTGTACTGGGCAGCGCCATTCTCGGCGTCACAGCAACCAAGACAGCCGAAGATGACGGTCACGGCAGCCACGTCGAAGGCAAGGCACACAGTGATGGTGAGCATCACGGTAAGGCCAGTGGAGACAAACACGATCACGACAAGGGTCATGCGGACGGCGAGCACCACGAGGCCCCGAGCAAGGGCCCACATGGCGGCAAGCTGTTCAAGGAGGGGGATTTCGGGCTGGAGGCTTTGCTGTCTGAGGACAGTGGTGAACCCCGTTTGCGCATCTGGCTATTCGATAAGGACAAGCCTCTACCCAGCGGTGCAGCCAAGGTCAGCGCCACCATCACGCGCTTGACCGGAGAGAAGCAGACTCTAAATTTCGCACGTGACAAGGACAGCCTGTTGAGCCGCGAGGTCGTGCCGGAGCCGCACGCGTTTGAGATAAGCATCGTTGCCCAGACCGACAACGAACCCTTCATGTTCGTGCTCAACCAAGAAGAGGGGAAGGTCGAACTCAGTGATGCGCAAATCAAAGCGGCATCCATCGGTATCGATACGGCTGGTGCGGCACGAATCAAGTCCGCCCTGCAATTGCCAGGGGAAATTCGCCTGAACGAAGACCGGACGTCGCACGTTGTGCCACGCATTGCGGGGGTGGTCGAGAGCGTGCAGGCCAGCTTGGGGCAAGCGGTCAGACGAGGCCAGGTTCTGGCTGTCATTGCGAGCCCGGCCGCGTCCGAGCAACGCAGTGAACTGCAAACCGCACAAAAGCGTCTGACCTTGGCCAAGACCACGTTCGAGCGTGAAAAACGACTCTGGGAGCAGAAAATTTCCGCAGAGCAAGACTATCTGCAAGCAGGGCAAGCGCTGCACGAGGCGGAAGTCGCTGTGGCCAACGCTCAACAGAAGCTATCCGCTTTGGGGCTGGCCCCGGGTTCGCAGGGGGGCCTTAACCGCTTTGAATTGCGTGCGCCCTTCGATGGCTTGGTGATTGAAAAACATCTCAGCCTCGGTGAAGCCGTCAAGGAAGACGCTGCCGTGTTCACCGTATCGGACCTGGGGCAAGTTTGGGCTGAAATCAACGTACCAGCCAAGGACTTGCCGTTGGTCAGAATCGGAGAAAAAGTGACCATCAAGGCAACTGCATTTGATGCCAGCGCTACAGGTGTCATCACCTTTGTTGGGTCGCTGATTGGCGAACAAACCCGTATGGCCAAAGCCCGAGTGGTCTTGGCCAACCCGAAAGGTGCTTGGCGTCCTGGGCTGTTCGTCAACGTGGAAGTGACCTCCTCTGAGGCTGACGTGCCCGTGACAGTGGCCAGTGATGCCATTCAGACCGTCGGCGATAAGCCAGTGGTGTTCCTAAAGGTGAATGGGGGATTCATTGCTCAGCCCGTGCAGTTGGGCCGCAGCGATGGCAAGCGCGTCGAGGTTTTGCAAGGGCTCAAAGCCGGGGCACCGTATGCGTCGACGGGCAGCTTTGTTGTGAAGTCAGAGCTTGGCAAAGCCTCTGCCGAACACACCCATTGATACCGGAGCGATGCACATGTTTGAAAAACTCATTCGCGCAGCCATCGAGCACCGATGGTTGGTGTTGCTGGCGGTCTTTGGTATGGCTGCCATCGGCGTGTTCAACTACCAAAAGCTACCTATCGATGCCGTCCCGGACATCACCAATGTCCAAGTGCAGATTAACACCCAAGCGCCGGGATATTCCCCTCTGGAAACCGAGCAGCGGGTGACTTACCCGATTGAAACCGTGATGGCGGGTCTTCCCAATCTGGAGCAGACCCGTTCCTTGTCACGCTACGGGCTGTCGCAAGTGACTGTGATATTCAAGGATGGCACCGACATTTACTTCGCGCGCCAGTTGGTCAATGAACGCATCCAGGAGGCACGCGACAAACTGCCTCCCGGAATCACTCCTGCGATGGGCCCCATATCTACAGGCCTAGGCGAGATTTACCTCTGGACAGTCGAGGCCAAGGATGGTGCGAAAAAACCTGATGGCCAGCCCTACACGGCCACCGATCTGCGCGAGATTCAGGACTGGATCATCAAGCCGCAGTTGCGCAATGTGCCCGGCGTGACGGAAATCAACTCGATTGGTGGTTTTGCCAAGGAATACCAAATCTCACCGATACCCGAGCGACTGGCCTCGCTGGGCGTCACCCTGCAGGACATTGTGACGGCCCTGGATCGCAACAACGGCAACGTGGGCGCGGGTTATATCGAAAAGCGCGGTGAGCAGTACCTGATTCGAGCCCCCGGGCAGGTCAAGACACTTGAGGACATCGGCAATGTCATCCTCAGCAGCGCGGGTGGTGTGCCGATTCGGGTTCGTGATGTGGCCGAGGTCGGCATCGGACGTGAGCTTCGCACCGGTGCTGCTACGGACAATGGCCGTGAAGTGGTGCTGGGCACCGTCTTCATGCTCATCGGCCAAAACAGTCGAACGGTTTCGCAAGCTGTCGACAAGAAGATGATCGAGATTAACCGCAGCCTGCCCGAGGGCGTACACGCGGTGACCGTCTACGACCGCACCGTCCTGGTGGATAAGGCCATCAACACGGTCAAGAAGAACTTGTTGGAAGGCGCGATCCTGGTGATCGTGATCCTGTTCCTGTTCCTCGGTAACATCCGCGCCGCCATCATCACGGCCACAGTGATTCCCTTATCGATGCTGTTCACCTTCACAGGAATGGTGAGCTACAAGGTCAGCGCCAATTTGATGAGCCTCGGGGCACTGGACTTCGGCATCATCATTGATGGCGCGGTGGTGATCGTAGAAAACTGTGTTCGCCGTCTTGCCCATGCGCAAGCTCACTACGGCAGGCCATTGACTCGGGCGGAACGTTTTCACGAGGTGTTCCTTGCATCCAAGGAATCACGTCGCCCGCTGCTGTTTGGTCAGTTGATCATCATGGTGGTGTACTTGCCAATCTTTGCCCTGACCGGCGTCGAAGGGAAGATGTTTCATCCGATGGCGTTCACGGTGGTGGCAGCGCTCGTGGGGGCCATGATCCTCTCAGTGACCTTCATTCCGGCCGCAGTTGCGCTATTCATTGGCAACCGTGTCAGCGAGAAGGAAAACTTCTTGATGGTGCAAGCCAAGCGCTGGTACGGCCCTTTGCTGGATCGCGTGATGGCGGCCAAGGCTGTGGTGTTGGCTACCGCCGCAGTGGCGGTGGTGTTGTGCGGGTTGATCGCAACCCGCATGGGCAGTGAGTTCGTGCCCAGCTTGAACGAAGGCGACTTCGCCATTCAAGCCTTGCGCATTCCTGGCACCAGTTTGTCGCAATCGGTGGCGATGCAGCAGCAACTTGAAGCAACGCTGAAGGCCAAGTTCCCCGAGATAGACCGCGTCTTCGCGCGCACAGGAACTGCGGAAATTGCCTCCGACCCCATGCCACCGAACATTTCTGACGGCTACATCATGCTCAAGCCAATGTCGGAATGGCCAGAGCCGCGCAAGTCCCGCGACGAGTTGCTGGCCGCCGTGCAGGAAGTCGTGGGCAAGATACCGGGTAACAACTACGAGTTCTCCCAGCCGATCCAACTTCGATTCAACGAACTCATCTCGGGGGTGCGAAGCGACGTGGCGGTGAAGATCTTCGGGGACGACATGGACGTCTTGAACAAGACAGCCGAAGAAGTCTCGTCCAAGTTGCAGAAAATCCCTGGTGCGTCAGAAGTGAAGGTGGAGCAAACCACAGGATTGCCAATGCTCACGGTCAACATTGATCGTCAGAAGGCCGCACGCTACGGATTAAACGTGGCTGATATTCAGGATACTGTGGCCACGGCCATCGGCGGGCGTGAGGCCGGTACGCTGTTTGAAGGTGACCGTCGATTCGACATCTTGGTGCGCTTGCCAGAATCCTTGCGCAACGACCTTGAGAGCATGAAGCGTTTGCCGATTCCTTTGCCACGCGGTTCGGGCGGCGTCGAAGGACGAACCAATTTCATCCAACTGGCCGAAGTGGCTAGCTTCGAGCTGGCACCGGGGCCCAATCAGGTTAGCCGCGAGAACGGCAAGCGTCGCATTGTGGTGAGTGCAAACGTGCGTGGCCGTGATGTCGGTTCCTTTGTGGCCGACGCGGAAGCTGCTTTGGCGCAGGTCAAAATTCCCGCAGGCTACTGGACGAGCTGGGGCGGTACTTTTGAGAACCTGCAGTCTGCCACTCAGCGTTTGCAAATCGTCGTCCCGGTGTCGCTGCTCTTGGTCTTCGTATTGCTGTTTGCGATGTTCGGCAATGTCAAGGACGGCTTGCTGGTCTTTACCGGTATTCCGTTTGCCTTGACTGGCGGCATTCTGGCTTTGTGGCTGCGCGACATCCCGATGTCGATTTCCGCAGCAGTAGGTTTCATCGCCTTATCAGGTGTGGCCGTGCTCAACGGACTCGTGATGATTTCCTACATCCGCAGTTTGCGAGAAGAGGGAACCCAATTGGACGCAGCCATCCGCGAGGGTGCGTTGACTCGTTTGCGTCCTGTATTGATGACAGCCTTGGTGGCGTCATTGGGCTTCATTCCAATGGCCATCGCCACGGGAACCGGCGCGGAGGTGCAGCGTCCTTTGGCCACCGTGGTGATTGGCGGCATCTTGTCTTCCACATTGCTCACGCTGCTCGTGCTCCCGATTTTGTATCGACTAGCCCATCGCCCAGATGAGGAATTGGAGGATGTCACCGCCGAACCGTTGCATCCACAGGCTACGTCCGCTTCGCAGAATTCATAAACCATTTATTTGATTTGATTCTTAACCTGTACTTTTGAAAGGAAAACTCATGAAATTGATTTCGACCACCTTCGCTTTGATGTTTATGGCATCGGGCAGCGTATTTGCCGCAGACAAACATGACCATGGTCATGAAGACAAGCCTCTCCATGGTGGCTTGGTCACGGAGATCAAGGATGTCGATTACGAACTCGTAGCTAAACCCGATGTGCTTCAGTTGTACGTGCGCGATCACGGGAAACCAGTTGATGTCAGCAAGGCAACAGCAAAAATTACATTGCTCTCAGGCAGCGACAAACAAGAGGTGGAACTGAAGCCATCGGCTGACAGGCTTGAAGCCAAGGGCAGTTTTAAGGTCACGCCTGGAACGAAGGTTGTCGCGCAGGTGAACCTTGCAAGCAAGGCAACGACGGCACGATTTGTTCTGAAATGAATTTAGGGCCGAGAACCGTCTTCTCGGCCTTTCTTCGCTGCGCTCTTGAAAGGCGACCATGAAAACGTTTATCAAAGGCATTTTTCTATCAGCAGCAATACTTGCTTTGGCTGGCTGTGCGACGCCGGTTGATCGCTATGCTGAGAAGCCCTACTGTCACACAGACCGTGGCAGAAACGCTTACTGCACCAAGGACAATGCACCGAGTCTTAGCAAAGACGAGGAGGCAAAGCAGTTTCCCTCTTATCCTAGCGCACTCACCGTATATGTTGTTCGCTACTGGGGTGACGGACACCATCCCTTGGACGTATTAATCGATGGTGCGACGTTGATGGAAACCGTCCCAAATTCCATGATTCGGTTGCGACTAAAGCCGGGAAGCCATCGAATTTCCTTTGCGGTGGCCGGGAAATCCTATGACCGAATAATCAATGGGGCTGCGGGGGACGTAAAACTTCTCGGTGTCACTGGTACTGATTGGTCTTGGGGAAGTTCTTCCCATGCGTGGGCTGACGATTCTGATGACCAAGTCAAGCGGCAAGCACGCCGATCTCGCTTGATCAAAGACGTTTCGCTTCTGTGACCAGTTCGGCCAAATCGTCAAATCCACGCCCTCAAGGCCAAAATGTTATCATTTGGTTCTGAAAGCGGACGCGGGTTCGGTTCCGTGTTCCACCACCAACAAACACAAAGGGCTGCCCCGAAAGGGGTGGCCCTTTGTGTTTGTTCATGCGACCTCCGAGGGAATCGAACCCGCGGGACGCGGGGCGACCGCGGGGTTTCGGCGAGCGTGTAATGACCCAGTGAAATTCTGCTCAGGTGCTATTTTCCCGAAAGGACAGGCACATGAGTGAATTGATGGACGAGCAGATCAAGCGCTGGACGGCCAAGCGCAAGAG
>Ga0315908_10003485_pt1 | contig 11393 bp, 2 predicted proteins | sample LakEriMetagenome_12_FD_203520 | JGI IMG/M metagenome (GOLD analysis project Ga0315908, IMG submission 203520) | Freshwater fungal communities from buoy surface, Lake Erie, Ohio, United States - Buoy 4 MA124 | ecosystem: Environmental > Aquatic > Freshwater > Lake > Lake biofilm | place: USA...
TGAGAAAGCGCGCAGGAACTTATTGAAGTTTGAAGTATGAGGGTTGAAGTTTGAAGTAAAAACTACTTTAAAGTCCTAATTTTTATTCTAACCGAGGAGGGCACTAAAAGCTTTATCTGTGTTGGGTTTCTCATGAAAGGTAACACCGCATGAGCTCATGAATAAAACCCCATAATTATTCTGTTTTATGCAATTATCCATTCTTTAGTTTTGACAGGATGGAAAAAGATTTAATCAAACAAAAAGTAGAAACCCGGATTTATAACATTCGCGGAGTACAGGTGATATTGGATAAAGATCTTGCAGCATTATACGGAGTTACTACATCCCGCTTAAATGAACAAGTTCGAAGAAATTTAGCTCGATTTCCGGAAGATTTCATGTTCATTCTAAATACAGAGGAATTTAAAAATTGGATGTCGCAAAATGCGATATCCAATACTATCAAAATGGGAATGCGCAAGAAACCTGCTGCATTTACCGAACTTGGCGTGGCAATGGTTTCCGCAGTGTTGCGAACAGAAGTTGCTATCAGAACAAGTATCTTAATTATGGAATCCTTTGTAAATCTGAGGAAGAGCAGTCGATCAGGTGAAGTCATATTTCAAAGAATTTCCAACATAAATGAAACACTATTAAATCACTCCATACAAATCCAAGAGCTTTACAAAACCATTGAGTCTTCACTTCCAAGTAAGTCAGGCATCTACTACAATGACCAAATATTTGACGCCTATGTTTTTGCTTGCGAATTAATACAACGAGCTCATACTTCAATTATACTCATTGACAATTATATCGATGAAACTGTCTTACTTCAATTGTCGAAAAGAAAAGCTAACGTTTCTGCTAATATCTACAGCGAAAACATAAGCGCTACTCTCCGGCTAGACCTATCCAAGCATAATTCACAGTATCCTAAAATAACTATCAAGAAGATCAAAAGTGTTCATGACAGATTTCTCATTATTGATGGGAAAGAACTTTACCACATCGGCGCATCACTCAAGGATCTTGGAAAAAAATGGTTCGCTTTTTCACGAATCGATTCATTGTTGCCAGAAATCTTGAATAAAATCGATTAAGATATTACTCTGCCGAAATCTCCCACTAAAGCTTTTTGACAAGCGAAGTTTGAAGTGTGAAATATATTTTACTTCACACCTCAAACTTCAAACTTCCCACCTCTAGTTCTTCACCAATCGAACACTCGTCATTCCCGCACTCAACACATATTCTCCTGCACTAAGATTCTTTATATCTATCATGGCAGATGTACTAGTAATGCGCCCTTTCATTACCATCTTTCCCGCTGCATCATAAATCCTATACTCCTCGCCTATCAATTCAGCATTGCATTGAAGAGTAATGAAATCCCTTGTAGGGTTGGGATAAATGCTGAAGATTGGCGCAATGCTTTCTTGTATGTTGACGAATTCGTAATTGATAAGATTGGATTTCGAAGTTTGAATGCTTCTGCTCGGATCGCATGCGATTCCCTCTACTTCTATGAAATAGTAGGCCTGACCAGATAGAGGATTCAAATCAGTATAACTATTTAGATTGGACGCAATCGTTGCAAGCAAGGTCATATCAGTCGGCGTAGATCCGCGGTAGATATTATAGCTTAAGAAGTCTACTCCTTCGTAGTGTGACCAGATAAGATTCACCGTGTTATTTAAACCTACATTTGATGTGAGATGAATAGTCTTGTGCAATGGTGAGTTCGTTGAAACAACATTGCATAGGTCATTAATGGCTAACTTATATCTACTTGCTTGAACAGCTGAGTTTGAATTGATATCCTCAAATAATCCATCTGATCCGTAAGGTACAGAGCCAATAACCTCGTACTGATTTGCGGCATTCGTTTCTTTCAATACTACATAATTTACAATCACCTCTGAAGTGAGCGGTTCCCAAATAATAGTGTTGAATCCATTATCAGGATTAACAGTTACCAAACAAATAGGAAGCGGTTCACTTTGTGCAAAGTTGATAACAACCGGTGGCAACTCCGCAGAACATCCATTATCATTGGTTACAGTGAGAACATATTCACCTGATTCAGTTACAATGATCTCAGCACTCGTTTCTCCATTCGACCATTCGTATGAAGTAGCATTTCCACCTGTAGCAGTAATTGTAGCAAAAGCTGAGGCACAGTCAGCATTCTGCTCTAGCACCGTTATTTCAGGCCATTGCACTCCTGGCAGTTGAGTGATGTTCAATATCTGACTAACCGCAGAACATAAACCATCATTCACCATTACCTGATAATTACCAGCGCTAGTGATACCGAATGATTGTTCGGTTGCATTCGCTATTTCAACTCCAGTTAAATACCACGTATAAGACAAATTCGTTCCATTAGAGGAAGCAATTAGTTCATTCGTCCCACCAGGGCAAAACGCGTTGCCATTCGTTGAGGTAATAGCTGCTGAAAGACTGCAACTACTATTCACCACTAATAGCGTAGAAACATCAGAACAAGTGCCATTGCTTTCGCTGAGTGAAACTTGGTACGGACCATTTTGTCCCCATAGCACTTGGATTACAGAAGTGCCTTGTCCACTCACAATAGCGCCGTTGGTGGCATTCCAATTGAACGTATTGCCAGCGATAGGATTGACAGCATAGGTTATAGTAGAAAATGGAGTGATATTCGGATTACCAATAATAGGTTGAGCATCGAATACATAATAGCTAATCACTCTGCATCCTGGTATCCATTGATTGGGGATATTGTATATCGCACTAGGACTCATGAAACAAGCGAAGGTGCGTATACCTGTAAACTCCGTTGGCGAGTAGGACAAAGAAGTAGCACCATCCAAGGCAATCCAACCAGCATTAGAAGAACCTGACGGACAAGTAAACGTACCCTCCTTATAATACCATTGCACTGAATAATCTGTAATGTTGAGCGGAGCCGATGCCGTAATCGCATTGGCCAACGCACCCGGACAAAGAGAAATAGAAGAAGACGCAATACTACCATAGTTGAATGGAGTACCGATGCAATTACAGTTTGGTGCAACGGCATCCAACATGGTGTTTGGATTATTATCAGAACATGCGGTATTAACGAATAAGCACGAGCCATCATCACACCCTGCGGAAGGGTTGAAGTTGCAGGCATTCGGATTGGTGCAGCCACTAGATCCTAGAAGATTGTCTAGACATCCTATAGTAATTGTTTCAGAGCGAAGTATAGGACATTGACTGAATAGCTGTGTATCAACGAAATACTCACCTGGGTCTTGAGGATGGTAATCCCTTGAATTCGCATTTTCAATTGGCTCATTATTGAAGTACCATTGATAGTAAGAACACGTATCACTTACCGTTATGATATCTTCATTAATAGTCAAGTTAATATTCCAAGTTGTAAGATCAGAGAACCTTATAAAACAAGGGAATAAAACACTGTCAATAAATGCATTTCTATTACCTTGAACGCTATAAATATACTCATTTCTAGTTTTTTCGAAATTATCAGGTAAGTCTTGAAAATGCCATGATTTAAGAATAAATTCATTTTGGCCATAATTAATTGCATCCGAAATATATTCTGGTAATGACCATTCACTCCCCTTCATGGCGGTGTAGAAAACAGCCCTTGCAACATCTCCTTTAATACCATCTCTAGGTTCGTAGCAATTTTGACCAAACTCATTTTGACCGAACTTGGTTTGTCCATAATTGTATTCAATTGATTCGACTTCACCGAAAGGGTAATTACTTCGAACTCCATTACATTCTTCTTGAAGAATAGGAAAAATATTATGTAAGTCTGAGTACTCTGGGGAGTCATCAAAGTAAATATCTAAATAAGTTGGCATCCAGCTAGCCGTGTATGGCCAATCACGACTTAAAGTAGCCCCATTTTGACCATTCCACCATTGGAATAAAGTCTCAAAAATGTATGGATCATTGGAATATTGACACCTCACCATGTTTGCAGAAATTCCATTTGAAGATAAAGTGTCGGCTATGTAGAATTCTGGAATTATAGTGTTTTGAATTTGTGATAATATTATTTGTGCACCACCATAGGAATAACCTGAAAGATTGTTAATGAAATTAATGTCGTTATGGTTAAGACCTGCATAGTAACTTCCCACTTGAGTACCCAATGTATTAGCAACACCAGTAAGCGGGCTATCAGTAAGATAGTTTTCATATCCTGTAGGACCATTGAATGCATAAACGGCAAAATTATAGTCAGTGCTTACTTCGATGCTTCTTGCATTAAAAGTAGCAGCTCCACCAACATAAACCACTTGAGCATCACCAATCCAAGAACCACGAGCGTATGTATTGTTGTCTTCTGGCATCACAGTAACCAGTCCACCAACTTTTCTCAAAACGATGTAGTTTTCAGCAGGCTCAGTACCTGCATCAAATGACACGTTGAAATCCCAAGCAGAAACGTTTGTGAAGTTTATTGCAGAGGCTTGTTGTATTGGTTCTGAAGCGATCCCTCCAGCAACTCCATATATATTTATGACATATTCTCCTTCACTGACATCATTGCTAGTGATAGTGATAGTGCAAAAACGACTGCCTGTTCCAGTTGGAGCAAATGCCAACTCGATAACTTCCGAAGATTGAGCTGCAACTAAAGATGGGAAAGCGGATATGTTGAAATCGGTAACATCTAGTCCATTAACAGCAACTGAGCTAATGTTTAGTTCGTTGGCAAGGCCAAGATTTTGAACGTCGATTATTGTTGTTGCCGATTCTCCAATCACAAGAGTTGCACCACTTGGCAGGTTATTTCCGTTGATTGCAACGTTGATTTCTTGTGCGTCAGTTGCAGTAGGCACCGATAAAGAAACTTCATCCAAAGCGATGTTGTGTCCGCTTATTTTATTCGTGTAATAGAACCGAATAAAACGAGTTGTAGCTGACGGCGAATGTGTAAATGGTGTGAAAACTGCGGAAGGTATGTCATTAATATAAGTGTGAAGCGGTGTAAAAGCAAGTCCATCGGCCGACTCTTCGATTGTGAATGTTCCTTGCCAAGCTCCACCACTATTTTGACCTTTCAAAACGTAATTAAGTAGCCCTGGTTCTTCTGCAATTTCAATTAGAACGTAATCGCCAGTTTGATCGAGGCGACATGCCGTTCCAAGGAAACCAATAGAATAACGAGTATTAGTTCCACCCAATGATTCTGTCCAACCCTCCGGAATTGCAGTGTCGAAGCCCCATAATGTAGGAAGAGCAGCTTGGGATATTCCGAGAAGTGGGGTAAAAAAAAGAAAAATTATCAATACATTTTTCATAGACGGAAAAAATTTTTATTTGCGTTTTGATTTGAGTTTTTTTTCTAGATACTCATTCCTATTCTCGAAAAAATTCACATATTCCTTTCCATCGAATACGTCGCTTTTATCGTTGTTGCAGAAATAACATGCAAGACGACAATTGTTTTTGGAGTATGGCTTGGAAGCATCCCAGCGATCAACTTCAAACTTCCTACCTCTAGTTCTTCACCAATCTAACACTCGCCATACCCGCACTCAACACATATTCTCCTGCACTAAGATTCTTTAGATCTATCATGGCAGATGTGCTAGCAATGCGCCCTTTCATTACCATCTTTCCAGCTACATCATAAATCCTATACTCCTCTCCTATCAATTCAGCATTGCATTGAACAGTAATATAATCCCTTGTAGGGTTAGGATAAATGCTGAAGATTGGCGCAATGATTTCTTTAATATCGGTTGGGATGACAACAAGATTTACGCACACTTCTTCTCCAACACATCCAGATTGAGTAGTTTCTTGAACGCAGATACTTCCAGTGCCTGTGCTTCCGCATACCACTGTAACAACATTGGTACCTTGACCAGCAGAAATAACTCCTTGATCGAAGCTCCATGAATAAGTGCTACCTGGTGTATTCTGATATGTGTATTGCGCGTCGCTAAATAGAACTGGCGTGAGATTTCCCTCAATATCATATAGAGGAACATATTCACACAAACCATCATCACATGTTGCAAGTGAGTTGTAATTGCAAGCTGTCATATCTGTACAACCGAGTATTCCATTTCCACCGCATTCGCCGCAAACATCCAATTGCAAGCAAGAGCCATCATCGCAAGTTGCAGAAGAATTATAATTACATGCAGTCATATCAGTACAACCTAGAACTCCACTTCCACCGCATTCGCCGCAAGCATCCAATTGCAAGCAAGAACCATCATCACATGTTGCAATTGAGTTGTAATTACATGCAGAAATATCGGTACAACCTATAACTCCACTTCCACCGCATTCTCCACATTCATCAAGTTCCAAACATGAACCATCATCACATCCGGCCGCTGGAGAGTAATTGCAAGCGGTATTATCTGTACAGCCAGGATACAAACAACTAAAGTCATTTATTGTCGCATTAGGCAAGTAATTGCAAGCGATAGGATCAAGACATCCTGCACAATTAGAATAGTTGCACAAACCATCATCGCACGTTGCAGAAGAGTTGTAGTTACATGCAGCCATGTCAGTGCAACCTAGAACACCGCTTCCACCACATTCGCCGCAAGCATCCAATTGCAAGCAAGAGCCATCATCACAAGTTGCGGAAGAATTATAGTTACATGCAGTGATATCAGTGCAACCTAAAACACCACTTCCACCGCATTCGCCGCAAGCATCCAATTGCAAGCAAGATCCATCATCACATGTTGCCAATGAATTGTAGTTACATGCAGACATATCAGTACAACCTAACACTCCACTTCCACCGCATTCTCCACATTCATCAAGTTCCAAACATGAACCATCATCACATCCGGCCGCTGGAGAATAATTGCAAGCGGTATTATCTGTACAACCAGGGTACAAACAACTAAAGTCATTTATTGTCGCATTAGGCAAGTAATTGCAAGCGATAGGATCAAGACATCCTGCACAATTAGAATAGTCGCACAATCCATCATCACACGTTGCGGAAGAATTGTAGTTGCAAGCTGTAACATCGGTACAACCTAATACTCCACTTCCCCCGCATTCGCCGCAAGCATCCAATTGCAAGCAAGAGCCATCATCACACGTTGCGGAAGAGTTGTAGTTGCAAGCTGTAACATCGGTGCAACCTAGAACTCCACTTCCACCGCATTCGCCGCAAGAGTCCAATTGCAAGCAAGAGCCATCATCGCATGTTGCGGAAGAATTGTAGTTGCAAGCCGTAACATCGGTGCAACCTAGAACTCCACTTCCACCGCATTCACCGCAAGCATCCAATTGCAAGCAAGAGCCATCATCGCATGTTGCGGAAGAATTGTAGTTACATGCAGTGATATCAGTGCAACCTAGAACGCCATTGCCACCGCATTCGCCGCAAGCATCCAATTGCAAGCAAGAGCCATCATCACACGTTGCGGAAGAGTTGTAGTTGCAAGCTGTAACATCGGTGCAACCTAGAACTCCACTTCCACCGCATTCGCCGCAAGCATCCAATTGCAAGCAAGAACCATCATCACATGTTGCCAATGAATTGTAGTTACATGCAGACATATCAGTACAACCTAACACTCCACTTCCACCGCATTCGCCGCAAGCATCCAATTGCAAGCAAGAACCATCATCACATGTTGCAGAAGAATTATAGTTACATGCAGTCATATCAGTACAACCTAATACTCCATTTCCACCGCATTCTCCGCAAGCATCCAATTGTAAGCAAGAACCATCATCGCATGTTGCAGAAGAATTATAGTTACATGCAGTGATATCAGTGCAACCTAAAACACCACTTCCACCGCATTCGCCGCAAGCATCCAATTGCAAGCAAGAACCATCATCGCACGTTGCAGATGAGTTGTAGTTACAAGCAGAATTATCCGTGCAACCTAAAACACCACTTCCACCGCATTCTCCACATTCATCAAGTTCCAAACACGAACCATCATCGCAGCCTGCCGCTGGAGAGTAATTGCAAGCGGTATTATCTGTACAGCCAGGATACAAACAACTAAAGTCATTAATTGTCGCATTTGGTAAGTAATTACAAGCAATAGGATCTAAACATCCTGCACAATTAGAATAGTCGCAAGAACCGTCATCGCATAAAGCAGATGGTGAATAATTGCATGCATTTGAATCCGTGCATCCATTTTCCAATTCAACCAACGCAATATTGATAGATGTCGCCGAGCAGCCATTACCATTCGTGACAACAACAGTGTAAGAACCAGCTGTATTTGCAGTGTATGATGCATTTGTCGCACTACTGATATTATTTCCATTCAACTTCCATTGATAGGTTAGACCAGCACCCGCATTCGCATTTAACACCACACTGCCGCCCGCGCAGAATGTTGTTGAAGTTGCAGGAGTAATCGTTGCCGTAGGAAGTGCATTAACCGTTACTGTTGTTCCAGAACTGGTCGCCGAACAACCATTGCTATTCGTGACAACTACAGTGTAAGAACCAGCCGCGTTCGCAGTGTATGATGCATTTGCCGCACCGCTGATATTATTTCCATTCAACTTCCATTGATACGTCAAACCAGATCCTGTGTTTGCATTCAATACCACGCTGCTGCCTGCGCAGAACGTGGTAGACGTAGCAGCGGAGATGGTAGCTGTTGGATTGGCAACTGTTATGGTTATTTCGTCAGTGCAGGAAACTCCGTTCGTCGTTACTGTGCAAGTGTATGTGGTGGTCGTCGTTGGAGAAACGTTAATGGTTGGTGTTGTTGCTCCGTTAGACCAGAGGTATGTTGTTTGTCCTAGGGTATACAATTGTTGAATTTCGCTTGCACTTAAAGTGCGATTGAAAAGCCCTACATCATCTATTTTTCCTCCCCAAAAATCAGAGTTGTTGCAAGGCTTATTTCCAATTATAAAATTACATGCATCATAATTAATTGTTGCCCCCGGATTCCCATTATTCTGCCCTGCAAGCTGGCCGTCAAAATAAATGCTGCTTGTACCGATTGACCGATTTGCTACATATGTCACGTGATGCCAAGCCAAAGCTGTAAGTGTTGCGTTTGCTGGAAAACCACCGAAATAACCATTTACTAATCTTGAGGTGTTCGATGTTCCTTGCGTTTCAATTCCAAATTCATCAATATTATTGTTTCCAAATTGCAATATTCGAGGATTTTGAATTCCACCGTTCATGTATATCCATACAGAAATACTAATTTGGTTTTGCAAATTGTAAGTGCTTGAATTTCCTAAATCTATTAAGCTTGAGATTCCGTTAAAACTATAAGAGTTATTCGCATTACCGAATCTATCCGTCGTCAACGATGCCCCATTCACCGTTCCGTTATTTCCATTTCCACTTGCATCATTTGCATTTCCGCAGAAAGGCCAATAGCCGACTAGACCGGTTTGAAGGTTGGTTGGAAGAGTTGGACATGTCGATGAAGAAGCACCAGATTGATGGATGGATAAAGTCACCGACTCCCCCGCACAAACCGTCTCATCGCTAGCGGTAATCGTAGCATGAATTAATGTCACATCAATCGAATCACTCGCGCTGCAACCGCCTAGTGTTACCGTGCAAGAATAAGTTCCATTCGCACTAACCGTTGTTGTGTTCGTTGTTCCTCCGCTGCTCCACAAATACGAATCGTATCCTGAAGGTGCTGTTAATATAGTTGAAGTTCCACAAACGGTAACGTCTGCACCTAAGTCTATAACCGGATTACTCACTACAACAGTAACCGAATCTGTACACGAAACACCATTCGTTGTAACCGTGCACAAATAGGTTGTTGTGGTAGTTGGAGAAACATCTATGGTTGGGGTTGTTGCTCCGTTGGACCACAAATAGGTTGTTTGTTCAAGGGTGTAAAGCTGTTGTATTTCCGACGCTGTTAACGCTCGGTTCCATATTCCGATGTCATCTATTTTACCATTGGTAAATTCGGTGTTAATAGAAGTTGATCCTATTCTAAGTGGGTAATTATTTGAAAAAGGAATATTGCAATTTCCTGAATTAATAAAAGTTCCGTCAAGATAAAGATTTAAAATTCCATTTGTATTTGTTATTGTTAGAAAATGCCAAGTATTTATTGATGTATTTGACTGAAACTGATTACAGGGATATTGAATTTGATCGTTATCAACATTGACGTAAACAGCTGATGATATTGTGCCATTCCACAATAGATAATGTTGAGGGTAACCTGAAGAATAAGCAATAGATAAATTGCACCAAATAGAGATAGAGTAATTCTGTGAACCACCGAAATTAATATTTTGAGTTTCTATGAAATCATTAACTCCATCAAAATTATACGCACTATTTGCATTCCCAAAACGATCTGTTGTGAGCGTTGCTCCATTGACTGTGCCGTTGTTTCCATTGCCAGATTCATCATTCGCATTTCCACAAAAAGGCCAATAGCCAACGAGCCCGGATTGAAGGTTGGTCGGAAGTGTTGGACAAGTCGAAGGAGTGGCTGTTGAATTAATTCCTGAAACAGAAAGTGTAGTTGTTTCACCCGCACAGATGGCTAAATCGGTTGCTTCAACTTGTGGAACGAAAACAGTAACGCTGTCGGTGCAGACATTTCCGTTTGCATCGGTAACCGTGCAGATGTAAGTGGTGGTAGTCGTTGGTGTAGCGTTTATTGTTGCTGTTGTTTCGCCCGTTGACCAGAGGTAGCTATTGCTAGTGACGACGAAAGAACGACAGGGTCGGATGTAATCAGTCCAATTCTTATTATCATCAGTGACAGCATAGTTAGGTGGTAAGGCCCCGTCTATTGAAACAATCATTGAACCTATAGATGAATTCTCAGTTGAACTCCAATATTGTCCATTTGGGGCATTAAAGTTGCCTATGCCATTTGCCCATAAATTTTGGAACATAAGTTCAAGTTCGTTTATGGATGGTAAATACCAATCATCTGCACCATTCAACGCGTAATTCGCACACAAAGCCGCCGCCGTGCTATTTCCACAAGCACTGATAATTGCATTTGTATTTTGTTGCCCAGATCCTATTGCAGCTGATGTCTGATTCATAACAAACCCAGCACATCCCCACATAACATTACCAATATCAGAAGGAGCAGCCTCAAAAAATTGAGTAACGCCATTTGCATTTTGTTCAGTATGAAAAATAATACCACCCGCAGGTCCGGTTTCTCCAATATTATAACTCGATTGGCCAGCATCTAATGTCAAGCCTGTCCCGTCACAAACCGTTTGGTCTTCGCCTAAAAATGAAGTGCAAACGGTTGCAACTTCACCCGTATACAATTGGGTAATTTCCTGCACAGTGAGGGCGCGATTCCAAATGCCAATGTCGTCTAGTCTGCCACGAAAAGCATATGGATAACCGCTAACATCTGTGTGTTTTCCAAATAAAACCGCCTCAACACTGGATGCGATTGTTGCTTGAT
>Ga0315908_10003486_pt1 | contig 11392 bp, 4 predicted proteins | sample LakEriMetagenome_12_FD_203520 | JGI IMG/M metagenome (GOLD analysis project Ga0315908, IMG submission 203520) | Freshwater fungal communities from buoy surface, Lake Erie, Ohio, United States - Buoy 4 MA124 | ecosystem: Environmental > Aquatic > Freshwater > Lake > Lake biofilm | place: USA...
TTGTCCTTACTACTTCTGATACTGCCTTAGCTGCTTAAATATTTGTTTTTCTTATGTCTTCTTATTTTGTATTTCTGTTTAGTTTGTCTCCTACTTGTTTTGCTGCTGATACTTTACTTTTGCTCATTTAATATCTTTAATTATTTAAAATTTATATTCTCGATGATTTTTAGTGTAATAATAATAATTCAATTATTATTTTAAATATTTATTAATAAAAATTAAAAGATTTATTTTACTATATATAAAAAAACTTTAAGTTAAAAATAGAATTTATAAATTATATTTAGATAATGTAGAATCAAACAATGATAAATAACTCAGTGACAATGAAATCAAGTTAAAGAGTCAATTCAGAACAATAAAATGTAGATGATTATGAAGAGGGAAATTACGATCTTGCTTTAATTTATAAGGAAAATAACATGGTTTGAAAATTAGATGAAAACGGTCATCCATAAGAATTCGAATTCTGTGTGGAAATAGATGAAATAGGAAAACAATTAGGAATAGGAATTGAGCTTTATTTTAGATTCTTGAAGTTTTTTACTATTGTATTTTTTGTAATGTCATTATGTGCAGGTCCTGGAATTTACAACAATTTTGTTTCTGGAGGACAAACTAGTGTTTCTGCTTAAAATTATCTATTATAAACAATGTTAGCTAATCAACCTTAGCTTAAAACTAACTATCCTCAAGGAAATTCTCTTAATCTTATAAATAACTAAGTTAGTAATTCTACTATTTATGAAACAAATTATAAGATTTACTAAGATTTCTGTGCTAGCTAACTAACAAACTTCTATTTTACTGCTGGAAGTGATTTATTAGCTTCTATTGTTTTCTTAATAAGTTTATTAATTTTCCAGTATGTCTAAAACAAATCCATACAAAAAAACAATGATATGTATATTAACCTAAGGGACTATTCATTAAAGTTTACAGACTTTCCTGAAACTATAATTAATGAAAATGATCTAGTAAATCATTTCAGTCAGTTTGGAGAAGTCATAGAAGCAGGATTAGCTAGAAATTATTAAGGAACTCTTAACAATTTCAAGAATGAAGCAGAAATAATGAACTAAATCATGGCTGAAAATAAGCGATGCGAAATAAACAAAAAACGTAGCAAATTCAGATTAAATCTATTAATAAAAGAGAAATAAAGAATCCATGAAAAGACATTAAAAACTATGCAAGGTAGTTTAAAAGGATTAACTCATGATGAGTTTCCTTCATTATGGGCTTATGTAGTATTCAATAGAATTGAAGACAGAAATGAAGTAATGAAACAATACCTAAACTTCAACCGATGGACAGCAAAAAGAATATTTTGCAATTGCTTTTGGTCTTTAAAGGAAGAGACTCCAGATAACTATAAATTGGGAGGAGAGCATACGATGCTTGTAGAAGAACCCGATTTGCCCTCAGACATTAAATGGGATAATCAAGAAGTAGGATCTTTTGATAGAATCAAGTACTTAATCTTGTCATATTTCATGATCATCATCATGTTTGCTATAACTTTTACAATTATCATTCTTGCTTCTAATAGTACAAAGACTCTCCCTAAATGCGATACATAGTATGATAATTTAAAAAAATTGGGATTATTTAATCCTGATTCTATTACACCAAAAGATAATGATTAACTTATTTGTTATTGCACTCAGATTGGAATGACCTACTTCAATACTAATTAAACAGACAATTGTTATATAGCAGCTAGATCAGCCTTTTATACCTAAATTTTTAATTATATTGCCTCTATAGTAATAGTAGCAACCAACATTATTTTGACTAAAATAATTTTTTTCCTTTCGAAATTTGAAAGATATTCTTCAAATACTCATGAATGTTACACAAGCATGAGCAGACTGACAATAGTGTTATTCATTAATACTGCATTGTTAGCAATGGTTTTGAATAGCAACATTAACAATTTTATTTTTACTTAAGAGTTCATTAATATAATTCCTGTGAAAAATATTATTACCTTCTCTAGTTCAAATGCTTAAAAAGATTTGGATGTTTAATGGTACGTTTCAATAGGAAACAAAGTGGCAACAAGTTTAATCATTATGATTTTTAATCCTAACTTAGTTGATTACATTCTGAACCCTTTAATGAATTGTATTAAGAGCTGTATGGCTAGATGTGAGTTTTTGTAGAAAGACATGAATGAAGCTATTCTTCCTGATAAATTTGACCTCACTGAAAAATACTCAGTAATACTTAATGCTGTTATGGTAGTGATGTTATATTCTACTGGAATGCCTCATCTCTATATAGTTGGATTCTTTATCTTTCTTTTTACATACATTTTCTAGAAGCATCAACTCTTAAGATGTGCTAGCAGGCCAATTAATTATTCTGAGTACATTTCTGTTAAGTCTATTATCTTTTTAAAGTTTTCCATCATTCTTAAAACTTGCTTTGCTCTCTGGACTTATACAACTCCATCTCTATTTCCTTATTATTATAGTAATAAAAAATATGATTAAGAATTGGTTCTATAATCTATACCTAATTCAGCTACTAATACTTTTACTTTAATTTGGGCTGCTAATGGTGATTAATAGTATTTTTACAGGGTAATTTATTATTATTATTTTATTATCATTAATATATATATCATTATTATAATCTTAGCTTCAAAGAAATATTGTTTATACTCTTATTTTGGCTGGAATTATTGGTATTACTTTAGCTGAGGGATATATTAAGTTGATCCTTAAAATCATCTAAAAAACCCTTTATTACTTATTTTGCTGTTGTTTCTGTGATAAAGGAGCTTAAGTTCAAACTGAAAAGGAAACTTAATAATTTTAAAAAGATTATAATACAGGTATTTCTATTATTTTAATTTTAGAATACGATAATTTGAAATTATAAGGCTGTACAACTTACAAGATAAGAGAAAATAAGGAATATAAACAATTAGTTTATGCTCTAGATTTTTAAGATGTTAATGATGTTGAGCAAATGAAATTATCATAAAAAACTTAGAAAAATGCACAACAAATTTAAATGACACTAAAAACAAATAATGAAATTGAAGAAGTTAACATTTGATTGATTTAATAATAAAAATTCTTAATATAATTATAATTAAATTTCATAGAGTTTCTTACTAAATGGTATGATTTTAATAAAAATTGTTAAATTCATTTATAGCTTAGACAATTTACTAGTATTCTTAGTTTTGATCAACCGAAAAGTAAGAGATGATAAAGGAATATAAATTTTAATTATATTTATGTTGGATGTAATAGTTAAGAATAAATATCGAAACAGTAAACATAATATAAATTCCGATATTAGACTCTTCTCCTTAAAAATTTTTTTTTTGATTTTCTGCTTTTTTTTTACTCTCATCATAATATTACTTTAGTAATAATCTGTTCTCATTAGTCATACTATCTAATAATTTTTTACCAATTTTATACTTTTAACTTTATTGCATTTACTGCTATAATTCTATCTAATTTTAAATATTTTTTTGATTTTCTTATTCTTTTTCTTTTTATTAAATTGAAAATTTATTATTTTATTCTTCTTTTTATTAAATATTTTAATTAAATTATTATTGACTTTTATTAGGTTTCCCATAAAAAATAATAATAAATAATGATGTGCCTAGGCCTATTAAAAAAAATTCTAACATTTAATTATTAATTATTTAATGTTTTATTAAAAATATATTAAATTTAAAATTAAATAACAAATAAAAATGTTTAAAAATCATAATTTAATTATCCATACACTATTGAGTACTTAATTAGCATTATATCTTTGTTACTAATCAGTCCTTAGCATATTTTATAATAAATTTTAACACTGTGGATCAAAATCTTGCGGATATTTAATATTGTTAATAGTAATATTTTCGAATAAAATTTTCTTTTACGTTTAAATTGATAAGTCATTATGTTTGGCATCTCTAAAAGGGTACTTGCCAATCATAAGAACATATAAAATAACTCCTAAAGCCCAAATATCAGTTTTAAGAGGATTATATAGTTGTTTTTAAATTATTTCAGGAGCCATATAGCAAGGAGTTCCACATAAAGCAGAAATCTTTTATTGATCTATTAAACTTATTGCAAATCCAAAATCTATTAATTTAATTTAAATTTGCTAAATATTTCCTGTTAATTCATATTCTTCTGTGTTTATTATTATATTTTCCAATTTCAAATCTCTGTGAGCTATATTTTTAGAGTGTAAATGCTCAATAGCTTAAGCTAAACTTTATATTATAAACTAAATTATTTAGGTGTCGATTCTTTTGCCTGATTTTTATTATTTTAAATATTCGTAAAGAGATTACTTTCCAATATATTACATAACTAAACATATTTCCTCATTAGTTTCTAATATTTCTATTAACTTTATAATATTTTTATGTTTTATCATTTTTAATATAAATATTTCTTGTTTTACATTATCTAATTAATATTTATTTCATATTTCTGTTTTTTTGTAATATTTTATAGCAACTTGTTTATTATTTGTCAAATCAATTGCTAGTTTTACTTTTGCAAAATTTCCTTTTCCTATTGTTTCTATTATCTTATATTTTTATACATTTAATTAAGTTTCTTTTTAATTATCAATATTTTTTAATTATAATTTATTTTCAAAATCTTTTTTTTTTTAAAAATTTTATTATATTTTTAAATCTTTATTTTTAATAGTTCTTTTATATAATTGTTCTATTTTTTATTATTATAAATCGATCGATTATTTTTTATTATTTGAAATTTCTTTTTAAATTTTTTTTAAGTTATTTGTTTTTAATTTTACATCATTTTTTATCTCATCTTTAATTTAGCTAAAATTAGCTTAGGTTTTATTTTATTATTCTTTTATGTTTTTGTTTAACGATTAATCCCCTTCTGTAGAATATTTTCTGTATTATTATTTTTATAATCTATTTTATTAATTAATTATGTGTTTATTCTATTAATTAAATAATTAGAAATTATTTAGTTTTAAATAAACATATGATATTTTTTTTTTATAATTATTATCTATATTTAAATTTAAGTTTTTATTTATTTAAGTCAAAATTTATTTAAAATTTTATAATTTTAAATTTTAACTCGATTTATTCGTTTCTTCTTTTTTTACTTGTTATTAATTAATTAAATTTTATATTGAGTCATTTTTTATAGATTTAATTTATTAATTATAAATCATATGAACATTTTTATTTTGATTTTCTTTTCTATTTTTATCAATAACTTTATCTTCTGATTAATTCAATTGATCTTTAAAATTAAATATTAATTTTACTTTTTCCGTTTAAAAAGTTTGATATTAAAGTTGTTTTCATTGAAAATATAATTAATTTATATGATATTAATATTTATAATGGTAATATTTTAATTAAATTTATAATATTTTATTTAAATTATTGAATATTATATTTAAATTATTAAATATTCTATTCGAAGTCCACAAATTAAAAAAATCTGAAAAAATTATTAATTTAAGTAATAAGATATTTTTATATAATTCAATATTTATTAAGAGAATTTTATATAGATAAAACTTTTTTGATTTTATTTGAAATAAGAGTTTATTAGTTTTATTTTATTTAATCAATATATTTTTCTAATTTATTATTTATGGATTAATATTTATTCATATTTCTATTGGTTATTAAAGAAGAATTTTAAATTTTTTCTATTATAGGGATTATTTAAATTTGTTAAAATACTATTTTGTTAATAGTTTTATTATTTTTGATATAACAATGAGTATTCTCATTTAATATTTATTGAAAATCAATATTATTTTTTAAATCGTTTTCTGTTACATTTTTATATTAGCTTTAAGAAAGTCCCATTTTAATGGTTATTTATAAAATTCTATAATTTTTAGTTTTTAAATTATTTATTTATTTTTTTTACAAAAAATATATCATAAAATTAATATAAGATATATAATATATGAAAAATTAAAAAAATTAAAAGAAATTTTAATAATCTTTAAATACTAATTAAAATATAGTCAGTAATTCAAAATTATAATTAATATAGGCGAAGAAAACGGATATAATTATTTAATCAAATATTTTCCTCAATTATCTAATACTAACTTAGAATTAAAATTAAATGTGTGTGACACTTTTTTTTTTAATAATGGAAATCTAGAATATAGTATTAATAACAGCAAAGTAAATTAATTAAACTTTCATTTAAAATTATATAATTATTATAATTTATTTTAAATAAAAATATTATCAGGATGGAAATTTGAAGATTACTAAACTTTATGAAGATTTCAATATACTAAAAATTAGAAAATCAATATAAAAGTAATTTAAAAGCAATTATAATTTTACAAATGAATAGTTTTTATAGCTTTAAACATGTCTATGCAAATTTAAAGACAGTAAATATAACAATAAAACATATAAAATATGATTTATATATGATTATTAATTATAATTTTAGAGAGAGTTTAATTATTAAATGATAATTAGCTTTTTTAGTTAGTTTAAAGAAGAAAAAATGACCCTGTTATTTTGGACTTATTGTATTTATAAATAATAAGACAATAAACTGATAAAAATGAGGATTAATTCAAAATTAAGAAAATTGAGTTTAATTGTGAAGAATATATAAACGATGATTATTTTAAAAGAGCTTACAAACTTTGTAAGTTATTTAATGGAGATGTTCCTTAAAATAGTTTAATATACAGAGAATTATAATAAGAAGACAAATTTGAACAAATAATAAAAGAAGAAAGCATTGATTAGTATTTGAAATATTTAATTTTTAAATTATATCACTAATTTCTATTTTTCATGGAAATTAAAATTCTCTCTGCTGTTTTTGAATTTTAAATGGAATCTAATTAAGCTTATCTTTTCACAATTGAAAATGTATTTGTTTCAAAGCAAAAAAATAAAAAATTCTTGATTGATAAATTATATAATAGTTTTTAAAATTTGTATTAAAATTAACTTGAAATATCTTTTCATTTTAAATAAAGTTAAGAACTATATAAAATATTATCAAATTATCTTTTTAATTAATACTCTAATTCTAAATATATGTTAAAAATAAATGCTAAAATTTAAAAACCTGTGGAAATCATGCAATAGTAATACTTTGAAATTCTATATCCAGATTGTAAAATAAAATTAGATTAAATTCTTAAAATGGATATAGATTAAGCTATTAAATTAATAAAAAATAATTTTAAAGATACTTAATAAACATTTGATAATAGAAAAATAATAGAATAATTTTAATAAAATTGGATTAAAAAATAAAAATAAAATAAATTATTTTAATAAGAAATTTAAAAATAAAAAGATAATTAAAATGAAATTATTTAAAATATTTTAAAAAAAAAAAAACGAATTTAAAATAGTGCTTCATTTATAAGAATTTAATCAAGTTAAAAAAAAAATACAATTTTATTTTAATGAAGCACTGATAATAACGAAAATATATTCGATTCATATTAATAAAATAGTAATTGTGTTATTAAGAGAAACTCAAAAATTATTAATAATTTTAATAATAATATAAATATCAGTAACAATAATTTGAGTAATCAAAATAAATATAACAATAATGAACAAATCAATATGTAAAATGATTTTAAAATTTCTAGTAAAAATTTTATAAACAATAATTTATTTTCTTCTTAAACTGCTATAAAAATGTAAACAAGGGCTTAATCAAATTATTAATTATATTAATATTTTAATTAGAAAGCTTAGAAGAACAATAACGATTAAACATTTATATATAATAATTTAACTAAATCAATATTAATTAATAATAACAATAACATTATTCCTGTTGAATATAAAAATAATAATGAGGATTTAAATAAATAAATTGTTTAAAGTGACGGAAAAAAATAATAATAGTTAAAAAATAATTGCCTATTCATATAATAAAAAAATTAATTAAATTCAAAATAAAATATAAAAATAAGTAATTGAAAAATTTAGTTTGAATTTATGAAGATTGATAAAAACACTCATAAAAATGTCATATTAAATTCTAAAAATTTAAAAAGAAAATAGTATTTTTAAAATTAAAATATAAATAATAAATAAATAATCAATATTTAAGATACAATAAATAAATTAAGAAATATTTAGAAAAATGAATTAAATTTTCAGTTTTTTAATTAATAAACAATTTAATCTAATTAAAAAAATTGATAAAAATATATAGATTATAAATATTATATTTTATTATTAATAATAAATCTTAATTTTTATGGATTTTTAGTAAAAATTAATTAAACTAGAAAGAATTAATTCTATTTTAAGTTAAGAAATTAAATTGCTACAATAAAAAATTAATGATTAAGATGAAAAATAAAATGAAATAATAAACAAGGAGTAATCTTTAAAAAGTAATATTTTAAATCAAGAATTTCAAATCAATCAGTTTTAATTAATAATAGCTGATTTAAATTAAAAACTTTGTGAATCAGAATAATAATAAATAAAAATATAGAATAAATTTGAATAATTTTAAAAAATAAATAAATAGAAAATTAATAATGACTTGAATATTAATAATTAAAATAATATTTAATTATGTGAAAATGAATAGTTTTAATATTTAAAATTTAAATTTTAAAATAATTTATTGTAAGATAAAATTGCATTTTGTTAAGATTAAATTTTTTAATTAAACTTAAACAATAATAAATTATTAAATGAATATAAAGAAAAAATTAAAGATGAAATAAAATAAAATTTTTAAAACCAACTAAAATTAGAATAAAACAATTAATAAATTAAATAATATCAAATATAAAACGAAAAATAAGAATAGCTTATAAAATATCTATAAAATCAAATATAATTTATAAAATAATTATAAAATGAGTAAAACACAAATTAAGTATAAATTATTTAAAATACTCCTAAAAAAGAAATAGATGAAAATTTATAATGTAAAAAATGTTAATTTAATAATTATTTTTATTAAAATGAAAATCAAAAAGAAGATTTAAAATAAAATATTAATTAAAATGAAATATAAGAATAATTTTACAAATAATAATATGAAATTTTAATTTAATAAAATTAATAATTATTATTAAAAAATTAAAATTATTAAGGATAACTTGGTTAATTAAAATTAGAAAAATAAGACATTGAAGATTAAAATTAAATTTTATGAAATCGAACTGAAAATAACGAATAATTTTTATAATTTTAATAATATTAAAAAGAAAAAAAATAACAATTAATTTAATAAAATTAAAATATAATTAAATTAAATTGTGATATAAATGAATATAAGATGTAAATAGATAGATTATAATGTTAAATATAAATTTAAGAAGAATTATATAAGCTTTATGAACCTTAAGAATTAGTTAAATAATAATAAATAAATAATTCTTATATTTAATAATTGTAATAGAACGAATAAAATAGTTTATAATTAAAATAATAGTAATAATTGATAGAACATCTATAAAATAGTTTATAATAAAATTTAATAAATAGCAATCAATTAATTGATTTAAAAGACTAGTAGATTAATTAATATATATAACATTAAAATATGATTAATGAAAATCTTTAAGCAATTAATTGAGATTTAAAAGAACAAAATATTTAATAAATTAAGCTAATATTTGATTTAAATTACTAAATTTTAAATTCAAAAATGGAAGTAAAATATCTAATAAATAATGATGAAATTTAATAATTTTAATAAGATAATTTAATTAAAATAATTAATTAAACTACATAAAAAATAGAGGAACTAATTTTTTAAATTATTTAAATATAATCTTAATATATTTAGCTAAAGAATAAATATAATTAAATATTATAATTTTAATTAATAAAAGAATGTAAAAATAAAATCCATTTAAAAAAGTAATAAAAAATAATTTAGAAATAAAATTAGCAATATTAATTAGACATTTAAAAAAATTAAATTGAATTAAAAGAATAAATTATATAAAATTAGACAATATAAAGTTAACTCGACCAATAAAAATATTAAATAGAAAATTTAAAAAAGCTATAACAATAATATTTAATATCACAATTAAATAAACAAAATAGTAATCATAATGAAAATTTTAATTAGAATTTAAATGTTAACATTTAAAATAATTTTAATAGTTATTAGTATAATTCAGAAAAAAATAATATAAATATTGAATAATTAAATTTTATAAAAGAACAATATAATCAGACAATTTAAAACCAAGACAAAATAATTTCAAAAATTATTGATTAATTTTAAAATTTATAAATCATATAAAATAATTAATAAGACAATAGTATCAAAATTTATGATGAAGTTTAAGATTTCAAAAATTAGATTATTAATTTGATTAATTAATTTCAATAAATTTCTTAATAAAATTAAATACAAGAATCTGAAAATCATTTATCTATGAATTCAAATAAAGAGTAAATGTTGATTTAAAAATATAAATAAAAAATAAATAATTAATAAAACTAAATAAATGAATTATAAAATAATTTGTAAAATTAAACAAAAGAAAATTAAAAATTAGTCGAAAATTAGATACATTTAAACAATTAAATTGAATTTTTAAAATTATGCAATTAATAATTAAATGATTCAAAATAATCTTATATATAATAATTATAAGAAGAAATAAAATTTCTTAATTAAAATTATATATAATTATAAAATGAAAATCATAAATTATTTTAAATAATGCTTGGCGAAAAAAATTTTTGAGATATTTAAGATAATTAATAAGAATTCTATTTAATGAATGATCTTTAAAATAAATTCACAGAGATTAAACAAGAAAAGCCAGAAATAGAAATAAATACGCAAATAAAAATGTTAAATTAACAATAAATTTTAAATTAAGACGAAAATAATAATTAAAACAAAAACGAAGAAAAATTAGAAGATGAAAATTAGTAATAAATAGAAGAAAGTATAATTGAATAATGAAATATAAATAAAAAAATATGAATATAAATTTATTATTTATCTATCTAATTAAAAGATCAATCCAAAATCAACTTGAAGACTTCAATTTCCATTGGTATCGTAATATTGGTTTTTCCTAAAAGTAGTTTTCCGTTTGATTCTTCTTACTTATCAGATTTGTAAGATTTAGGAAACATTGATCTACATTAATACTAGTTGAAACTACTAATTTCCTTCTTTTCATCATAATAAAACAGATCAATGTCCATATCTCCAAATGATATTCCGTATTTTAAATTACAGATTGCTTTGTCAGAGTCTTTTACAGGATATTTCTTCCTGTTAGAAATTGAAAAAACAAATGCATCCTCATCTTTCACAAAACCCAATTTATCTTTATCCCAATTCTTAGAAGTATAACCTCCAAATTTATACTTATTGATAGTTTCAACTAT
>Ga0315908_10003491_pt1 | contig 11381 bp, 22 predicted proteins | sample LakEriMetagenome_12_FD_203520 | JGI IMG/M metagenome (GOLD analysis project Ga0315908, IMG submission 203520) | Freshwater fungal communities from buoy surface, Lake Erie, Ohio, United States - Buoy 4 MA124 | ecosystem: Environmental > Aquatic > Freshwater > Lake > Lake biofilm | place: USA...
CAACCTGGCTGTCATCTACACCAGTCAGGGCAAAGCACAGGAGGCGCTGCAGCTCTTGCAAGCGGCGATTGGGGCCAACCAACGTTACGCAGGTGCGTGCCCCCAGCAGCACGCCTGCAGCCCTGGCCCCGCTGAGAGCATGGCAGCATGTGCTCATCCTGGCATCTTCCTCTCACATGGCATCCCCTTGTCACCACGCAGAAGCCTGGAACAACCTAGGCGTGCTGCAGCGTGACGTTGGGGCTGTGGAAGATGCCATAGCATCCTACGAGAAGTGCATGGAGCTGTGCCCTGAAAACAGGTGGGGCCGGCCCAGGGCGGCTGATGTAGCGCATCCTGGCACCAACCCCTGGCTGAGAATCGACAACACAGCATGCCAGCAGGCATTTCTGGTGCAACAGCCGCCGATTCCATGCATCATGCTATGCAGGAACGCCTTCCAGAACAGGCTGATGGCTCTGAACTACATCTACCAGGGAGAAGCGTCACTGGTGTGCAGTGCCCATGCAAGCTGGGGCAACGGCTTCCAAGACTCAGTGCCTATGCTGCCAGCTGTCAGCCCAGCAGACTGGGACACTGCATCTGGGCGGCGCCTGCGGGTTGGTGGCTGGTCACGCTGATGGGAACCTCGGAATCTGCGCCGCCAGCTGCATGGTCTGCGGGTGGCGCGCACCCGCATGCAGGCACACAAGCACGCTGCAGCATGCACGACCACACGGGCGGCGGGGCAGGTGCTCACCTGCACCCACGCACCGCATGCCACCCCTGTTGCTCATCCTGCATGACGGGCTCTGTGCTCCAGCACCACTCTTACTGCAAATGCAGGGCCTCACGCTGCCTCAATCATCATCAGGCAGCTGGCTCGGCGCACCCTGCTCATGTCATGTGCCCTGCAGGTTGGCTACATCTCGCCTGATCTGTTCACACACAGCGTGTCATATTTTGCGGAGGCTCCCCTGTCTCACCATCGGCCAGATCATGTGCAGCTGTTTGTGTACAATGTCACACCCAAGGTATGCAGGGCATTCTGCAGCAAGCAATGTCAGCATCACGCTTGCGGCGATGTGCAGCTGCCTGGGCACGCCTTGAGTGCCATGCTCAAGGATTTGGTGGCCTGCAGGCGGATGCCAAGACGGCGCGCCTAAAGGCAGCAGTGGACGCAGGCGGGGGTGTGTGGCGCGACTGCACAGCCATGACGGAGGCAGCACTGGCAGAGCTTGTGCGCAGCGACAAAGTGGATGTGCTTGTAGAGCTGACAGGTGGGCGTTCATGCTTCCTCGGTGGCAGGCAGCCGCCTCACCACTGTGAAGACGCAGGCAGAATTGCTCTAGTAGTCAGTGCATGCCTGCGGCGTGTCCGCAGCGCAGCGTTCAGTGCGCAGTGCACACCAGAGCCTGCTGCCGACATGCACCCATGTAGGCCACACCGCCAACAACCGCCTGGGCGTGATGGCGCGCCGGCCTGCCCCTGTGCAAGCCACCTGGATCGGCTACGCCAACAGCACGGGCATGAGCCGCGTAGATTACCGCTTCACGGATGCCATCTGTGATCCATTGGACACCAGCCAGGTGTGATGGCTGATGCTGTGATCAACAGGTGCATTGCTGCTGCGCATGGCAAGCCTCCCGGGCCCTGTTGCGCTAGCCTGGACTTTCTGTGCACTTTTGAGCACACCACATTTCCTCCTGCAGACCTTCACTGAGGAGCTGGTCCGCTTTCCCAGCTGCTTTCTGTGCTACACGCCCAGCACAGACGCGCCCCCAGTTGCGCCACTGCCCGCATTGGCAGCTGGGTATGTCACCTTTGGCAGCTTCAACGCCCTCGCCAAGCAGACCGGCGATGTGCTGGAGCTCTGGGCCGCATTGCTGCGACGGTGAGCAGGGCAGCGTCGCGCGGGGTGCACTGGGTGCAGACCCCCTCGTGCTCACCTTGAGGTGCCGGCTGGGGCAGCAGGCAGGGCTTCAGCATCCCCACCTGCATCATTCTGAGACGTGCAGCAATGACGCATTGCTGCTGCAGGGTGCCCAACAGCCGTTTGGTGCTGAAGAACAAACCATTCGCGTGTCCAGTGCTGAGGTCTCAATGGATGGCGCGCCTGGCATCTCTGGGCATCGAGAGCTGGCGCGTGGACCTGCTGCCCCTGGCGCACAGCAATGCTGAGCACCTGGCTCAGTACAGCTTGATGGACATCAGCCTGGATCCCTTTCCCTATGCAGGTGATGCAGCCGCTTCCGCTGCCGTGAGCATGCGAGCGTCCGCCTGCAGAACCGCAGCTCGCACAGCACCGCAGGCTGTCATGCAGCACCTCATGGCCGCACCTGCCCCTGCAGGCACCACCACAACTGCTGAGTCCATGTACATGGGTGTGCCATGCATCACCCTTTTGGGTGCCTGTCACGCCCACAATGTCGGAGCCAGTCTGCTAGGAGCAGTCGGCTTGGCAGACGACTGGGTGGCGGGCAGCCAGGAGCAGTACATCGACCTAGCTGTGCGCTGGGCCAGCAATGTGCAGGTTTGCCACCACCTGGGCCGCGCGGCAGGGCTTGATGCAGAACGCACGTGGATTGATGCATACAGCACCGCTGCAGGGATCTCCTGTGCTGCAGCCGAGGTTGCAGGCGTCACGGGACAGCTTCCAAAGCAGCAGGCATCACATGTGCGGATGTTGCTGTGCAGCTAATCTCTCCCTTCCCTGCCTGCCTGTGCTCCCCCCGCAGGCGTTGTCGGATCTGCGCCAGAACCTGCGCCAGCGCATGCTGTCATCCGACCTCTGCAACGCCCAGGCCTTCGTGCCTCAGCTGGAGGGCATGTACAGTCGCCTGTTCCAGCAATGGAAGGAGGGCGGCTGGAAGAAATGGGCCGCTGGCAGCACGTTGGCTTCAGAGCAGGGTCAGCAGCAGCAGCAGCAGCAGCAGCGGCTACCAATTTCATCTGCCCCAGAGCTGGAGCAGCAAGCAGCTGACGGCGGTGGTGCCAGCGCGTGTCCTGTGTGTGCACCCATGCTATCCTGCAGCAGCCAGCAGCCAGCTCGGCCGCTTGCGCCGCCCCCCGCCCCCTCCTCTGGCGGCGGCGCCATCAGGCTGGATCATGCGCAGGACTTGCTGCATCTGGCGCCCAGCCGGTCAGGGTCCCCCGACACTGATGTGTCCGACGGCACGGACGCTGACGTCCTGGCAGCGCTGGATTAGTAGAGCATCCCCATGATCGCATGGCTGCAGCCGGGGCAGCAAGGGGTTGGGCATTGCAGTGAGTGCTCAGCACCCGTCATCCCACCCCCCGTACCTGGCTTGACCAATACCAACCAGGAAAGCCAAGTGCATGTGTAATCAGTGGAGGTTGTATCATGTGGTGCCTCGCCCGGGTCGCGCCAGCCTACAGCGCTGCCAACGGGACTCCGGCTCCGCAGCAGGGGCAAGTGCCTGATGGGTGCTGCCGATGGGTCACCGCGCGCAAGCTTGCGTACTCACAGCGAAACACACAACACCAAGGTGAAGGCTGTTGTTCCTCACATCAGAGTACGTAAACGCAGGCGCCCCAAGAGCGAACGCCGACGCAAAGTCCGTTGACCGATTCATGGCGACACCAGAGCCTGCATTGCACGGCGGCATACAACAGCAGTAGGTGTGTGTTCATTTTGCCTCGCTGCGCGCTGCTAACTGACTCCTCCGACTCCAGTCAAACTTGGCTATGACCGCAGGCGCGCATGGACGTCGATCCCGGCGCCCAGGGCATGGCCAGCGACGGTGCAACGCTGGGACGGGTGCGGCTACGCGTTGAGCTGCCGGAGGTGGTAGATCAGGACAGCCAGCGGTGAGAGGGTCAGGGCAACATGCAATGGTGCCCCAGCGGTTCCGCGCCGCGGCCGTCGCACCAGCCCCGAATGCAGGATGAGGGGCATGCAAGCTGTGCGAGTCACCTGCAGGCCCATGGTGATCACCGAGACTGCTGTCATCACATGCAGTAGCACTGATTCGGCTAGAGAGGAAGGTCCAGACTCCCCTGCGGGAGTGGTGGTGGTGCAAGCTGCCACCATGTGTGCATACAACAAGCCGGGCGTGGTCGACACGGATGCAAGCGAACAGGAGGAGGACAACTTGAGCAGCCTTCTCTCCAGGCGCGTCCCGCATGGCGTGCCCTTCCCATGGTGCATTTGTCGGAGCTGATGCACAGCTGCCTCTTCTCAATTTTGCAGGCTGCATGCCACCCCTTCAGCGTCTGGTCAGCAGGAATCAGCACCGCCAGCAGCCGGGCAAGTCCTGCCCTGGGACGGGAAGGGGTGGCGCGCCATTGACAGCCTGCTGGTCCTCTGCCGGCGAATGGCTTGGGACATCTTGCTGCCTCACGACCTCCTCAGGAGCAACTGGTGGGCGGTGCTGGTCATGCTACTGCGCACTGCGTCTGTGTGCCCTGCTGCCTGTTGGGATGAAGGTCCAGTGCAGCGGCCTGGTGTTGTGCTCTCTTGCTTCGGCTTGCCAGGCAGCAGGTGGGGACAAGGGCATCTGTGACCCCTGTCAACAACGCTTTGCAGGTGCTTGTGTCATCGCATGCAACGGAGTGGCCCGTCAGTGCATTGAATCTCACCTTGTCTGCCTGCAGGGACCTGTTCATGGCCATTCTGCTGCTGTACGTCTGCATCGTGCTGCCCTATGCCATTGCTTTTGACACGGACTTTGTGAGTATAACACCCTCCACTGCAAACATGCTGGTGCTGTCGCAAATCATGATGCTCATCTTATGCTTTCACGCTGAGTACAAAGGCGCCAGCTGTCACTTCTGCTGCCATGCAGTCCGACTTGACCTCCCCGCTGGCTGTGCTGGACCTGACCATCACCAGCCTGTTTGTGGTGGATGTCTGGATGAACTTTCACACAGCAATCCTGGGTGAGTGAGTGCAGCCTGCTCAGTGCAGGACACTTGCATCTGCATCTTCTGATGAGTTGCGACACGACAGCGTGTTTTCGGTGAACTGACGTGCACGCAGGCAAGGACGGCAAGCTCATCACCGCCCGCAAAACCATTGTCCGCACATATGCGCGCACCTGGTTCATCATCGACCTGGTCCCTTGCATCCCATGGGACGTACTGTTGACATCTTCCGCCGGTGGTGTCAATCTGCTGAAGGTGCGGCAATCGCGCACCTGGCGGGCCTGGCAGGTACTCTGGGTACTCTTGTCATGGCAGCCCTTGCATCATCTTGGGTGCCATCCCTCCTGTGCATGCAGGCTGCTCGTCTGCTGCGTTTTGTCAAGCTGCTGCGCACCCTCAAGATGCTGCGGCTGGTACGGTCGCGGCGCGACCCAACTCCGATTGCACGCCTGGAAAAGCTGCTAGGAGGGAGCAGCAGGTGGGCAGGCACATGCGAGCTCCCCCGTGCGCCATGCATGCACATTACACTGCAGTGCCAGCTGGCAACCAGCTGGTTGCCTCAGCTGGCGCATTCAATCTTGCTTGGCTGAGCATGCATGACTAATACGCTGCTGTCCTGGCTGCCATGCAGGCTCTCCCTCATCATGATTGTGCTGGCTGCGCTGCTGTTGCTGCATTGGTGCAGCTTGGTGTGGTATTTTGTCGGCGACCTGTTTGTTGATGACGGAGAATCATGGCTCGTCAACCAGGAGATATTTGAGCGATCCGACAGCAGCAAGTGCGCATGGGCAGGCCTGTGGTGCACGCTCATGCATGCCTTGTCACACGGGTGGGCAAGACTGGCCGCCAACACGTGTCCACTGAAAGTTCCCAACATCTGTCCGTTGCGCTGCCCCAATGGGGACACACCAAACCTGCAGGTACATCATAAGCCTCTATTACGCAGTCGTCACTATGACAACAGTGGGGTATGGGGATATTCATGCTACCAATGTGGCGGAGCGAATCGCTGCCATACTCATAATGCTGGTGAGCTTTGATGAGAGGGCATGACACCACAACAATGCATCTGCTGGTCTGCATGGGCGGCAGGTGGCAACCTCAGCAGCTGTTGCAGGCAGCTGCAGCAGGCAGCCACATGGGCAGTGCATGCTGCTGGGCTGCAGGTGGGCGTCAGCATGTTTGCGAGCTTCATGGCCGCACTTAGCACCATGGCGGCGGCTTCAAACGTCAAGCAGGCGCGCCTGACAGCCAGAAGAGCAGCGCTGCAGGAATTCTTGGAGCAAAGAAAGGTCCGCAGCGCTGTGGCTTTGCCGTTGATGTATGTGGCGCCAGGGTCCTGGCAGCGTGTGTGCGTGCACAGCTCGCAGCTGGCTCTGCCAGAGGGCAGGGCACGCTGGGTGACGATGCGCAGCCATAAACAACCATGCGCGCTGGCTGCCGTGATAAGCAGGTGCCGCCACTCTTGGCGGAGAAGGTGACCGAGTTCAACGAGTTTGTGCTTGAAAGAGAAGTTCAGAGCGAAGAGGTGGGTGCTGGTGCAGCAGGCACACTCTGCAACGCCGGAGTCTGCTTTACTGGTTGTAGACAGCCGCTGGTGTACTGTGCCCCAGCTTGATTGGGCTTGATTCGAAGGGGCGGATGGTCCAAGCGCATGGCTGCCTTGTCCGTCTGCAGGCAGCCATTCTGGACGCTCTGTCACCGGCCCTGCGCAGCCAAGTTGTTCTGCACATATACAAATCAGCCTTGGAGTGTGTACCCTTTTTCAAGGGCAAGCCAGCAGCATTTTTGGAGTCCGTCGTCACGCTGCTGAAGCTGGAGTACTACAGGTGTGGTGCGCGCAGCAGGGCGCCCAGGGCTGTGTCACAGCACTCACACATGCCCGCCATCTGATGGTTGTAACGCGATCTAACTGTGTGCAGCCCAGGGGACGTCATTGTTGAGGAGGGTGACGATGACAACGAGCAGCTGTACTTCATCGGAGAGGGAGTGATCGAGGTGCGCACCCATGTATCCTCTTGACTGCACTGCATGTGCAGGGTGGGTCGCCGTTCGAATGCAGCCCATGCTTGTATTGGCGCAGGTCTTGGTGCACCAGCAGCAGCACAGCAAGCGTGCGGGCAGTGATGCGGATGCTGCCGGCGACAGCAGCCATGGTGCAGCCCCAGCTGCCCAGGCGGCTGTTGACCCGGCTGCCGGCAGCTGTCGTGGCTGGGAAGTCGGGGGCAGACGCGAGGGTTTCCTGCTGGCGGGCGACTACTTTGGCGAGTTTTCATGCCTGCTGAGCGATCCCAGCAGTGCAACCTTCCGAGCGGCCTCCTTTTGCGTGCTGTACAGCTTGACGCGCGCCGACTTGGCAGGCGCGCTGCACAAATGGTGGGTGGGGCAGGCGCGCACGTGCACATGCTGGTATGAGCCAGGGCTGCCGTGTAGCATGCGTTGGCAGCAGTGCGTGCCCACCAGCAGGCAGAGCACTGCATGTGTGCTCACGCGGCGGCCCTGCCCATCCTCATAGTGCTGGTTTGTGCGTGTGTGTTTTCGTGCTGCAGGCCCAAGCTGGGCCTGGAGCTGGAGGCCATGGGTGAGCAGCGCTTGCCCCGCGCCCTGTGCTCGCCGCCCTCACGCCGCCTGCCCGACTCAAGCATCCGGCTCACCAGCTGCCACCAGCTGCCCTGCCATGCCTCAGCAACCACAGCAACACCCTGCGTGCCCTGAGTCCTCCGTTGCTTGCTGCCTGCAGTGCACACACCCCTTCACTTCCCTGATGCTACGCCCTCGCACGCGGGGTGGGCTGCCATGCGGACGGTGTGCGAGGCCACGTCGCGGCTGGGGGCATCGGCCCTGCGGTCACCCAGGCCAGTGGACAGGTCGCGCTCCACGCCCTCCCTCTTTGTGCGCCCATCCCTGATCGCCAGGGCGGCCAGCCTGGGCCTGGGCGACGAGGCGGCGAGCGAGCACAGGAGACTGGGCAGCAGCAACAGCAACAGCAGCGCCAAGCGAGACTGAGCTTGCAGTGGTGATACGGCATTGCGCCAGCACCCACTCCACGTGATGATGCGTGTTACGAAGCTGTGCCTCGTGGTTGCTGCTGGACGCGCGATCTGAGCGAGGCACGGTCGGGGGGGTGACCTCAGCATGACTGGAGGTCAGATGACGAGCGCGCCATCACCTGTAGCTGGAGGAGGTGGCATGCCCGCAATTGCATCACTTTTAGTGTGTGTGCAGCTCGCCCAGGGCCCAATTTCACGCGCAGCAGCGGCGGATCGCCGTGCCGAACTCCGCCTGCAGCTCTGCGAACTGCGCAGCAGTCACAGCGTCACAGCGTCACATCTCTCGCCTAGGGCGGTGCTCGCACCCTCACTCGCTGCCATGCTGCGAGCAGCCCAGCCACGCATGGCTCGCACCCCGCCTGCCAGCGCCCTCGCTCGCCGGCTGTCCGCGCGCAGCAGCGCTGCCAGGCCGCCCGTGCGCAGCCATGCCGCCAGGATGGTGCAGTGTGTGGCGTCGCCCAACTCACCACCCACAACTGATACGGCCAGCCCAGCAGCGGAGCAGCGTGCACCGCGCAAGCGCGCAGCGCTCATCTTCAACCCCATCGCCGGCCAGGCAAGCAGCCCGGAAGCGGCCCAGCAGGCTGTGCACTGTGTGCCTCCACCTCCTGCGCAGCTCACAGTGAGCAGCCCTGCCACGCTTGGTCTGCAGGAGGACCCTGACACGTGCCTGTCCTGCATCAAGGAGGCGGTGGCGGACCATCTGGACCTCCAGGTCCTGGAGACGCAGCCCGACGAGCCCGCTGCCAAGCTCGCGAAGCAGGCTGTCAAGGTGGGGCCGCACGGCCCAGTCGGCCCACGCGCACATGCCTGCTGCATGCCGGCTCACTGGATGATGGCGGGGATACCTGAAGATTGTGCGGGTAGCCGGGTAGGCTGCTGGGTCTGACTGTCTTTCAGTGGTCTGGCTGGTGCCTGCCGGCCATCATTCCGCCCGGCGTTCTGGACACACACCGTGCTGGGCACGTTGCACCGTTGCTGCTGGTGCACCTGGCTGCAGGACGGCGTGGACATTGTGATTGCCAGCGGCGGTGACGGCACCATCAACGCCGTGGCGGGAGCGCTTCTCAACTCAAAGGTGGCGCTGGGCATCATCCCCAGGCAAGCGAGGGCAGCGTGATGGTGCATCCTGCCGCTGGTTGCCGCGGGTCATCAGCCCCAGCCAACAGGCAGCCTGCACTGCCTGCAGGCTGGCAGCCACACTGTGGGCACACCGCAGCGGTGGCTCAGCTGCCTGGTACACGGGGCAACATCTGGCTTGCTTGCTGCAGCTGACACCGACCGCATGTCGGCAATGTGTTTGTTGCTGGCAGGGGCACTGCAAATGCATTTGCCACCCGCTTCGGCATCCCAACCCATCTCACTGGCGACGACTTCATCAAGCAAGCGGCCAAGGTGGTGGTGGAGGGACACTCACAGCCAGTGGATGCGGCATTGGTAAGCGGCAGTTGGCCTTGGCGTGTGTCGAGCGCCCTCTGCCCCAGCACCGCGCATGATTCATCCTGGGGTTGTGCCGGGGCCATCGCCGGGGAATTACACATTCAGAGTGGCAGTGGCGCATTCCATGATGCCTGCAGGTCAGCACAAGCCAGCTGGATGATGCGCCCATGATTTTGCTCGCCGGTGTGGGCCTGGAGGCCGACATGGTGCACGCCGCAGACAGAGAGATGAAGGACGCTTTGGGCCCTTTGGCCTACATTGTAGCAGGTGGGGACGGCAGCCGCCGCGTGCAATGCAACTCTGCGTGCATGCAGATGCTCTCTCAATCAGCAGCAAGTGGGCCGCTGCAGTGCCACGGCAGCCCTCCCCTCCCCCCCCCCCCCACACACACACACGAAGTACATAACCATAATTTTCATGTGTGACAAACTTCTCCGCTAGCCGCTGCATGTGAAGGAGCGCAAGAGCTGGTGTCCACTGAAGGTTTTGATGTCAAGGTGAAGATTAATGACGAGCACACGGCAGAAGCCAAGCTGGACTCCCTGGTGGGCTAGGATGCCGCTGCAAGGCGATGTCATGCACCACACAATCAGCTGTGCCATGATTGGCTGCGTCTGCTTGACGATGCAGCAATGCAGAGCATCGCTGCTTGCACACACACTGGGCGCATGATGGACTGCATGCACAGCTCATGCGCTGTGACGAGCAGGGGAGGTGCTCAAACTTGCCGCTGCCCGCGCAGGTGATTGGCAACGCTGCCCCAAGCTTCTGTGTTCTTGCACATGGGGGTGAGGTGAGGATTTTGCTGCAGATTGAGCCTTCCTCCATTGACCAGTGCTGCTCTGAACTCTTACTCAGCGGCCACAGCACAGCCGCAGCCAATGAAACTTGAGTGCACCTGCGCGTGGCGCCCTTCATCCCCGCAGGTCAGCGAGAACAGGCCGGCAGACGGCTTGCTTGAGGTAGTGGCCCATGTGCACGCCGAATCAGCCATGGCTAATCTCACAGATGTGACGCGTATTTTTGTGCGCACCCTGGCCGGCATTGAAGCGCCTCAGGACAGGGTGGTGTCTGGTCGCGTGCGGCAGGTCAGTCAGGCGAGGGCCACCATGTCGTTGGAGAGGGGACATGACGGCAGCGGCAATGCCGCGGCATGCATTGACAGCGCTTCAGCATGGTTTTGCTGTGCACTGGTGATCTGCAGGGGGGCAAGGCATGTGCTTGCAAACACCAAAAAACTGTTGTATGTGGACGCACTGCAGATCGAAGTCATGGCAGAGCCCCCTGCTCGAGTGGTGGTCGACGGTGAGCCAGCTGGAGAGACCCCACTGGCAGCTCGCGTCGTACCAGGCGCGCTGCAAGTGCTCGTGCCGGCACCAGGAGCAGAGAATGACAACAGCGTTGGCGTTGTTGCCCAGGTGGTTGATGCGGTCAGGGATGTAGCAGAGAAGGTAGCAAGCGAGGCAGCCGAAATCACCGCAGGGAGCCCGGATAGCACAAGTGTTGAATGATGATGCTGTTACATAATGTAAATTTGGCCGTGTGCCCTTGCTTCAGGGCGTCAAGCGCCGTGCAGCCGTGCCTGGTCTGCTGCTCGGCCTGCTGCTGCCACCGCTGCGCATGGCAATGCGCCTGATGACAGCATCCAGCTGAGCAAAGCGCTGCTCGGCATCGGCAAGGGCAGCCGCCTTGCATGCCAGCTGATCCCGCAGAGCACATACCTGCATGCAAGACAGGCGGCCTGCATGTTGCCATTCAGGCGCTTCGGCAGCGCTGCATTTCTCAGGCACAGGTGCAACATGCCTTACCTCGTTGTGCAGCTGTGACGCAGTGGCAGGGCTCTCGTGCTGGCAGGGTGCTGCTGCTGCATGCACCCTGAACAGGGTGCTGTCGCGGTCAGCAATCGCCGCCTCCAGCCCCTGCAGATGACAGCACACCAGCATTGAGCGTAATCAATATGCAACCGGGGGGGGGGTTGCAGCATGCTTGCATCAAGCACCACTGGTGGTCCACCAGCAACTACCT
>Ga0315908_10003493_pt1 | contig 11379 bp, 9 predicted proteins | sample LakEriMetagenome_12_FD_203520 | JGI IMG/M metagenome (GOLD analysis project Ga0315908, IMG submission 203520) | Freshwater fungal communities from buoy surface, Lake Erie, Ohio, United States - Buoy 4 MA124 | ecosystem: Environmental > Aquatic > Freshwater > Lake > Lake biofilm | place: USA...
GGATCGTGGAAGAAGTCGACCGGGATGGTGTCTTCCGGCGGCAGCGCGCCTTCGGGGATGTTCAGGTTGAACCCGATGTGCAGCGGCTCCACCAACAGCCCTTCGCGGAAGATGTTCACACCTTCAGCACCTTCGATGTCGGCAATGAACGACGGGTCGGTTTCGATGACGTCATATTCCCCGGCACGCAGACCAAGCACACGGATGTCGGGGTTGGCGCCGATATCGATGCGAACGTCAAGCTTTGCAGGCTCGCCCCAATATCCGTCAAAGATCGAAAGCTGCAGGTTCTCGTTCCGATTCCAAGCAGCCAATTGATAGGGACCGGTTCCGACGGTGCTGTCGGTCAGAAACAGATTCGGCTCGCCAGCGACCACGCCGCCATTGGCGGCAATGGCATCTTCGCTGATGACTGAGGCAACCATCGCAACAACCACCGAATTCAAAAAGGCTGCGCTCGGTTCTTTGAGGGTCACTTGGAAGGTGAAATCATCGACAACCTCAGTTGACGCAACGATGTCGCTCAACAGGCTTGCGTTGCCTTCTGGCAATGCCATCGTCATGGCGCGGTCCCATGAGACCTTAACGTCGGACGCCGTCAGGGGCGTGCCATCATGGAACACAACACCCTGCCGGATCGGAAACTTGTAGGTCAATCCGTCCGCGGAGATCATCCCATTTTCGACAGTTGGGATCTCGGTTGCCAACGACGGAATCAGCGTCGGGCCGTCGGTCGCGAATTCAAGCAGGCGGTCGTAAACCTGCAAGATGATTGTTTCGCCGCCTTCACCCGGCTCTACTGCGGCCGGGTCAAGCGTGCTCGGCTCGTCATCGGCGGCATAAACAAGCAGCCCCGGATTCGGGACCTCTTGTGCATGGGCTGGCAGCCCTGACAGCAGGGCCAAGATGGCAACCGCTGAGTAGCCTATTCTTTGATCGTGTTTCATTAGATCTCCTCCCTATATTACGCGACCTTTACGGCCTCTTCCATTTATGCAATCGATTGCTCACACGCTACACAGCGAAAATGGCGTTGTCTACGAGAAGATTCACCGCAGCCTCTCGCCCTGAAAAAAGGATTACAAAATGTCTGAGCCCGATATTCTGGACTTCGTGCCCGATGAGAACCCATTTGCGGTCGTGAAAGGGGGATTCTATCGCCGCTGGCTTTCGATGATATCCGATTTAGGCGAATTGAAGCAGATTGTAGCGAACCTCGAAGGGACGACAGAAGATCTTTGGATCCCGCCATGGCGTGATGCAGGTCAACGTCATGAGGCCGAAGGTGACAAGCTGGTTGCTGCGGGCGACCATGTCGCGGCGCGAAAAGCTTATCTCCTAGCAAAGACTTACTTTGCAATTGCCCGATTCCCTGGGGAAATCACCCCTGGTAAAGCCGACGTAAGCGCAGATTGTGCGCGTGCTTACCGCAAGGCCTGCGAGCATCTTGATCCTCCCCTTGAGGTGCTTGATCTGGAGCTTGAAGGGCAAAAAATCCGAACTCATTTTCGAGCGCCAAAGTCCGATCGACCGGTTCCTGCCGTGCTCATCATGTGCGGGTCTGATGTTTTTAAAGAGGACCGCGGCTGGGCCGCAGAGATGGCTCTGGCAAATGGACTGGCGTCACTTGTGATGGACGCTCCGGGCACGGGTGAGAACCCATTTCCTTGGGAACCCGAATCGGTCCGGGCTTGGGTTGCTGCAATTGACGCGCTTGCCGCACGCCCCGAAGTCGACCCCCAGAGAATCGGAGCATTCGGTCTTAGCAGAGGTGGGTACTCCGTCATGCAGCTTGCGGGCACCGCACCCGAAAAGGTGCAGGCTGTGGTCGCGGTTGCCGGACATCCCTTCGGCTACCGCATGACACCCGCAGAAATGTCGACCTATGTCGAAGCCCGCAGTCGCCGGGCGGTCCACAACTTTGGAGAGCCAGGGGGCCCACCGTCGTTTCCGGTCTGGTCCGAAGAACATGAGAACCGTATCTTCAAACGATGGGCCCTGTCAGAGCTCGGCCTGATCGATCGGATCACCATGCCGGTCCTGATGATCAACGGAAAGCGAGACCATCTCGCACCGATCGGCAACATCTACTTCATGCTGGAAGGAGGACCCGTGGCCGGTAAGGAAGTGCGCGTTTATCCCGATGCCGGACATTGCGCCTTTGAGCATTCCCGTGAATGGGCACCTGCGTCTTTCGCATGGCTAGCTGACAAGCTGGGCGGACATTCGCGGCGAGGCTCCGACTAAGGCTTGGAGACAATCAAGTCCGCCAAACGACTTCTCTGGTCGAATTGAAGCCTTTGTCGCAGCTTCTGAAGCTCACAAGTTTTTCAGCGAGTAGAAGTCACACTCAATTAGGTTCCCGTTTCGCAGGCTTTGTCCTCATGCGGAATGCGAGCCTTTTGGCCTATAGTCGAGGTTTTTATGATTGCATCGCGCGATGGCTTCGCGGCTTTCCTCCAACCAGCGCCGCCTTGAAATCCAAAACCCTGCCTGCATTCCCCCGCGAAACGGGGGAAATGCAGCCTTGTGCAGGTTCATGCTTTGAAGCTTAGACGACGGTCAATTCGAGTGGCCATTGGTCAACGCATTCGTGGCCGTTCTCTGTGACGATGACGGTGTGGCCGACGAACATACCCATGCGGCCGTCTGCCGCGATGGGGTTGGGTTCAGGCATCAGAACCATTCCCGGCTTCAGGATTTCTTCATAGTGATGAACGTCGGTTCGTTCGACATAGACGTGCGGACCGTCAGACACAAAATCGATGCCATGCACCAAGATTGGACGTGACTGTACGCCCATCTGCCGGAAAAATGAGCCAGCCTGACGCATATCTTCAACCGGCCGCCCAGGTTTGATGGCCTCGACGACACGTTCATAGCCCGGCTTCGCAATCTCATCCCAGAATTTGCGAATGTCATCTGGCGGGGTGCCCAGACAGATCGGCTGGCCAATCTGAGCAGAGTATCCTCGATACCCAGCGGCGAGTTCCATCAAGATCATGTCGCCTTCTGACAGCTTACGCCACGATGGTCGCGGGTTGCCAAAGACCAGAGCAGGGTCTGCCATAGGTGTCGACCCAATGATGATAAAGTCGATGTCGCCCCCGCCTTCAAGGATAGCAGCCCCCGCCGCGGCGCGAAGTTCCACCTCGGTCACACCAGGGCGCGCTCGGTCTGCAATCGCCTGCATTGCGTTGGTGCAAAGGCGCCCCGCTTCGCGCACACACTCAAGTTCTTCGGCGCTGTGAACCGAAAGCAGTTCGTGCATCACCTTTTGCGTAAACACGAATTCGGCCTCGGGAAGGGCCTGTTTCATGGCTTCGTACTGATTAACTGGCAAGTAATCTCCGTGCCGGGCATCAATCTCCATGAAGCCAATTCTGCCACGTTCATAGCCAAGTTCGACGATCCGCTCGGCCATTACCTCGCCATAGTGGCCGTTCCGGCTGGATCGGACATCGGTTAAGGCGACGGATGTCACGCGGCGAACGGCTTCGATGTGCGTGCCGCCCATGCCATAGACGAGTGTCGGTTCACCTTCTTTGGGAAAGACGACATAAGCGGCAAGGGCGTGCCATTCCCAATGCCCGGATAGCCAGAGCATGCCTCCCCCAAAACTCCAGTGGCTGGGCCCGCCCGGGCAGATCACCACATCGAGATTAAGCTCCTGCATCTTGGCGCGCAGTGCGGCAAACCGGCGTTCATACTCGGCGCGCGAGAACTGCGGATAGACGGCATCTCGGAAATAGGGCGTATCCCGCATGGTGTTGAACACTTTGTTCTTGTCCAAATTGCCATGGATTTGTTCCCAATGGGGCGACGTATATGCCATGCAAGCTTCCTCCTGTTGAAAGGCCCGTACTGACCGCGATAAGCAGCGCTTTACCTTTACCACACTGTTGTGCAATCGTTCGCATGGTGTCAACAGTTCCCCATCTCAACCCATCGCCTGCACAGCCCTTACACTGGCCCAGCCTCATTGGCTCCCACATCGATCCGCCCACATGCCCCAAGGAAATCGCCCATGACGACAGCTTCGACGACAAATTCCCCCAGCGCACCGGTCATCGCTCTCGAAGAACACTTCATGCACAGCAGCCTGTCCGACCATTTTCCAGCGGCGGCACTGGCGCATCCCGCTTCGATAAGCGACAGGTTGTTCGACCTTATGGGCATTCGTATCCGGGAAATGGACGAAGCCGGGATTGACCGACAGGTCCTCTCTCACCAGTCACCGGGAAGCCAGCGCTTGCCCTCAGACATCGCAGTTTCCGTGTGCGAGGCGGCCAACAATGCCCTGGCCCAGATGATCAGCCAGGCGCCCAACCGCTTTTCTGGTTTTGCAATGATCCCGACAACCGCGTCGGCAGATGCGGCCGCAGATGAATTGCAGCGTGCCGTCGAGGAGCTCGGCCTCGTGGGCGGAATGATCCATGGTCAAAGTGCAGGACAGTTCGTGGATGCACAAAGTTTCTGGCCGATCTTTGCGCGTGCTGAGCGCTTGGGTGTTCCGATCTATCTTCATCCGGCGATGCCAGACAAAGGCGTTACGTCCGCCTATTACGGGCCTTATGCGGAAAGCCACCCGGCATTTGTTCGTGCTGCATGGGGCTTTGGTGTCGAAACTGGAACACATGCGATCCGGCTGGTTCTGAGTGGTTTGTTTGACAAGCATCCAGATCTTCAGGTGATTCTTGGCCATTTGGGCGAGGGCATTCCGTTCTTTCTGTCGCGAATCGATGAAGCGCTGTCCCGCCCAGGCAACGCCCAGGTCAATTTTGCAAAGGTGTTTCGGTCAAACTTCCATGTCACCACGAGCGGAGCGTTCTCCGATTCGGCGCTGCGCTGTTGCCTTGAGGAGTTGGGCGTGAGCCGCCTGCTTTTTGCCGTCGACTGGCCCTATGTGCGGAACACCGATGGGACGACGTGGATGCACGGCTTTGACCTTCCGGCAGAGGACAAAGCGCGCATACTGGGCGGTAACGCAACCAAGCTTTTGCGGCTTTAAGACCACAAAAAGATGCAACCGCAGTTTTGCATCTTTAGCGCTGCAAAAGGACCGTGCTTGCGAACATCTGCCATGGGCGTTGACGGGCTCCAAATTGTTCTGTTAAAGATCAAGCAATCGATTGCACAATTCAAAGTTTCTGTGCAAAATGCTCTTAGGGGAGAAGAATGAAATGGCGAAAATGACGATTGGCTGGATCGGTATGGGAAGAATGGGTTTTCCCATGGCCGAACGCCTTTGTAAGGCCGGACATGACGTGCGGGTCTGGAACCGCACTATAGCGAAGGCAGAGCCGTTGGTCGCCAAAGGGGCAACACTCGTCAAAAGCCCGCGAGATCTTTCTAATGTCGATATTGTTTTCACGATGGTATCGACCGGGAAAGACCTTGAGCAGGTGCTGTTCGGGCAGGATGGTGTCCTGACCGGGGACCATGTGCCGTCAATCTTCGTGGACTGCTCTTCGATTTCCGTCGAGCAGTCTGCAGACTTCCGTAAGCGTATCGCGGCACGTGGAGCACAGTTCGTGGCTGCCCCGGTCAGTGGCAACGGAAAATGTGTCAAAGCTGGCAAGCTGAGCTCTGTGACGTCGGGACCGCGCGAGGCGTTTGAGCGCGTCGCGCCCCTGATCGAAGCAATTGCGCCAGCTGGGGTGTCCTATGTCGGCGAAGGGGAATTGTCGCGCTTCTGCAAGATCGCGCACAACGTCTTCTTGGGTGTTGTTATGCAGAACTTGGTCGAAATCACCGTTCTGGCAGAGAAGGCCGGCGTGCCGAGACTTGATTTCTTGGATTTCATGAACAATTCCGTCATGGGGTCGGTCTTCACGCGGTACAAGACAAATGCCATCGTCAATCTTGACTGGACCACCACCTTTACACCGGAACTGCTGCGCAAAGACCTTGATCTTGGTCTCTCCGCTGCACGCAACCTAGGTGTGCCTGTTCCTGTGACTGCCGCCACGCGTGAGGCGCTTCAAGCGCATTTTGGGATGGCGACACTCAAGTCAGATCCTGAGGCGTACCTGCAGCAAGACTTTGCCGCGATCATGGAAACCGTTGCAACCCATGCAGGCCTCACGCTGAAGAGCGAGAACCAATACTACCCAACAGGTCTCGAGGTCCCGGCACAGGCGGCGGAATGACCGGACCTGCCCGGCAAGGAATAGGCACGATGGGTGTTGCACTCTATATTCTGGCGGCACTTTTGGTCGGCGCAGCTTCATCGGTACAGCCCGCCGTGAATGCAATCCTTGCCCGGGCGATCGGCAACCCATACGGCGCGACGGTGGTGTCAGTTTTCGTCGCGTTTTGTACGATCTTGTTGATTAGCCAAGTCACTGGACGTGGCCAGATCACGCCCAGTGTTTTGGCCAGTTTGCCTTGGTGGGTCTATCTTGGAGGTGTCGTTGGAGCTGTGTTGGTTGCTTCGGGCGTCATAATTGCGCCCGTGACGGGGGCGCTTCTGTTTTTCATCTTGATCGTTGCGGGTCAGTTGCTCGGGGCGATGTTGATGGACCATCTGGGCGCCTTTGGCCTTGCCGTTCGTGAAGTGTCATTCCTCCGCGTCTGCGGATTTCTCTTGGTGCTTGTGGGTGCCGCAATGGTTTTGCGTGGATAGCCAAAAAGGATCGAACATGAGCGCCCCGAATTCCAGTGCCCGCGACAGCAGAATCGAACAGGCTTCTGCGCATTGGTCACACCGAATGGTGACCAACGGCGTCCCGTTGGCGGATTTTCAAGATGTGACGGGAACGATCACGTCCTGGAACGATTGGTGCAGCGCGTGGGTGGAACGCGGCGGCTTGCATGAAGGCCTTGGCCGGAATGCGCTGGACGAGGGCTGGACGCTGACGGCTGGCGAACATCTGACAACTGCCGCCGCTTGCTACCATTTTGCAAAATTCTTGTTCGTCAAGGATCTCGACCAGATGCGGGTCGCCCATGAAAAGGCCGTCGCTTGCCGGACGCTCGCGCTGCCGCATCTTGTTCCGAAAGGCGAACGCGTGGCGATCCCCTATGAAGGTCACATCCTTTGGGGCAACCTGCGCAAGCCGGTCGGTGTGGCGCGCCCGGCGGTGGTTGTTATGGTTATGGGGCTCGATTCCGCGAAAGAGGAAATGCACTCGAACGAGGCAGTTTTTCTTGCGCGTGGCCTTGCGACACTCGCCTTTGACGGGCCAGGACAGGGTGAGGCTGAATATGATCTGCCCATCTGCCCCGAATACGAACGACCTGTCGCGGCTGTGATTGACTGGATTGAAGGGCGAGATGATCTGGATTCGGATCGGGTTGGGCTCTGGGGTGTAAGCCTCGGTGGTTACTATGCCCCGCGTGCTGCGGCCTTCGAGCCGCGCGTTAAGGCGGTCGTGGCGCTGACAGGTCCGTTCAACTTTGTTGAAACCTTTGGTCGCGCTCCGGAACTGACACGTGAGGTCTTTGTCGCGCGTACTTTTAGCCAGACCGAGGACGACGCGCTGGCTGTCGCTGCGCGTATGGATCTTGGCGAAGTCGCCCATCGCGTCACCTGCCCCATCCACATCGTGGGTGGGCGACTTGACCGAGTGGTGCCGCCTGATCATGCGGAAAGATTGGCGCGTGCTGTCTCTGGACCCGTGACCCTAACAATGGTCGAGGATGGGGCGCATGTCGCCAACAACCGTCCATATAAATACCGCTCGCAGACGGGCGACTGGATGGCGCGCGAATTGCGCGCTGTGACATGAAAGGATTCATCCCATGAACGCACTTAAACCCCGTATCTTGCAGCCCGGTGACATGGATCCCAACTGGCGTTGGGACAAACGCCTGCCCGCAATGGGGCATATGGCTGTCGACTTTGAAAAGCGTGTGGACCATGATCGGTTGCGTCGATACCGACTGAGCCGTGCCAAGGACGCACTGAAGAAGTCGGGCTGTGGCGCGCTGTTGACTTTCGACGTCAATAACATCCGCTACATTTCCGGCACCAAGATCGGGGAATGGGAGCGCGACAAGATGTGCCGCTTTGCCCTGCTTGCAGCTGACGAAGAGCCGTATGTATGGGATTTCGGGTCCGCCGCCGTTCACCATCGGCAATACTGCGACTGGCTCGACCCCGACCGCATGCTTGCTGGCGTGGTCGGTATGCGTGGAACCATTCCGCCATCCTTCGGCCTGATGAAGCGATATGCCGAAGAAATCTACGGACTACTGAAGAAGGCCGGGGTCGCTGACATGCCGGTTGGCGTGGATTATGCCGAAACAGCCATGTTCTTTGCCCTGCAAGAAGCTGGGGTCAAGGTCGTGGACGGTCAGCAGATCATGCTGTCAGCGCGCGAGATCAAGAACGTCGACGAGATCCATTTGCTGAACCAAGCTGCCAGCATGGTCGATGGCGTTTACCACATGATTTGGGAAGAGCTGAAGCCGGGTGTCCGTGAGAACGAGATTGTCGCCATGGCGAACAAGATGCTTTACGACATGGGCTCTGACGATGTTGAAGCTATCAACGCCATCTCGGGCGAACGCTGCAACCCGCACCCGCACAACTTCACAGATCGTCTCTTCCGACCCGGCGATCAGGCGTTCTTTGATATTCTGCAAAGCTATCAGGGCTATCGCACCTGCTATTACCGCACCTTCAATATCGGCCGTGCGACTCCGTCGCAGAATGACGCCTATGTGAAAGCGCGCGAATGGCTGGACGCGGCCATTGCCACGATCAAGCCGGGCGTCACAACTGACAAGGTGGCCCAAGTTTGGCCCACCGCCGAAAGCCTCGGGTTCCCGAACGAACTGGCGGCCTTCGGCTTGCAGTTTGGACATGGATTGGGACTTGCACTCCATGAACGGCCGATCATCAGCCGCGCCGTCAGTCTTGAAAACCCGATGGTGATTGAGACGGGCATGGTCTTCGCGCTGGAGACCTATTGCCCTGCCACCGACGGCTATTCCGCTGCTCGGATTGAAGAAGAAGTTGTCGTTACCGACAAGGGCTGCACAGTGATCAGCCTTTTCCCGGCTGAAGAGCTTCCAATCGCGAACCGCTACTGACACCTTGCTGGACCGGTTGTAGGGTGCTGCACCCGCATCCGGTCCACGCCTGTGAGAAGGAAAAAATCATGGCCGCCCCGCCCGCAGAGCAGGTTCCAAATGCCGCCGAGTATCTTCGGATGTACCGACAGATGGCCCGGATACGCACTTTTGAAGATCACGCAAACCAGCTTTACCTTGAAGCGAAGATGCCTGGTCTGACCCATATGTATTCGGGACAAGAAGCGGTTGCCGTCGGCATTTGCGAGGCGTTGCGCGTCTCTGACAAGATCACGTCGACACATCGGGGCCATGGCCATTGCGTCGCAAAAGGTGCCAATTTCCGCGAGATGTTCTGCGAGCTTCTTGGGCGGGTTGAGGGATACTGCCGCGGCAAGGGCGGCTCGATGCACATCGCCGACCAGGCGAACGGAAATCTCGGCGCCAACGCGATCGTTGGTGGCTCAGCCGGGATCGCGACTGGCGCAGCGTTCTCAGCAAAAAGACTGGGCACGGGAGATGTGGCAGTCTGTTTCTTTGGCGATGGCGCGCTTGGGCAGGGACTGCTTTATGAGTGCATGAACATGGCCGCGCTTTGGAGGCTCCCCGTCATATATGCCTGCGAGAACAACTTGTATGGCGAATACACCCGGACTGACGAACAAGCAGCAGGTGAACTCGTTGGGCGTGCTCAGGCCTTCGGGATTGAAACGCATATCGTTGATGGGCAGGACGTTCTTGCGGTCAACGCCCTGGCGACCAGTCTCGTGGCACGCGCTAGGGCGGGAGAAGGACCGTTCTTCGTTGAATTGCGTACCTACCGTTATTTTGGACACCATGTTGGCGATATCAATCGCGAATACTACCGCTCCAAAGAAGAAGAGACCCTTTGGAAGACGAAACGCGATCCGATAACCAATTTCGGCGAATGGCTGAAAGAGCAGAAAATCGCATCCAGCGAGGAGCTCGAGGCTATTCTAGCCGAGGTGAAGGCTGACGCTGGCGCTGCCGTGGCGTATGCGCTTGCCGCACCCTACCCGGACGCGGGCGAAGTTACCCAACACGTCTATGCGGCCTAAGGATCAGGAAATGCGTGAGATAACCCTGTCTAAAGCGGTCAACGAGGCCATCGCCGAAGAGATGCGCCGGGACCCGACAATTTTTCTGATTGGGGAAGATGTGGCCGAAGCTGGCACCCCCTTCAAGGTCCTTGCTGGGCTTGTCGATGAATTCGGCAAGGAACGCATCATCGACACACCAATTTCCGAACCCGGATTCATGGGTCTTGCAGTCGGTGCGGCGATGACGGGGTCCCGCCCCATCGTCGATCTCATGTTCGGTGATTTTCTGTTTCTGGTCATGGACCAGCTTTGCAATCAGGCCGCAAAGACCCATTACATGTCGGGTGGCAAACTGAATGTCCCCCTAGTTTTGCGGACGAATCTTGGCGCGACACGCCGTTCTGCCGCACAACACAGCCAGTCGCTGCACGCGCTTGTGGCCCATATTCCAGGTGTCAAAGTTGCCTTGCCGTCATCGGCTTATGAGGCGAAGGGCCTTCTCAAGACAGCCATTCGGGACAACAATCCCGTGGTCATCTTCGAAGATAAGCTCATGTACCAAGACAAGGCACCGGTACCGGAAGAAGAGTATCTGATCCCGTTTGGCGTCGCGGCGATAAAGCGCGAAGGCACTGACATCACGTTCGTAGCGACCTCGTCCATGGTGCAAGTGGCGCTCAAAGCGGCAATTTTGCTCGAGGCCGAAGGGATAAGCGCCGAGGTCATCGACCCACGGACAATCGTACCTCTGGACGAAGATACGATCCTCGCATCAGTCCGAAAGACTAGCCGGGCCATTGTGATTGATGAGGGCCATCAGAATTTTGGCGTCACAGCCGAAATAGCTGCCCGTATCTCAGAGAAGTGCTTCTACCACCTTGATGCGCCGGTCCAACGCATGGGTGCTATGGACGTCCCGGTGCCCTTCTCGCCTGCCTTGGAAGATCTGACAGTGCCGACACCGGAATCTGTTGCCGCGCGTGCCAGGGCTTGCGTCAAAGGAGCGTTATGATGGCGCAGACGGTCATCATGCCCATGCTTGGAATGGCGCAGGAAACAGGTGTCATCGTAAGTTGGCTCAAGGCCCATGGTGATGCCGTGCGCGCCGGTGAGCCGTTGATGGAAGTTGAAACTGACAAGGCTACGATGGAAGTCGAAGCCGCCCATGATGGCTATCTTGCCGACCTGCGCTATGGTCCCGGAGATGTCGTTCCCGTAGGCGAAGTTGTGGCAATGATCCTAACTGATAGGCCGGACGCCACTGAACCTTCAACGGCGGCGGCTTCGCCTGCAAAGC
>Ga0315908_10003494_pt1 | contig 11379 bp, 13 predicted proteins | sample LakEriMetagenome_12_FD_203520 | JGI IMG/M metagenome (GOLD analysis project Ga0315908, IMG submission 203520) | Freshwater fungal communities from buoy surface, Lake Erie, Ohio, United States - Buoy 4 MA124 | ecosystem: Environmental > Aquatic > Freshwater > Lake > Lake biofilm | place: USA...
CCAGCCTGCATATCTGAATAGATAAAAACAGTATCGTAATGCTTTTTATTTTTAATAGCATCGTCCCAGAATAACCAAATTCCATTTTCTGTTCCGCCACCTTGAGCTTTACCTCTAGATGATGTTTCTGCCAATTGTGATAATAAACCATTACGTTTAGAAACTCCTTGTAAAGATAAACGGTCTCCGAATACACCAACGTATCCTTCATCTGCTGTTTGTGCAGTAATCAAAGATGATAAGTTAGCTATCTCTGCGACTGTAACTGTACCATATTCTGAATTGAAAGAACCCCAAGCTGAACCTGAATTATCAGATAAACAAGCTACTTTACCAGGAATTCTAGGCATATTGTCTACAGCTAAATCAATACATTCTTCTAGAGTATCTAATACAAGAGTTTTGTTATGGATATCTGAATTCTGATTAGCTTTAAATGCTGACCAATATCTAAATGGAAATTGTTTTCCACCTCTTACACCAGCTTTTAACTGAGTAAGAACTTTTACAGCAACATCTCTGTCAGAAATTTCAGTAAAAATTCCTCGGATATTTCTCAATAACGCCATGTGAGGTATTTTGATAGTATCTAGTATTTCTGACCAAGTTTTTCCTGCAGAACGTAGAGATTCCCAAGTTTGTTCAGTATCAGTAACTTCAATTGTACCAGTAGTCATCAATTCGTTAATATCTTCGCTGTTAGCATGAGATAGACGAACTAAATCTATTAGACGTTTACCTTTGTACTTGTTAAGTTGGTACCTTGAGTACTCTTGTAATTTTTCAGCCCAAGTTCTTTTAACAATAGAAGATAAACCATTCTTTGAACCATTAATGAACATGTAGTACTCAAATTGGTTAGTTAAATCATCTGGTCGTAAAGCTATAGATTTTCCAATCTCTTTCATTTTACCAGGATTGTTAGTATTGTACTCAGCTCTTCCTGGGTGAATTGAAGCTCTAACAAAAATAACCGAAGGGTTTAACCTCATGAAATATTCTGTTCTAAGTTCCAATGCTAACTCTAGAGTTTTTCCAAAATCGTAAGTTAAAGCATTATCGATAGCTTCAGTGAATACATCAGCTACAGATTTTTTATCTTTTACTAGGGCAGAGAAAATAGAATACTCTTCTACAGTCATAGCATTACGGATAGTTTTCGATGCATCTACACCATCTCTATAGTACTGAGGTTCTCCAAAAATAGAGCTAGCTGCAACTATTTTCAAAGTATTCAAAGGAGATAATGTGTAGCTATTACCACCCATGAAATTTTCAACCGAAGTTTCACCTAATTTGTTTATTTTTGCAGTAACTTTATCTGCATGTTTACTTAATCTTGCCATTTTTATTTTATTTTAGATTTTACAAATTTAATACATTATGTTTAATAGGTATAATGTAGTGCATTTTTACTTATTTAGAATTTTATCAAAAGTCTTGTGCAAAGAATAGTCTACTTTCTCCATAGCTTCTTGTTTAAAAGCTACTCTACGTTTGTTGAGTTCTGATACAAATTTTTCAGCTAAGTACTGCTCACTCTCTAATTGCAAAGGAATATCATAACCTATGATAGTATTGATAGCTTTTAAATTACGTTCTTCTAAGAAGAGGTAAATAGATCCGTCCGGTGACTTAACATAACATTCTTGAGAATGAATATCGTAATAAAGTTTGCTTTCCGTGTCTTGGATAAGTCTCATAAAGACTCCTACTGCAATTTTTTCTGCATCCGACATTTTTCGAGGAAGCTTTACTTTTTTCTTAGTCTTTAATGTCCTTAATATCTTAATGATAAAATTGGCTACAAATCTTCTTCTTCGAGTAGCTTTTAGAAGATCTATAAAAAAACTGGTTTTCATTTTGGTTAGATTTAAAATAAACATAAAAAAGCCCAAAAGTTTACACTAATGGGCTACAAAAAAGTAGCCGAGAATATGAAGTTAGGGTGTTGTGGTCTCTGATCTTAAAGAAGTAACCCTTACTACCGCATCGGCATTAAAATAAAAATGATATTGAGAATTTACAAAAGTGTGGTTGTTGTTAAGGTTACGAACCTAGAGAACTATCTCCATCTTCTAGATTTTTTTGAAAAGAAAATTTAGAAAAACTTTTTTAAAAAAATGTTACTAACATTTTTTCTTTGCTGAATTAACTGTATCTTATGATGTAACACTTATGACCGCTTCAATATCAATATGTAAAAGAACGTTTGTTTATTGTAATTGTATAGGTAAAAATAACAATTTTTTACCAAAAAAGAAATCTTAATCTTCTTTTTTAACTTCTTTTTTAGGACCTCTCTTTTTGTAAGGTCTTTTCTTTTTAGGTTTTGGTGCAACTTCTGCAACTGTTTCAGGAGTTTCTGCAACAGAAGTTTTACTTAGAGTAGCAAAAGGTTTTTCGCTGTCTACGCTTTTGATAGAATTCAATCTCTCTGTCATTTGTTCAGCAGTTTCTTCTATCTTCTCAATTTTCTCTTCAACTGGAAGAATTTCTTCTTGAACAGAATCTGTAGATTCTACTGTTTCAGATGTTTGAGTTTGGCTATCAGATTTTCTTCTTAATAATCTGTATACACCGTAAGAAGCTATTAAACCTGCTACTGTAATTAAAACGTATTTCATGTTATTTTTTTTGTTTACTTTTTTAGATTTATTTATTAAAATGTTCTGAGAAGTTCATTAATAATTTTCCCATTCACTCACATCAGATTCTCCCATTCTAATAACTTTAAGATCTCCTTCTGAAGTTTTTCCTATCACAGATAGACCGCAACCTTCACATAGATACCCTGTATAGCATGTTCCAGGATCTAGAGATTCAAATTCTTTTGTCACATCTATTTCTGGAGTAGTACCTTCTCCAAACATTTCTTCTGCGCATTTTGTGCAAAAATCAGCCATTCTTAGATATTTCTTTAAATTGTTCTACCTTTCTAACCCTTCTCAATAAATTATCTACTGTATCAATATTCATCAGATACCTTTTTGTCATACCTAAAAAATCAACATGAGTTTCTAGATAGGGACTTGGTTCCAAAGAGTCTTCTCTTTTACCTACTATTTCTAGAATCAATTCTTTTTTTCTTCTTGTTAGATAATGTAACTGGTAATATTGCTGTAACTTTATATTTAGCATTGTTTACTTTCTTTATATAAAGGTATCAATTTTTATCTTTTTCGAAAAATGTTTCTTCTAAGATTTCAGCTTCTTTTATCAAATTTGCGAAAAATAGTCTACCGTCTTTTCTGAAAACTCTATCTACACCGAAATGATTTTTCCATTCATCTACATTGTGTACATTTTTTTCTTCTATAACTCTTAAGACTTCGAAAAGATCTTCTCCGACTGTTAAAAATGATCTAGTCATGTGGAACATTTTATTCATTTAATTAATTTCTTTTTCTATTTATCAAGAATATAATTGACAAAGTTTTCACCTTCCCCTTCTCTTTTAGGGACTGTTCCTACTACTTGGCCATAAGCCCAATCTTCTTTTCCAAGTTCTTCGAATCTAGATTTTATCTTATCACTGTAAAATTCTGCAATAGTTCTAACTCTTCTTTGAATATCTGCCCTAGCTGCATTTTGCGAGTTTCCTCCGTGATAGAATTGCAAGTAACAGCAAGAAGCTACTCTAACCATTTTAGTTTTCAAGAATGTTCTAACTAGAAGTTCATAATCATCAGCAATCGTCAATCTTCTGTTATGCCCTCCTATTTCATAGTAAGCTTCTCTTTTCCACGCTCTTAAATGGTTGGGTACGCTTACAATATGTCTGACTGTTATAGGGTTAATATTAGGAGTTATTGCTACTTGAAAATCTCTACCTATATGATGCTCAGTTCTATAAGAACCGTAACCGAATGCGAAATTTTCACCATACATTAATGAGTTATAGTTCTCATCTATCTCAGCACAATCAGTATACACAAAACCCGCATCTGGAAATGCTTTAAATGCTTCCACTACCTTTTCAATAGCGTGCGGTAAAAGTATATCGTCATGATCTAGTTCTATCAAATATTTTCCTCTTGATAAAGCACATGCTCTGTACTTCACTTCTCCTATGACTCCGTTAGATTTTTCTCTGAAATCGTAAATTTTTATTCTAGAATCTTTCAGATTCTCTAGAATTTTCATAGTTTCCAAGTTATTAGAATCGTTAACTATTACCCATTCCCAGTTAGCGTATCGTTGAGATAGCAATGAATTATAAGTTCTAATTATTTTTTCTCCAGTATTATAGATGGGTGTAAATACGCTAACTAATTCATTCTCTACAGAAGACTTTAAAATATAATTCATAGCGCAGACGTAAGAAATCTCACCAGCTTGCTCATCAGACTCTGTGTGAACCCATCTTAATCTTAAGTCAGGAGAAAGGTTTGACAGCGAAGGGTACAACATGTAGTTTTCTCCTACTGTCAATATACAGTCTGGGTCTTTCTGTTCTATAATCGCTATCGCATTTTCATTTGTAGCATAAAAGACTTTCATATCATCAGACTCGTAAGTAGCTCTCTTGAGGCTTTTTAAATCTTTATTAGACCCCAATAGCATAACTTTTGGTAAGAAATTTCCTTTCTCTTCAACTTTTAAACTATTGTAATAACAAAGAACTTTATCTATGAATTTTATTTTTTCTGTATTTTCATTGTACAGTTCTTCAATAAAAATGCCGTCTGCTATGTACTTTCCGTATTCTAATCTTTTTGATCCTATAAGGCTTTTCTTTAAGAAGAATTGCCCCATATCTATTCCTTGGACTTTAGTATTTTCAGGTTTAGCTTCTCGTATTTCTAAACCAGTGAAATCTTTTTTTCCTACATACTGAGAAAAGATAAAACCTTCAGTCTGAGGAGATATAGCTAATTCTGCATTTATTGTTTTTACCAGTTCAGGGTGTAACTGATTATCATCATCTAAGATATAAATCCACGTTTCATTATCGATCTCATCTATAATGCGATTAATAAAACTATGCCCCATGTCACCTGGAACTCCTTTCATGAACCTTAGATCATGTTTAGAAAATTTTTCTAAAAAATCAGTGTCTATTTCATGGAGTACAGAAGTGTCTATGATTATAGTCCACTTAAAATCTATTTCTTTGCATGTTTCTAGGCTTTTTTCTACTTTTGGTAGGTGATCGGGTCTAGTACATCTAGTTACAATTCTTAATTTCATTTAAATTTTCCGTATTTTAATCCGCAAGATTTACATTGGTCATCAATTTCTCTTTTGACTAATTTGCACCAACTTATTACATAATCTTCATTATCTTTGATCCATTCAGGTCTATCTTGTGGTTGAAGTTCTTTGATTTTTACGTTGCTATAAAAATCGCAAAGCTTAATAGTGTATCCCCATTTTCCGGCACTCAACTCTTTAAATCCAGAAGTTGACGTATAACAGTAAACTCCTTCTGGGATTTGCTTTTTCTTTTTTCTTGGAATTTTCATTTGAGAAATTTATCTTTTAGGATCAAATCCCAGTAGCATACTGAAGATTCTACACCATCGCGGTAAGTTTTCCATTTGCATGGAAATGCTTCTCTAGCTTGGGCTACTCTTTCTTTGACGGATTTACTTTTATCTGTAGCTAAAGTATAGTACAACCAACATTCCCAATAATGTTCTTGTTCAGGAGCTCTAAAGACTATTGCTATCTGCCATCCAAAGAAAACAAAAGACCAGATAGGAGCCCATTCGAAACGAAAATCAGTTAAATCCCATTTAGTTTTCCAGCCTAAAGAGACAAAATCAAAACCAATTTTCTTAGTGTATGCTATCAAGTATCCAGGCTTCTCTTTATTTTTCTTCCATTTTCTAGGCAAAAAATAAGGAGTTCCTATGGCAGTTTTTCCTAAATACCATTTCATTTTAACTCTCTTGAAAGGAGAGGAGAATAACACATTGTTTATCATTTACTTTATTATTAATTCCTTATTTATTTCTTTTCCAGATCCCACAAATTAAAAAAATCATTTACATCTTTTTTAGCAACCTTCATGTATAGTTCACCAACTGTCGTTGTTTCTTTTATTGCAAGTTGCGTCATCTTCTCTCTGTTCATTAGACAGAAATTAATTGCCCTGACAATTTTCAATTCTTCTTCTGTCATCATCCTTGTGCTTCTTCGGCGTCAACTACACCGGAATCTTTGATAATTCCTTCGAGAACTTTGAATTCAAATGACTTGAATTTGTAAGTTTTATTATTAAGACCTCCTTCAATTCTTACACAAACTCCTTCTTTAATGTGTTTAGAATCTAAACTAGAAGGGCCGCTTCCTAAAGATTCTATTGTTTTAGAAAAATGTTCTCTAATATCTCTATCATCAAGTTCAGTTTCTTGTGGTATAGCTTCTTGATTTCTTAGATCAAGTTCAATTTTTTCCCACGATGTAGTGTAAAAATGAGGAACGTGGTCTACGCCTAGTTCTTTACAGCGTTTTACTACGTCATCCCAAGCATAATCAATAGTTTGTCCATCTTCATTAGAGAGTGTCATTCTATAGACATATACTCTAGATTGAGTATCATTGCATCCGTAAGAAAAAGGCATCTTTTCTCCGTAAATTTTTGTGAAATTTTTATCTCCCAATCCTTTAGTATCCACAGAAGGCATAATACTAGCTCCAGTAGATTCATATCCCACTATTTCAAAGTACACAGTTTCTCCTTTTCTTAAGTTTCCATTGAAAAGTTTAAAAGCTTTATCTCTAATAGTTGGGTCATGGTATTGAGTCCCTGATGTTTCTTCTAAGACTACTCTACGAGTACCATTAAGATATTTCCATTCAGTTTCTTGAACTTTAACACCAATGAACTTAGCAATTTTTTCTAATAGAGAAAGTTCTTTATCAACTTGAACATAACCGATCCTTCCTGACGTTCCGTGAAGTTTTTCAGTTACTATTATAGTTTGTCCTTCGCCAAATTCATGTAAATTTTTACCAAAGTGTGCAGTATCAAAATGTTCTTTAAACATCACAGATGTCTTAGCGTTTCTAGCTTTCTTACCTTGATTCTCTCTAGCAATTCTAGCTGTAGCAGGATTGATATACTTAGAACAAATCGGAACTCCTTGCCACTCATCAAATTCAAATCCTTCTACGTCTAATCCGGAGACCATAATGAATCCGAAATAATGTAATGGAACCCAAAACCCATCAGAAATTTCACCTCTGAATCTTTGAGCTCTAACTCTTCGGTTTTCATCAAACATTCCACCTTTTTCTTCAGGGAACTTATTAAGCTCAGATTTTCTGTATAAATTGTTCGCATGACTAAATTCATGAGATAACTGTCCATCGCAAGGAAAATAGACACCCCAATGATCTTCTTGAGAATCTAATCCTATTACTACTTGGTTTCCATGACATGTTGCTAATTGCACTCTATCCGCATTGGGATGAGGTCTAACATTTTTAAGTCTAGTGACTATTGCTTTATAAGACATTCTGTTTAAGTTTGATGTAGTTTTTAGCAAAGGTAACAAAATAGTTTTGCATAAAACACAAAAAATCCCCGATAAACGAGGATTTTATTGTCTAGTGTGTTATTTAGCTTAGAAATTAGCTTGACTAGTATCTATATCATTTGAATTAATGTAGACTACTTTATTACCCCAAGGTGGAGTATACGTAGGATTGTTCAATATAACCCAGATAAAATCTGAAACATATTTAGGTTTAGGTAAATCAGTATCAGCAAAACCATCAGTCATAAATACACCAAGTTCAAGTTGTCCCTTTTTGTAATAACTGTCCATGACTTGCAGAGGCGGTATAAAGTTTGTTCCACCTTGTCTAACACTGGTAAATTTATACCTTTTAACAGCATCTTTACTTTTCAGTTCAACTATCTTTTCTATTTCATGATGGAAATATACTATAGTAGTGTTTTCAATAGATCTAGCTTTAACTAAACTTTTGATCTCTGCTAACACTATAGCAATTTCTAAATCAGACATTGATCCACTGACATCTGCTGCAGCTACTAAGTGGCCAATATCTCCATCCGGGTTTTCCTTTGTACCCCACATGTAATCGCCAGAATGTAAATGTCTTCTGTTACCTAAAAATTGTCTTTCGCCTCTTGGTTTAGAACCGATAAACTTTTTAAGCAATCTTTTCCAGTCAACTTTACCTCTTGCGATTTCAGCCAATGCTGCTCTAAAATCGCCTATCATACTGCCAGGTGTTCGACTTTTAGATTTTGCATCATTTTTTTCTCCAAAATTCTCAGGATCATTTATAGATTTTTTAATCTTATCTCTGATCTGCTCTTTTGTCATAGTTGGAAGCTTTTGTGGAATTCCTAACTCTTCTTGAAGTTTAGCTGATTGCTCAGGAGTTAAAATACCACCTGGTACACCTCCATCTACTGGATCTCCAAAATCAGCAGACACGCTATAGTCAGGATTACCAGGCTTTCCTTTTCCATCTTGTTTTCCTTCAGGATCTTGATTATCTCCATCTCCATTCGGCTCATCTGGCTCGTTTGGATCTTTCCAAGTCTCTACGTTATCGGGTCCTTCTCCGCCGCCAGTTCCTCCTCCTTCTCCGCTAGGTTTTATTATTTTAAAATCGTCTGAATCTAAATTCATATCCATATCTCAAATTTTTAATTATTTTTTCATAGCTTTTGCAACTTCCTCTTCTGTAGCAGGTTCGATTTTCCATGACCCATCTGGATTTTTGGCTGTAATTTTTCCAAATTCTCCATTTTTTTTGATTCTTACATAATCTCCAACTTCAGGTTCTATAGGTCCTGGCGGCGGAGGCGGTGGAGGATTTCCACTATCAGGTTTTGGCGGTTTTGGAGGATCGGGGATTTTATCGTATATTTGCTCAACTGGAGTGTTTAAATATTTTTCGTCGTATAAACCATCCATTTCTTTAATCTCTTGAGCAGTGATGATTCCCATTCCTACACAGTATGGATTTATTTCTAAGTCACCTGCTATGTTCCATTTTCTAGCATTTTTTGCACCATGTTCATCCATTCTAAAATGATGAAGAAGTGTGATATGCATGATTTCATGAACAAGAACAAATACTAGTTGTTCAATAGTATGCTCTGATGCAAATTTAGAGCTTATAAAAATATTTGCTCCATCAGTAGCCATAGTATTAATCTGCGGGTGATCCCATACTAGTCTAGAAACTTGAAGAAAATCTCCAAAAAATGGATATTTTCCAACTACCATAGTAATAGCTTTGGCTATACGTTCCTTTTGTTTTGCTCGTAATTCGCTAAAACTTTCCCAGTATGCCCTGAGGCGAGGATCTTTAGGAGCTTCAGTCTCTGATTCTAACAAACCATAAGAACCAGTACTGAAATACTGGTTCTCATCGATTTGTGATTCGTTGAAATTGCCTAACTGTAAAAAACTTTTATACTTTAGTATCATGGCAATTTTATTTTTTCAATTCTACTTGATCATCTGCGCTTAATGATGGATAAAGTTCATCGAAAAATAAACCTAGAGCATCATTCCATTCATCAGATCCAGCCAATTCTTTATGAGATCTTGATAAAGCTTTCATACAGTACATTGCGAAAACTGGATCTTTGAATTTTCCTGTATATTTAGTAAAGTTCATTACCTCGTCATGAGATAATTTTTTATCTTGTGTAAAGAAAGTAGCTGCTGCAACTGCTGCAAACTGAACATCTTTAGTTTCTTTCCATAATTCAGGAGCTTTGTCTGGATCAGTGAAAATTGATTTAAGAGTCTCAGGATTAAATCTTCTTTTTACTAATAAATATTCTCTAAAAGCTTCAGCTGCATCTTTACCAACTGCTCTTTTAACAATTCTGAACATTTGATCATCATCAAACTTAACTTTTCTTTGTTTTGCTGAATAAGCGCCAATTTTTAGCAAATCAGAAGCTGCTTCCCAGGTTCTCGGTGAAGCAAACATTACGTATTTAGATCCGTCTAATCCTAATTTATCAGGATCAAAGTTGTGGAACCATTTATCTTTTTGATAAGATAAGAATGCTAAAATATCTTCCATAACTCTAACGTCTCCTGTGTTAGGATCAATATCTCCTGCCCAAGCTTCCCATTCTTCAAAAGTTGGTACAAAGTTAACTTGAACTGGGAATCTGTTACCTAAAATTGGGTTCCAGTGGTAAGTTCTATCATCATCACCTTGATCACCTTCTCTGTTAGCAGCTGCTACTAGTAACCATTTATCTCCTAATTTCCATGTACCGATACCTCTATCAGAGTCAAAAAGTTTCATTACAACGTCCTTAACTGCAGGTTTACATCTAGCGATCTCATCAAAAAACATGATACCACCTTTTCCGTCTGGACCATTTGCTATAGCATTTCCTTCAGCTTCATCATGTTTGAAACTGTCATACATAGGTAACCACACCTTTTTAGCGTCACCAGCTGAAAATTCTTTATCGTCTTTGTTTACATAAGGTAATAAGAAGTCAGTAGGCTCCATTGCTTGTAAATCCACACGAATAAATCTTTGATTTCCTTGTATGAAATTGAATTCTTTTGCAACAGCTTTAACGATTGCAGTTTTACCGATACCAGGAGCACCCCAGATTAACATGTTTAATTTAGATGGATCTTTTACAGTCCCTTCTTGAAGAGCAGTAATCAAATCTCTTAATTGATTAGTCATTTCTGTTGTAGTTACGTTATCAACGTCTCCTTGGTGAGATAAAGAAATTCTTTCTTCGTCGACTTTTTCAACGTCTTCAGTATCTTCAGTTTTTTCTGGATAATCTTCAAGATTTACTTCTGTTTCAGAAAAAGATTCTTTTACAGAAATAGAAATTCCTTCTTTTTCAAGAAGTCTTCTGTCATTGTCGTTAGGGTAAATTGTTACACCTTCTGGAGTAGATCCGTTACTTTGGTTTACTAGAGCATTCATGAATGCTGAACCAATCCCGGTGAAAAATTCTCCAACTCTTTTTAAAGCTGATACTACAGCGTCTTTTGCTTTTGACAGCATATCTCTAAGTCCCTCGTTTGCTTGAGACTCATGAAGCTGACTTTTAAATTCATTGAACGATTTTACAGGTCCTTTCATTGTTATTTGTTTTATTATTTTTCTATATATCTTTTCTAGAAACTTCTATTTAACTATCATCATAGGAACTTTACCATCCTTTGTGATCTTGTCATCGTATATCATGCATCGGAATTTGCCAGCTACTGCATCAGCCATAGCTTGAGCAGTTTCCATATCGTTAGCATAAAAAGTTCCTATTTTATAGTCATAATCTTCTCCGAAGATCAAACCTTCAGATTTTAACTGCACTACTATAGCAGCTCTGACTCTCTGGTCAATAGATTCGTTGAGAAATTCTTCTCTTGATTGTAAGTTTTTCAT
>Ga0315908_10003497_pt1 | contig 11377 bp, 6 predicted proteins | sample LakEriMetagenome_12_FD_203520 | JGI IMG/M metagenome (GOLD analysis project Ga0315908, IMG submission 203520) | Freshwater fungal communities from buoy surface, Lake Erie, Ohio, United States - Buoy 4 MA124 | ecosystem: Environmental > Aquatic > Freshwater > Lake > Lake biofilm | place: USA...
AATTATGACTGTAAAAAATAAAAATAAATTAAATATATAAATTTTATATTATAACAAGAAATAGAATATTATCAATAAAGTTAAAATTAGAATTTATTATAATAATATTGTAATTAGTATTAAGATAAAATGAATTATAAAAAAAGTAATAAAAAAATTAATAAACTTTTATTGAATAGTCAAAATAAACTAAAATTAAAATCTTAATCATAAGAAAATGAAAATTATAATTAGAATATTTAAAATGAGTAATAAAATATGATAAAAAAAAATAAATTTGTTAAAATTTATAATTACAAAGAAAATAATTTTGATAAAATATAAAATAATAATAATCAAATATATGAATTAAAAATTAATGATTTCTATGATGATTTTTAATAAAAAAATTAATTAGATAAAAAATATCTTAAACACATTTTTAACATAGAAGAAATGAATTCAAAAAACGAAATATAAATCGATCGATTATTATAAAGCAATAATTTAAATTTGATAGAAATATAAATGAATAATTATTAATTTAAATAATATTTTTTGTGATATTTAAAATAATTTAAAAAGTATAATTTAGAAAAAAATATAACTTATGTAAGTACATAAAAAGACATAGATGTTTTAATCTAATATATCTCAGAAAAAAATGTCAAAATATTTAAAATAAGCAAAAATGATTAATAATAAGGATTATTATTTTTTTTTAAATAAATAAAATTTAATCAATATATTTAAAGATATTAATAATTTATAAATATATTTCATTTTTCTTTACTTAATGAAAATTAATTATAAACGACAATTTAAATAATAAAAAAATTAATTTTTCAAAAGTTTAATTTCATAGATATAAATATATAGTTTATTTAAGATGTAGATAATTAGTTATAAAAAATATTGATAGAAGAAGAATTTTAATAAATCGATCAATTTAATAATAATTTTTTTTACAAAAATAAAATGTAAAATAATAATAATTAGTTAACAAATATTCAGTTGAATTATATTTAATATTAATCGTCAGAAAAATAAAATGTAAAAATTGAAAATTAGTTTGATATTTTTGTTAAAATTCTAGGTTTATAAATATTTTAGAAAATAAAAAGTAACTTTATACTTTTGTTAAATAGTTTCTAAAACAGCAATATTATAAATTAATTAATAAATAATTAATATATTTAGCATAATCAATTTTTGAATAATAATAAAAATTTATAAATGTATGAACAATAAATTTTTTTTTAATAATATTAAATTGATAATTAATTAAGATAAATAATATAAAATAAAAATTAAGTAATAATTTCATTTATATTATTTAGATAAAAATATTCTAATTTAAAATGTGTTTTCCTTTAATAGATAATAAATTAATTTAAGTTGGTTAATAAAAATTTATCTAATTTTAAAAAATAGATTAAAATATTGAAATTAACAAGTATTAATTTAATGATATATTTATATACAATATTTTAGATTTGTTAGGAAATAACTGTTTATAAATATTAGAATTTAATTAAGAAAAACTTCATACCTTTTAATAATTAAATTAATTATTAAATGATTTTAATTAATAATCAAATAAATAAGAATCATAAAAAATAAAGTATTTAACTTTAGAATATTTTGATATCAATTAGTAAATCTATAATTGTTAAAATACATATAATAATATTTAAGAATACTATGATATAAAAGTATTATTTTATTTAATTATAAAAAGAATGTTTTAGAGCTAAAAATAAATTTATTATAAGATTTATAATAAGATTTTATTTAACAAACAGAATTTAGTAATGATTAAATTATTATAAAAAAACCATTTTTTTTGTCAATAATAGATTAATACAAAGAAAATTAAATTAAGTAAACTCTATTTGATTTAATAGTTAAATGATAAAAATGTTATTTATAAATTAGATTTCATAAAAAGATTTAAAAATAATAAATTTAATATTAAATATAATTAACTTATTATGATTAAATAAAAATATTATGATTAAATAAAAAATTAGTGTTTAATAATTAATTATATCAGTTCTTTTGTTAATTCTGACTATAATATTTTATAAGTTAGTATTTTTATTATTTATCTTAAATTTGATGACTTTGATTTTTAATTAAGGATGTTTTTTGATCAAATGAAAATCCTTTTTTAGCAGAAATAGGCTCATTATTTAAACTTATTTTTTTGTTCATAATAAAGTAATCGTTTGAGTTATCATTATTACTTATTTTTGTTCTTTAAATATTATTTGATATGTATTGTATTTATTAATTAAGGTCGTTAATATTTTTATCATAATTAACTATTTGTGTTATCTAAAATTTTAATAATTTAAATAATAATTATAATATTTATAATCAAAATAATGGTAGATAATGATAAAAATAATAATAATTTATACCTTTTAGTTATTACTGGCATTGTAAATTTAAAAAAAAGGATGATTCAAACATTGAATAGCAGTAAATCTCTAACTAGGTTCCTTATTCAACATATTAATTAATAAATCTCTAGCATGTATGGAAGCAGATTAAAGTTCTGTAATATTATTAAGATCCAAATTACAATCCCTATTCATTTAAATGATTTGCTTCTGATCATCAGCATTGAATAGTTTTTTTCCAGTCAAAAGGACAAAAAATATAACTCCTAATGAGAAAATATCACATTTAGTATTATAAAAAGTATTGCCATCCTTATAAGCAAGTATCTCAGGTGCAACATATCCAGGAGTACCACATCTCTTAAACATCTATGAGTGGAAATCAAGAACAGTAGCAAGTCCAAAATCAGCAATCAGCAATTCGGTAATGGAATTTGAATTCCTCAATAGAATATTGTCAGGCTTCAGATCTCTATGAATTATATTGAGAGAATGCATGTGATGCACAGCAGTTAATAAATTAAACATGCAGATTGATATTGTTTTTTCATCAAATCTTTATTGATTAATCTTCTATAACATCTCTCCGCCTCTGACCAACTCCATTACCATATAAAGACTATTTTCAGTTTCAAATATCTCCATTAATTTTAACAGTCCTTCATGATTCAATGCTCATAAAATATAGATCTCATTAATTAGACTTTCCTTACCTTTTTCTTATTAAATCAAGTAATCCTTATTAAATGCCTTAACTGCAAATTGCTATTTAGTTTGATTATGTACTGCTAAGTAAACTTTTGCAAAATGACCTTTTCCTATCATTTTAGTTACTGTGTATTGTTCATGAAATTGGTGTAATATTAATTCACCTCGTAGTAGATCATACCATTCATTTATTTGAACTGCACTCTTGCTTAATAGTTCCAGTTTCTCTTTTTATTATTAAAATAATAGCATATTCACTATTTGCTCATTGTTCATCTATAAAACGTGTCTTTCCATTCTTAAGTTTATCAATTTTATTTCCTTCATTTTTTTATTCCCTTCATCTAAAATCAGAAGTTAATAATTGTTTTTGAATAACTTGTTATTGTTCTTTTAATAACATAGTATTAATAAATAATCTTTAAGTCCATTTTGGTTTGTTTTAATACATTAAAATTTTGATTATAAAATTATATTTTCCTTTAATATTTGATCGTATTATATGACTGATTTTTCTTTAAGTTTTCTATTTATTCTTTTATCTAAATTATTAGGATTTAGAATTTAGTTTGTAAATTAGTAAGCTTGTTCATCAAAAAAAGAATTTTATTACCATAAAGGAGTTTTCATGAACAAAAAATTAATGATAAATCTATCATGAGTTTTTATAGCAGTTATTTATAAATTAAATTCTAGTTAATTTCATTAAATAAGAAAATATATTATATAATAAGGAGTATTAGAATATATATAAAAATCAATCATTAGTGAGGAAATCTCTATTAATATAAATTAAATTAAATACAGAGTTATTGAGTTCTAATTTATTTATTCCATCTTTTGCTATAAATTAACATCAAGTAAAAATTCTTCAAAAAGTTCATAGTTGTAATCTAAATTAGATATGAATATAAGATGAGCCTATTCAATAATAAAAATGAAATGATAGAAAATGATATATACCTTCTTTCTAAATTTGATCTAAATCTAGAATAGACCCCTATAGTACCCTATTGCTCTCATTGATTTTAAAGCCACTTAGAGCACTTAACTCTAGCTAATTAAATGACTAATTAGGCATATTATATTAAGATCCGATTTCTATCTAACCACTAATATCCTTCTTTTTATTCCAATCTAAAACTCTGTCAATTTCGAAATTGTTTTGATTTGCTACTTCATAAAGCAAATTCAATAGATATTGGTAATTCACCTCCTCTGCAAAGTTCAAGTTACGTAAATATTAAAGAAATGAAACAAATTAGTTTGGAAGTCCTTTACATAATTTCTCTAAACTTGTCTGGATCTTTGATTCTCCAACTACTTGTTGTTTATCCTTTTCTGAAACATTTAAATTTTGCCATGGCAATTTTCCTTTCCCTAAATAAATCAGAACATATGCTAAAGATTCTAAGTCATCTTTGCAGCATAGTTCATACCCTTTATGAGCCTATCAATATCAAATTAATATCATATTAATATCATATTAATATCATATTAATATCATATTAATATCATATTTATATCATATTAATATCAAATTAATATCATATTAATATCATATTTATATCATATTAATATCATATTATTATTTTTAATATGTTAAGTTTACTGCAATTGGAGCATATCTTGTAGTACCAATGAAACTCTTTTTATTTTTAAAAGAAATATGAACTCCTTTATTATTCCTAAAATACTTGCTGATCCCAAAATCAATAATGTAAACTTTATTATTCTACTCATTTTTACCCATTAGTATATTTTCAGGCTTCAAATCTCTATGTATGATATTTTTTTCATGAAACTTTTGAATGATTTTAATACATTAAATTCCAATTTCACAAATAGTTTTGACTGAAAACTTTTTGAGAATTCTAAGATAACTGCCTAGATCTTTACCTAGAAGTTAAATAATCATGATATCAAAATTGTCTTAAGTTCCACTCCAATAAACTTTTGGAATTCCATCAATTCCTTATAATTTTATCAATAAATTTGCCTCTCGAAGTACTGACAGGATTTCATCTTCATTATTATTTTGTTCTATTTTGGCAGCCATTAATGCTTAAGTCTTTAAATTTTCTACTTAAAGTACTGTCCCGAAAGAACCTGCTGATATTTTCTTTAAACATTTCCAAGTTTTATTTATTATCTAATTGCTCTGGTTTAATATATCAATTGCGTTCTTTTATTCCATCAATATTAAATATAAAAATCATATTATTATATCACTATAAAGTTAAAAATGCAGATTCAGAATGGAGAGGATAAAGATGGAAAAGAAGAAGGTAAAAAAAATGAGAATAAGAATTAAGTAGAATTGAAAAAAAAGAAAAAAGATGAGTATAAACTATTGAAAGTGAGTTTATTGAGTTTAAATGCATGTATGGGTTCTTTGACATTAGGCTACATGCTAAGTGTGTATAATCCTCTTTTTAGTCAAATGTAATCTGTATTAAACATGAATCCATCTTAAGTCTCCTTACTATAAGGAATAATAACATCAGTAATTCCATTGGGCAATTCGGTTGGAGCTCTTCTATGTGTAAAGTACTCTCATTCTAGCAAAATAACAAGCATGAAAATAGCAGATTTATTAATCATTCCTGCTGCTATTCTTTCTATTATTTCTAATATATATTGTGTTATTATTGGAAGATTCTTTATTGGAGTAGCATCAGGAATCAATAGTTTTGTTATTCCTATATATATATCTTAAATATCTCCAGCTGCTGTTGCTGGATTCACTGGTAGTTTTTTTTAGACTTTTATTTGTATTGGAATATAAATTGCTTTTATACTTGGACTTAATACTAATGCTGATTAAAATGTCTTTATTAACTAACATTGGTGGAGACTTATGTTTCTATTTCCTATTATTTTTGCATCCATTAGATTACTTATCCTCACTTTTATTTTTAAGTTTGATACTCCTTAGTAATATATTTCTTAATCCGAATTCGAATAAGCCAAGTTAGCATTAGCCTTAGTTTATAACCCCCAATATGTTGATGCCTAATTTTAATTATTAATTTATTAATAACCTCAAACTAATGTCGATAATTTTAATTATTAAACAGATTAACAAGATGAAAATATTCAACTTAACTAAAATAGTAAAAAAAAGATTCAATAAGAAGATGAAGTCGATCCTCAAAAAATTTCATTTCTTTAATTTATTACTTCTAAAAAATATAGATTTAGATTATTTTTAGGATTAACTTTATCAATTTGTTAGTAATTTACTGGAATTAATGCAATAACATTTTACAGCACTTAGATAATTTAAGGAAACAATCCAACTTAAGAATAAATTAAACTTTCTTAAATTGTTACTGCTTTAATTGGATTAGATTTAATTATTAGCAGTATAATAGGAGGTAAATACAAATAATTAGATTAAGATAAAATTATAAATAATAATATATCATAATTTAAAAATTTTACTGAATAATTTTATAAATAAATATATTAATGTAATATATAAAAAAGCAATATTCAATATTAAAAATTTTAAATTAACTAAAATATTTATAGGAAAATTAGTAGATATATGGGGCAAAAAAATAGTTTTATTAATAGGACAAGTATATTATTATTAATGAAAATATAATAATAATAATATAAATATAATAGATAATAATGTCAGTAAGTTTACTAGTGCTTGGATTTTCTTAAGAAAGAACTGTAGGAATAGTATTTATAATGATATTTGTATTTTTCTTCTGTCTTTCACTTGGTCCTATAACTTGGATCTACATAGCAGAAATACTTCCTCCAATCGGATGCACTCTTACTACAATAGTGAACTGGTTTTCTGCATTCATTGTAGGAATTTCATTTCCTACTATGACTGCCAATATTTCTATTCAAGGTCTAATTTTTATCTTTATTTTTAGGAGCCTTTTTTTTATTTGCTGGTTTTACTATTTATGGAGCTTTAGTTGTACTCTTTTTCCTTAAAGAAACTAAAGGCATGAACTCTGCTTAGATCTAGTAAATTTTTGAAACTCAGGTAGAGTTATCAAATAATAAATAGCTAATTAATACTAAGTAAATAAATAACTTAGAACTAATTTAATCATAATAATAATCATAAACTGTTTAATGATATTTAATATTTTATTTATTTTATCAATTTTTATCAGATTTTGAATCAAGGTTATTATTTTTATTATATTCTTACTAATTTAATTATTGATTATATAGTTGTTGTAATTGTTCATATTTACTTTCCATTTAATTGTGATGACTTATAAATTAATCTAATTCTGTTCTCTTTTCATCCATTTCTATTGCAAAGTTTCTAATTATATATTGAATTATAAATTATTTATGAAATTTAAATTATTTTATTTTTATAATTATTTGTAAATTATAATATTATAAAAAATATATTAATTTCAAAATTAAAAATTAATATAAATACATATAAATATAATAATAAAAATATAATAGAATAATTTTAATAATTAAAAAAATATTAAATAAATGAAATAATTATAATGAACAAAAATCTAATAGAATAATATTAATCTTAATTAGTATAAAAGGAGAGAAAATAATAATAGTTATAAAAAAAAATGTAAAAGAATATTATAATCTTATTAGTTGGAGTATTGATTTTAAACTTAACTTAAAATGTTTAAGTTGATGTTAAGGATGATAAGAAGAGTTTATATTAAAAATGTTCTAAAGCTGCTAGAGAAAAATGTTATAAATAATATGGACAAGCAAACTGCTTTAATTACAAAGGAATGGATAATTGTAGTAAGTCTAATTGCAGTTTACCAGAAGCTAAAAAATGTTTTAAAAAAAATGAATTAGGATGTATGTATAAGAAAGGAATCTAAAATTGTGTGTATTTCTGATTAAATTGTTATAATTTATCTTTTTTATATATATTTGTTATATTTTAAAATATAAAATACTTACTCTAAAGTCTGCTGATTAATAATTAACTGGTTCCTTAAATTATCATTCTCTTCCAATAAACTCTATATTTATTTTTAATTTTTATCATTATTTAGAAGAGTCATTTGATTAAATGTTAATTTTTCCTTTTGAATTTACTCTTCAAGTTATTCTATAATATTTCTGAAATTTAAATAAATATAATTTACTTTTTATATTTAATATCTCTTTAATTTTCTGCTATTTATTATTACAAGTCTTAGTTTTCTTAGAAGTATTAGGATTATAATTTATCAAAATTTAATTGATTATTTTGAATATCTTTCAACAAATTTTATAACTTTTAGTTTAATGAACTTATCATAGATTATTACTCAATTTATTAGTTAGAGCTAATTTTATTTTTGCTCTTTAAATCTTTATTTTCTTATAATAACTCTATTATTTTTTCCTTTAATTTTGTGAAAATTAAGGAAGTAGAAAACGGATGTTCTTCTATACAAATATGACTGATTTTTCTAAACTAAATTGATTCTATTAATTGATTCATAATATTTATTTAAGACTATTCATTTTAATCTAATTGCTAGGATTAAATTTTAAATTCTTCAATCAAAATTTAATTTTCTTTCTACATTTATTCTAATTTTTCTGTTTGTTTAATCATTTACTAATTTGTTTAGTTTTAATTCTCTTAAATTTGATTTTCAATTAATTAATAACTTTATAGGGTTTCATTTAATCTTTATTTTAATTATTAAACTTGGTACTTTAACTTTTCAATTTTCTTAATTTATGTTTCAATTTGTTCGTTTTATTATTTATTTAAAATATTTAAATTGTTAACTTATTCTTATAAATCAAAATTTTATTATTTTTATGTATTTGAGTTTATTTAAATTTAATATTACTATTCTTATTATATTTTCTATTATTTTTTTAATTATTTTATTGTTAATTTAAAGTGATCTATTCTACTTTCTAATTCCTAAATTATTTTTTATTAGTCTGATATTTAATTTTATTAAATTTGTATTATTTCTTTGCTTTCTTCTGAATTTTTTATTAATTATTCCAATTAATCTTTATAATCTTTAATTTATTACAAAAATTATTATTATTCAAAATTAACTTAATTTCCTAATTGATTGAACTCATCCATTATCAAATTTCCTTATTTATTTTATTATTCAACTATTTTCATTAATTTAATTTTTTCATTTATTAAATCTAAATTTTCTTTTTCTAATTTATTTATTTAATCATTTTTATTTACAATAATTAATTCTTATCTTTCATTTAATATTTTGTTTTCTTTTTTCAAGTTTAAAATTTGATTTTGCTGTGCTGAATTAAAATTTTTAAAAGCTTATTAATTATAAAAATTATAATCTTAATCTTTTTTTAATAAATTTATTTAGTCAATTTATTAACGAATTTGCATGTCTCTGTTAAAATAAACTTATTCAGTCATATTAAATTTATATTATATATAATTAATTGATATTTAAATAAATAAGTATAAATTTTTATTTATTTTATATTTATGATAATAAATATTAATTATCATGAAATATTTATAGATTTTCCTTACTTTTATTATAATAAGTATCATAAATTCTCAATTCAATAATCATGGAGATATGTTTTTAGAGTTAAATATTCAAAGTAAGCAAAAATTTTGTTATGAACAAGATTATATGGCAAATGAGCATTACGTAATTAGATTTTCTTTGAATCACAAAAACACTGAATTGACTGTAAATAAAATAATAAATAGAAATAAATTAAATAGGTTGATTTAAATATAATATAATTATAAATTAATAGTAATAAAAACAACATTAATAATTATAATAATTAGATAACGGATAGATCTAGGAATATAGTATTTTTGAGAAATTAAAGTCCTACTTATTTGTACTCTGTAACAGCAAATGAACACGCATATTACAATGTAATTTGTTTACAAAATCTTTCGACTGAATAAACAACTATTTATATTGAAGTCAAATATGGTCATAGAGCAGGAGATAAATAGGTTTTAATGACTAAAGATACTAAAATACCATTAGAAAAATAAATAGGTGTGTTAGAAAATTATATCATTTAAATAATCAATTTAATTTAAGAAGATGAAAAAATTGTAGCTAATTACAGAAATAATAAATAAGATTTAAATAAAGTTAGTTGCATCTATGGACTTATGACTGTATTTTCTATTCTAGTTCTATCTGTCATTTAAGTTGTATATATGAGAAATCTGTTTATTAAAAAAAAACTCATTTGATTAATCTATATGTATTATTATTTATTAATAATAGTTAAACTTATTACTAATTAAAATAGTTTAATTATTAATATAATATATAAAGAAATAAATATTTATTTCTTAAATATAAATACTGTTAGAAAATTCGATAAAAATAATCAATTGGGTATTTAATGAGTCCAATTACTACCATTAAAAATAATTAAAGATTTATGTCTGATGTTAACATTATTTTAGTAACTTAAATTAGCTTTAATATTTTATTGAGCATAAAGATTATTTTAGTGAATTATAGGTTAAACTGCCCAGAAACCTTCAGGGACGGGTAAAGGTTTAAAATTAGCCATTAATATTAGATGACTATCATCTTTAATTTATAAAAGGAATGTTTATTTAGTAGGTGTAAATTAATGATCATATCCTCCAAAGATCAAAATTTAATATTCGTTGATTTAAATGCATTGAGAATCAGAGTAAAGATTGAAAGAAGAAAGAGGAAGGAAGAAAGAAGATTGTTCAAAAATTGGATCGATAAGACTCCAACAATTAGTCTTTATATCATACTTTTCAATATTGTTGAGTAATTGTTGATTAAATCCTATTCCTCCAAATTTGTAAATAAATTATTAATTAAATAAGCAGCAACTATGAGTTGCTGATTCTCGATTTAGATTTTTCATTTCTAACATTTTGTTATTTTTTAAATCTATTATTTCACATCTATTACTCACTTCTTAATTATTTATAAATCCTCCAATTACATATACTAGTTCTTTATTATAGACACATGCAAAACTACTTCTCCCATCTTTTAACTAATGTCTTATTATTTTTATTTTTGTATTTAATATTTATATTTTATCTATATTTTTACCTTTATATTAACTTGTGGCTTTTATTTTCTATAACTAATTTATAAACATTTTTTATTTTCTTCATTGGATTCTCTGGAAAATATCCTCCTAATAAATATATTTCTTATTTATTTGTTATTAAAATTTAATGATGAATCGGTATGTTAAAGCTAATTTATAAATCAATTATTTCATGTTTACTTTCCTTTATAGAATATTAAGCTAATTGTCTTTAATTTACT
>Ga0315908_10003500_pt1 | contig 11372 bp, 9 predicted proteins | sample LakEriMetagenome_12_FD_203520 | JGI IMG/M metagenome (GOLD analysis project Ga0315908, IMG submission 203520) | Freshwater fungal communities from buoy surface, Lake Erie, Ohio, United States - Buoy 4 MA124 | ecosystem: Environmental > Aquatic > Freshwater > Lake > Lake biofilm | place: USA...
AATAATAATTACTTATTTAAATTAATTAAGGGATAATATTTATGAAGTTCTTCATAAATTTCTTTTCATAACTTAAGTTTACTCAGTACAAAAAGAGAACATTCAAATTCCACTTAAAAGAGTGAAAGGTTTCATCACTAGAAATTTAATTCTTTTTAGCCAGGATGAATGTAGAGGATTAATATAAAAGATAGATAATTATATATTATCGTGATAATTTAATCAATATAAAAATATATTAATATATAATAAAATATTATATTAAATTATGAATAAAATATAAATAATATAACAAAATAATAATACAATTAAACTGAAAATAATAATAATAGGTCGAATATAGTTGGATGCAGGACAAGAATAAATAAGAATCATAAGAAGTGGATTATTAAATTGAAAAGTTGGAAATAATTCTTAAAAACTTTAAACTTCATCCTGGTAAGATATATTTGCAAGAGAAAAAGATAGTGGTGTTGAGAATAATGGAGAATGAGAATGAATTTGAGTCGATTCTTTACAAAGAGCACGATTGACCATTTCTATTTTAAATTGAAGAATTGGATTTATAGTTGCCCAAATTATATTATAAAGATTCTTATGAAATTCATATTAAAACAAAGGGCACTTTCACTATAACTTGTTTGAATTATCCTAAAATTAAAGCTACTATCTTTTTCGTTGGTAATTATCATTAATATATTCATTATTATTATTATTATTATAATTTAGATTCAGAGTATCAGTCCATATTTGATGAAAGAACTAATAATACAGAAAATTTACTTAATTATTAAAGTGAGGATAAATCATGTATAGATGATTCTTATTTGGAAAATTAATAATTTTCTTATATTTCCGAAGAAGAAGAAGAAAGTTTAGATTCATTTAAAGATTTCTTTGATGATCATCACCATTCTCATGATCATTAATCAACTTCTATTTATTTATATCACTTATAATAAATAAAAAATAGAAAATTTAACATTAGTATTAATCATAAATAATCTAAATAAATAATATTAAATAATTAATACTCTTAATTAATAAATTTATAATAGAAAATACTAGATATAAAGCAATTTTTAATTTAAAGTACTAAATTTTATATATAATTTAGGAATGATTATTTTTTAAAATAATTGAATTCAATCTTATTAGATAATTTAAATAAATAATTTGAGTTAATTATTTTTATAAACTATTTTATATTTTATTATATAATATATATGTCATAATAAGATGAAAATTAATCTTAGTCAAATTAATAATATTGAGAAACTATAATTTACTAAAATTAAGATTCATTGGATTAAATAAAATTTAATTCCAATAATTATTTCAAATTTGAATTAAATAAAAAATAAATTGACAATAAAATTTAAGATGATCAAAATAAATATGACGAACTTTATTAATTTTTAAAGTAATAAAATTTAAATCTGAAAAATAAATATCAATTTGATTAAAAATAAGATAATGTTATAGATATATAATTAAAATGAAATAAATTAAATTAAAATTTACAAAATTAAAAATTATACAAATAAGTATTATCAAAATAGTAAAAATCTATTTTTTATTTGAAAAGAATAAAATCTGAGGATAAAAACAGCAGTATATAAATAAATAATCCTTAAATTAAATTTTATTCTAATGATAATAAACAAAAAAAATAATATAAAAATATTAATAATATTTTTTAAATTAAAAAAAATTAAAATATTAAAAAAAAGATTAATAATAAAAGTAAAAGAAATGAAAACTCTTTTATTGAATAAAAATATATGGAAAAAAATAATAGCAGTCAAAAATAAAAAAACATAAATAAACTGAATATTAATTTGAATATGAATTAAAACTAAAATTAAAGCTTTCAAATTAATTAATCAATTATTTTTTTAAACAAGCTTCTACTTTTTGATTTTAATTAATTTAATATTTAAAATAACTTTTTCGATAATTATCTTAATACAATATATTAAGATAAAAAATACTATTAAAATAATCCTCTAATTTAAAAAATAGACATTTTAATTAATAAATTATAAATTTATTTTTTTTCTTTTTTTGAAAATTAATTATCTGTTTAAAAAAAAATAATAAATAATTATCAATAAAACTTATAAGAAAATTAATTAAATAAATATTAATAAATTATAAGTTTTTATAATAAGCAATTTAAAAATTTAAATAAAAAAGTTGATTTATAAACTATATTAAATAAAAAAGACTATAATTAATTATAATAATTTTAATAAATTAATGAAAAATATAATTAATATAAAATTGATAATTTTGAACAAAAAAATAATTAAATTAAGATATTAAAAAAATAATAAAATATTGAGACGGATATTTTTAATAAAAAAATTATTTATTTTTAAAATTAGGAGTCTTCAGATTTTTCATTAGAAAAAATTAATTGATAATAATTAATAAAAAATCAAAAACAAAAAAACACAAAAAATTTAAATATATATTATAATTAAAGAAAATAATAAATAAATAATAGCAAATAAAAGTAAGTTTTAAAAAATAATGTATAAGGTACGAATTAATTTGATAAAATTAAAGATTAAATTAAATATCTTAACAATAAATCTAAATCCAAATCTATATCGAAAATAAAAAAATAGAGCAAATTTAAAACAATATTTTAGGATAATTTAGGAAAATTATTATAATAAACTGATATTACAATAAAATAATTAAATTGAATTTATTATTTTAATAAAATTTTATATTTAAATTGTATATTTAAATATGATAATTTATTTTATTATTTTATATTATACTTAAAATTTAATTAAGACTAAAATAATTAAAATATAATTTTATAGATTTCATTAAAATAAAAAAGGCAAATGAGTTTTATAAAATTTTTCATAACTTATTTAATCGTACCTATCTATGATATTCCAATCATTCTTATGAATTTAAAAATAATTTAATTTTAAAATTTTCATCCAATTTTATTTAGCAATTGAAATATAATTTGGTAAATCTTATTCATTACTTTAAAATTTTAAATAATAATGACTGTTTCCTTAAATATCTAAATAATATTTTTAAAATGTTTATTTATTTATTAGAACAATATCTATTTCAAAATAAAAAATGTATTTATTCTATTACAATTCAAACTTATTTGTTAATTTTTAACTTTTCAAAAATTCCTTATATAATAATCAAATATTTTACATTAATTTTATTATATATAGACCTTTCTAATTAAGAATAATGTTCAGTATCATGAATATGACTTTTTCTTATAAAATTATTTTTGTTAATTTAATAAAATAATTGATTTTTTTTATTTAAATTTAATTTTTATTTGGCCAATTTATTAAATTTTTCAACTAAGCAATAAAAATTAATTGAATCATAATCTTTAAGAAAAAGACATTTTAAATCAAGATTAAAAAAATATGTAATTAATTTTTCATCAAATGTTACAGGTGAAGCCAATAATATTTTAATCGACTATAACCTTTCTTCATTAGTTATTTATTTTTAAAATTAAAATATTGAGTTTTAAATCAGAGTATAAATTTACTTAAGCTAAAGATTTTCTTTTTAATATAAAAGAGTATTTTAATGAATTTTTTAAAATGAATAGAAATTCAATACTTCATTTATAGTTTACCATGATAAATCATATTTGGGAATACTAATTAATATAAGATATTAAAAATACTTAGGAAAATATTTTAAAATATAGTTATTTAAAATTATTTGTTAATCAAAGTTAAAATAGCATTTTAATTCTAAAAATATGCTTATAATAGTTATAAATTATTTTGTGTTTTACTAAATTTCCTCTTCCATTTAAATTAACTCTAAAAATTTATTAAATGACTAATAAATAATATAAACTGATTGATATTTATCTAAATCTAAAGCATTAAGCAAGTTGAGGAAACTAGAAATTTAATTAATAGAATTGAACTTATTAATCTCTGTAGAAATAACTTAAATTAATTAATTAATTAATATTTATAATACATGTATCAGGATTATCAAAATAAATATTATTTGATTATAAAAATTCATTTATAACTCTCTCATATATTTTGAAATCGTGAAATTCAATTCTACTAAAATTTTTTAGGAAATAGTTTTCATGTTAATGAATTTTAATTTTCAATAAATTAATTTGTAATTATTAACTTAAATTTTATTCGAATTAATTATTATATTATTCATTAATTATTTCTTATAGTTTAAATTAGAATTATTATATCAATAACTATTAAACAAAGTTTGATTAATAATTAAATTTAATTTGAGTAACAAATTTTAATATTTTTTTTAGTGTTAAATAAGAATAAGTATTTATCTAAGTATATTAAAAATTTTAAAATTCTTAACAAAATGTGTCTGAAAATTGTTCTGAATAAATTAAATTTTCTATCAGATAATTTATATCTAATTCATCAAAATATTACATAATTTTACATAATTTTTCTTCAATTAATTTAAAGATATTATTATTAAATTTATTTAAAGGAATAAACTGGTATATTTTTATGAAGTCTCTAAAATTATATGAATTCAAGTCATCTATTTTGCTATAAAATTCTTATAATTCTAATATCTAATTGATATTGTTATATACTTTAACTTATTAAGCATCGCTAATTTAAATATTTCTATTAGTAACTTTATGAAAAAAAATATAAAGAAATTTAAAAACTACATTACCTTTGATAATTTAAAAATTAAGAATCAAATTTTTTATTATTAGATCTTATAGAGTTTCGTAATCTTTTAAATTATATTGTGTCATTAATTAATCTAAGTTTTAAATTATTTCTACCAAATCATACCATAAAAATTCTTAAATTTACTAATTTTTTTCTAAAAATAAATTTAGTTATTGTATAATCTTAAAAATTTAATTTTGTGTCAATTATTAATGGACTAATAATGCTTAAGTGTATAAATTTAATAATTTAAAATTCCTTTAATCTTTTTCTAATTAATTTTATTTTAAAAATGTCTCAAATCCAAATCTTAAAGTTATTTGTATATCTTCTGGTTAAATTAAAATACTATAGATATTTTTTTTATAAAATATTATCTTTTTTAAAATAAAAATCTATTTTTCAATATCCTATTCTAATAATTTATGAAATAAATCATAATAATTTTATTTTTACTACATATCTTTTAATTTATATTTTGGATCAATTATAGTTTGATTTTTAATTTTATTTGCTTTTAAACTAATTTAAGATTAATTAAACTATTTTTACACTTTATAATATAAAAAGCAATTTTTCATAAATTAGATTTTACTAATAAAAATGAAATTTTTTGATTTAATCATATAAAGTTTTTTATAAAAATAATTATATTTAAATGTTCATAAAAAAAATAAAGTATAATATTTATTATAAAAAATTATAATAATTGTATTAATTATATAAAAGAATGTGAGTTATATAATATAATTAATAAAGATTTAAAGAAATATTAATATAAAAAAAATAATAATTTTATAAACATAGATAATAAGTAAATATAAGAATATTAGATATAAAAATAAATAAAATTGATAAAATCGTGAGTATATAATGGAGAATATAAATGTAGCATTACGTAGTAGACCATTAAACAGCAAAGAAATAGAAAACAATGAAGAAGACATGTGGCTAATAACAAAAGGAAGATCAATAAAACCAAACCCTTAAGTAGTTTAATCCCGAGAATTATACCAAACAAAATCGAAACATCGGTTAAAATTTACTTATGACCATTGCTTTAATTATGATATTGATAATTTATAAATGTACTAAAGATCAGTAAGGGGAATAGTATTGTCAAGTTTTTAGGGAATAAATGGGACAGTTTTTATGTATGGATAGACTGGAGCTGGTAAGACATATAGTATGTTAGGATCTCATAAATATAGCAATATTTAAGAGGATTAAACCGAAACTGATATCAATACCAATTAAAGTATTAATTAATCTTCTTCTAATCTTTATGATTAGTAGAGGATGAAGAGTCCTATTTCAAATAAGAATAATAATAATAATAATAATGTCAGTAGTAACAATATGAGTTATACTAAAAAAAGGTCGATAAGTCCTATTAATTCAGGGGTCAAGCCAAATTATGTGAAACATTAGAGATAATAGAGTATGACTGATAATAATCCTAAGTTGCATTAGATTCTAAATAGTTAATAATCTTAATAATAGGTTTAAGAAGTGTAGATTCATAATACTTTCGATATTAATTAAATTAATTAAGATAGTGGAATATTAGTGTTGTCATTAAAAGATATTTTTGAAAAGATATAAAGTGATAATGAGAAAACTTATATGTTGACTTGTGAGTATGTTGAGATTTATAATGATAAGATTTATGATTTATTGACTACTGTTGATTTATTGGATTAATAATTATTTATTAATGAAGATAGTTAAAAAAAGGAGTTCTATATTAAGAATGTAACATAAAAAAGTGTTAATAATATTAACGAGATTCTTTATTACTTATAATTGGGGGAACAAAACCGACATTATGCTGCTACAAAGATGAACCATAACAGTAGCAGAAGTCACACAATTTTCAGACTGAACCTAAAAAGTATTACAAGTTTATACATAAAATAATAATTACAAAATGTATCTGAAGTGAGCCCTAATAAACGATAATCTAATGTGAATAATGTGGATATGTTAAGATATATTAAGGCATTGGAATAAAGTGATAGTGACAGTGATGATGAAGATAAGAAGAAATAAGGCATGATAATTACTGAAGCATTGTTAAACTTTGTGGATCTAGCTGGCAGTGAAAAAGTAAGCAATCATTATAATAACCTAGGAATTAAAGAAAATGTGGATACTTTTGATAATTATCAAAATGAAAATTATGAGGAGATGATGGTAAAAAACAGAGTGAAGGAAGGGTAACATATAAATAGTTCGTTGTTTTTTTTAACTTTGGTGATTCAATTGAAATCGAGTGGGAAATCTCAACACATTCCTTATAGAAATAGTCCGTTGACTAAGATATTAAGATCTTCATTAGGAGGTAATAGTAGAACTCTTATAATTTTGTGTATTACACCAAGTCATGTTTAGTTTGAATAAACTATGAGTACTTTGAGATTTGGAGCTAATGCCAAAACTATTTAGAATAAAATAACTGCTAATATTTAGAGTTAAGGAGATAGTGAAGCTTATAAGTATTTGATTAATGAGTACGAATAGAAGTTTAAGAAATAAGATTTATAATTATAGTAGGATTAGGAAATCATAAAGGAATTGAATGCCTAATTGTTAGCTGCTAATAACAAGATAAGTTAATTATAGAGTTAAAATAATTAATTAATTTAAGATAATTAGGCATTGATCTAATAGGTACAGGAATTGTAATAGAATTAGAATAAGTAATAATAAATTGAGAGGATTGAGAAATTTAATAAAATATCGTTTAATAATAGTTGCAATCACTAGGTATTGGATATGTAATATTATTTAGACTAAATATCTAATGATGTTGTTAGTGAAAGAGTGGGATTAGTGTTTATCAATAAGAATCTGAGAAAGAACATGGTTAAATATAATTTTATAAAGCCAAAATTAAAGGTAAATTGGCAAGATATGATTTATGATTGTGAGGGAAGGATTATCATGAAAGCTTATCAGAAATGCAAATAATTACATTAGCATTTCTAGAGTGTTATTGATTAATAAACTATGTTTAATGTTACTCTTAATGATTAAATTAAGTATTATTATACTTAGAAGGAGGAAGCCAAAATTTATATTAATTAGATGTAGGAGTAGTTAGAGTAGTTTTATGAATAGTATGATCATATTTATGAGAGTTATATTAATACCTTGTAGTAATTGGCCATTTATAAGCATTATACTCGTATTTATTTTATTATCAAATTAATAATTTTATATATACAAAATATAGTAAATGTATATTCAAAATATAAAATATTTATTTAAAATTTTAATATATATATAAAATTTATTGTAAATTTTTTTATTATTTTAAGAAATATAGGGACTTACTAATAACCAGTTAGAAGATTTACAGAATCATCTTTTGGAAGGATTTAAGAAAGTACACGAATAAATAATTTTGAGGAAATTATAGTAATAATAGTAGATTAATTAATAAAGTGAAGAATAAATTCAGCCAGAGGTTGATTATATGGTAGAAAAAATATAAATAGATGCTAATTATAAAATAGATGTGTATATTTAATAATATGCTTAATAAGTAAAAGTTAATATTCATCAACTATATAATCAAAATCAGTTTAAATGTAGATAAATAGCTGAAAAGGTGAATAGTGAACATATAAAGATTATGTAATAAGAGTTGGAACAAATGGATAGTACTTTTATTTAGAATATTCTTAATGATTGGAAGAATAACACAAAGCAATGTTAGATTATGAAATTATCTAATAAAGAAGTTAATAATTAATAAAATAATGTTGAAGTCAGTTAATATGATAATTAGAATACTTTTATTATTAATAAAGACATATCTCAATCTAATATTAAAATTAACTAAGTTTTGTAGGATGTCTCACTTATTCAAAATAAAAATAATTTACTTAAAGATGACTAAAATGATAGTTAGTAGGATATCAGTTAATACTTTAGATAAGACATTAAAGATATTTTATATAACAATAATAACAATAATAGCAATAATAATAATAATATAAATAATAATAACATAATTAACAATAATAAAAATAATAATATCTTAAATAGTGATTCTAAATATTAGCAAATAAATAGACAAAATCTATTAAAATCTAATAATAAAGAAGATACTAGTTATGCTAATTTACATTAAAAAAAAGAAAAAAGTCCAATTTAAAATAATAATTCTTATACATAAAATAATAATAACTAACATAAATAAAATAGCTTGAATAGATAAATAACTAACAACAATAGTATTTTAGAATAATAACAAATTTTGCCACCTAAAAACTTATAATTAAGCAGATAAACACCTGGACTAGAGATAAAAGATAAGTCTACTAATTTATTAAATAAAACTCATTAACAATAAAACTTAAAAAAATGAAAAATAAAATACATAATATAAATAAAAAATAAATAATTTATAATAAAATAGATAAATAATAATTTAATATAGTGAAAATTTAAATAAAAAAAATAAATAAGTTATAATATTATAAATAATAAAAAATATAGATAAAATGAACAATATAGAAGAACCAATGAGATACAAATATATAACAAGATTAGGAAATTGGTATGAAAGAAAAGTTTTAGAAGAAACAAGAACAAAAGACTATTTAGAGAAAAAATAAAATAAGTAATTACCTAATGACAAAAAAGAAGAAATATAAAAATACAATTAATAAGAAATAAAACTAAGCTATAATAAAGATAAATTAGTGCATTACGGTGACTTCGTAATGTTAGAAAATATTTAGAATAATAGTGTGCTAATGTTCGATAATAACCCGAAAAATGGAGTAACAACAGTCGAAATAAAAAATAATGATAGAACTCGAGTAATGCAATTAATGCCATTAGAAAAAAATAAGATGGGTGATGTAATAAAATACGGAGATAAATTAAAAATTTAATCATTATAGAATGATAATATAATGACATTACATTCAAGCCATATTTCTCCAACAAAATAAACAAAATTAAGTAAAAGATAAGAAGTGGAGTTTATTGAAAATGAGAGAAAAGGAGAAGATATATGGCAATTTGATAATGTGGATCCTAAGGAAAGGTTTAAAGCATTTGGAAAAGAGGTGCATGTAAAGGATGTGGTATTGATTAAACATGTTTTTACTTAGTAATGGTTAGGAAGTGATAGTGGGTTGAGGATTGGTTAAGGAATCTATGAGGTTTTTTGTCATAGTTGTTTAAATATGAACAAGAGTTAGAATCTTATTAGTGAAAAGGAAGGAAGAACTACTTCTTAAGAGTATTATTATTTTATTTATTTATATTATTTTATATCTTGTTATTATATTTTATCATTATTATATTTTATATCTTGTCATTATTTTTCAATCATCATTATTATATTAAAATATGATTATAAGATAAATAATATATAAAATAATAATGATAATGAATATATGTTTATATATGTAAATATATTTATATAAATATTTGAAAATTTAATATATTTGTGTGTATATTTATATAGATAGTTGAGAAACCAAGAGAGTTAGAATAGTTGGAGATTAATAATGAGTGAAGATGACAGCGTAAAGATAAATTTGAACTAATACCTTTCCTCTCTTCAGATCAATGATCTGCTAACCACTCTCAAACATAATGTGTTATAATCTTAAGGATTATTAGGGCTCAGAAAATTACATATTCAATTACACAAAATCTATTAAGAAACTTAAACATTTGATATTGATAATTTCAAATGGATACTTATTAATTATAATATTAAATTGGATCAGAATCAACTTAATATCTTTTATGATTAGTTCCCTAATCCGTTTAAACTTGATTTTATTATTAATTTAATTATTCCTCAACCTAATCATAATAGAATTCAATTGATTAAGTAGGTTTATTCTTCTATTAAATAAAGAGCAACTAATAAAGTCACTCTTAAACATATTGCTTAATTTTATGATCCTTCATAAGATCCTCATGTATATTTATATTATATTTTTATTTATATATATATTTTATATTTATATAGTATTAATATTATATCACATTTATAATATGATATATTTTGTAGATTTAAATAATATTAAATTTAATAAATTTATTATTATTAAAAGGTCCTTGATGGCTCAATGAGTGAAGAGTAAGTATTTAATTTGTTTATGAGTTATTGGTTTACATAAGGATAATAAAATGAAGTTAAAGAAGAAGAGTTTTTAGACTATTATAAAGTAAATAAAATAATAAATAAATGATTTATATAAATAAAATTAGGATATATCCTCAGCAATGGATAGAGATGACCATTTCGATTATTTAATAAGGACTGCTTGGGGATAATACTAATGAGAATTCATTTAAAATATTATTAAACTATTATTTATAGCTTATTATTATTACAATTATTATCAATATTATCATTAATATTATTATTATTATTATTAATTTTAATAGCTTATAATTATTATTAATAAAGGTCAAAATAAAGAAAAATGATCCTGAGCATTGTAATCTGCATTCTTTAGAAAATTATCAACATATTATCTTTAAGATCCTAGAGCTTCCAAATTATCTTAAAAGGATTCTTATAAAGTATCAGGATTTAAAGATGTTATTTCTTTATATGTTTCATTAACATCTTAACTTTCCTCTTTTATTTCTCTTTAAATATTTTCCATTGATTAGTCTAAT
>Ga0315908_10003502_pt1 | contig 11367 bp, 2 predicted proteins | sample LakEriMetagenome_12_FD_203520 | JGI IMG/M metagenome (GOLD analysis project Ga0315908, IMG submission 203520) | Freshwater fungal communities from buoy surface, Lake Erie, Ohio, United States - Buoy 4 MA124 | ecosystem: Environmental > Aquatic > Freshwater > Lake > Lake biofilm | place: USA...
TCGTTATAATTATTAAATTAGTAATATTGTGAATATTATTATGATAATGATTATCATAATGTTTATTAAATAGTAAATATGATTGTATTATAAGTTAATTAATATTAAAGAGCGATAATATTAATGTGTACTTAAAATAAATGCTTATAATAATAAATCTACTATTATTAATAATAGTAGTTATTAGATATAATAAAATGGGATAGGCTTGTTGTTAAAGCAATAACCCAAAATAATAGTTACAATAAACTATGGTTTCTAGTAATTATGATACTGGAAATGGGATTAATGAAAATAGTAATGATACAACAACTTCATTTACAGATATAACAACAGTATATGATTTCAATCGTAACCTTTTGGGAAAAGGGAAATACGGAAGTGTGAGAGAATGCACATTAAAGTAAAATGCAGAGAAGAAATACGCGGTTAAATCAATAGAGAAAAATAAAATAAGCAATGACTTGTTCCTGCTTCGAAGAGAGTTAGAAATATTGAGATAATTGGATCATCCAAATATAGTGAGATTTCATGAAACTTATTAAGACCATAAGTATGTACATTTTGTTTAAGAATTCTGTAATGGAGGGGATCTATTATATCGACTCAATTAGAAGTAGGGAAAAATGGAGGAAGAGGAAGTGTCAGAGATAGGATTAAAGATGATTTAAATTATTTAATATTTGCATGATAAAGGTATAATGCACTGAGATATTAAGTTAGAGAACTTCATGTTCAGTTAAGGAGAACTTAAAATTATTGATTTTGGATTGAGTAAAAAAGCTCAATCCAATACTAATTAGTAAATGACTAGTATTGTAGGAACTCCTCTCTATATAGCTCCTGAGGTTCTTTTAGGAAACTATACTCTTACTAGTGATTATTGGAGTATCGGTAATATATTTATATTATTTAATATATTTTTCTTTTTAATATTTCTAAATTTATTTTTATATTTATTCTATCTTTGCAAATTTTAATTTTATTTATAATATTTTTATATTTTACAAATCATTTAATTAACTTAGATATATCAATAATATATATTTTTTAATTACAAATAAGTAATTCTAATTATAAATTATGAAAATTATTTATTCAGTAAATAAATAAAAGTAACAAATAATATATAATTAAAGAGTATTTATAATATATATGAATATAAAAATAATATTAAATAAATAGGAGTATGTCTATTTATTCTTCTAACAGGTAATGAACCTTTTTTGGGATAAACATAAGGTGTAATATTTGAACAGATCCTAAAAGGATAAGTTTAATTCAATGCTGAATAAAAGAGTTAATTATCTTAGAATGCTCAAGATTTAGTTCTAAAATTACTGAATAAAAACAGGTTTGAAAGGATCACAGGGAAACAAGCATTAGAACATCCTTGGTTTGACCCTATCAAGAAGAAAATGAAGTTAGAATAAGAAGAGGAAATTTAAAAGATCAAACCATACATTTTTAATACTCTTTTAAACTACAAACAAACTATTAAACTTAAATGGGATATTTTAAAAATAGGATTCAACTTTATTAATCAAAGCACTTTGAGAGAAATAGAATGAGCTTTTGAATTGATAGATACTGAAAATAAAGGTTATGTCACTGATAAAGATCTGATTAGGGTTTTAAAAAAAAGAGGTTATTAAGAAGTAGAGACCAAAATTGAAAAACAATTCAAAGATTTGGGTTTCATTAATAATCTTATTCCTTTGAGCAAATTCACGGCCATTTGTTCAAGTACTTTTCTTGATGAAGTTTAGATTGAAAGAATTTTTAATTATTTTGATATTAATAAATCTAATGCTATTGATATTAACTGCATTTAAGAGATTTATGCTCGTAATGCAAAATAAGTCAAGCAGTAGGAAATCAACAATATAATCAATGTATTTAAAATATCAAATATATTAATTTAATTATAATAATTATATTAAATATATTAAATATTAATTATATTAAATATTAATTATTAAATATATTAAATATAATTTTATTAAATATTTTAAATTAATTATTGATAAGAAATAACATAGATTATATTAGATATTATAATAATATTTTGATTATGTAGGAGTTTTCGGTGAATAATTCTTAATCTATCAGCCTTTAAGAGTTTAAATTAATAATTGAATGGGAGTAGGAAAAAGATAGAGAGAGAAAGAACAGACTTTATAGATAAATAACAGAACTGAAAGAGAATAAAAAATGAAAATTAGTACTTGATAATATCTTTATATACTATAAGATGATCATTTTCAGAATGGTCTATTAGATTTGATGGACTATAGAGTCTATTTGCCATACTCTGCAATCTGCTATATTTTCCTCTCTTATTCTAATTACAAGATTCTCTCCTGTTTTTCTTATTGCATCTATGATAACAAATTTGTCTATTTAAGATTGTTCTTATTCTCTATCTGGTTAAGAATCTCTGTCTAGTAATTCTTATTCGAAATTATCTCATTTCTCTTCTTCTCTTATTCCTCCTATTAAAACTTTTAAAGGTTCTATGCAACCAATTCTTTATCTTTCTATTTTTCAATTAACTCTTATTCTCTTATCGATTCTAATATATTTAATGTTATATAGAATATTATTAGTTATATAATATTATATATATTAAATATATGAAATAAAATGAGATTATAATTATATTAAAATAAGTATTACATTTGTACTTGATATTCTATTCCCTCTAATCATAAACCTCATACATCAATTTAACCTTCATATCTTCATCTTTTTACCACTTTTACATTTGTTTCTGCCATTACTTTTCATTTTATTCATCTACTAATTTTTGTACATATTTTTCATACTCTTTAGCTGTACCTTGTTTCTACTCATTTTACTTCAAATATTCAATTTACTCTTCCTTCTCTCTCTCTTTTAATTGTGCTTCCAGTTCTACTATCTTTTACTCTCTATCCACTATTTCCTAAATCATCCTCTTATCCTCTTCCTTCTCCATCTAAATTTAACGTTCTTTTATTTATTTTTGTTCTTCATTAAATAATATCATATCTTAATTCTAACTCATTAGCATTGTTTTTCTATATATATTAAATTATATCAATTCACATTTATTTAATCAATATTATATATATTATATATTAACCTTAATAATATATTTTATTATTACAATTTAATATTATATTATTAAAATTTGATATTATATTATTATAATCAATATTATATATAATATTATTATTATTATTATATTATTATTATTATTATTATTTATTACTTTATTAATTAATATATAAAAAAATAAAAAAAATATAATATAATAAAATTTACCTTTCTTAAAGTGCATTCTAGTTTTACATTAAATCATAATCGTATTCCTACTTCATCATTCTTTGTTCTTTGATCTTAAATTATTTTTCATATTCTTTTTGATTTTATGTCTGTTATTTTTATATATCTAATATTTAAGTTCTCTCTTATCTCTTTTTTTATTAATCTTTTATTTTCTACAACTCTGCTTTGTTTTTCTATAAAAGATCTCTTTTATATAATTCATTATAAACCATTTCTTCTTCATAATTTCTCATCATTTATTCTTGCTTTTCTATCATTTATTAATCTCTTTCTTAAACTATTCTACATAACTTCTATTAAACTTTGATTTATCTAATTTCATCACAATTCTCCATGAACTTTTTCTCTAACTATATATTAACATAATGAATTCTAGATTCTTCTCTTTTTTTTTTTAATTCATCAACTCTTACTTTCATCTTCTCTACTATTTGTTCACTAGTTTCTTACATGTTTTCTATTTCTTTTTTGTATTAATTATGTTCAATAGATAAAAGTAATGATAATTATCCTTTTCTTTCATTCAAATTTCTTCTTGCTTCCAATTTTAGTTCATTTAATTTATCTTTTATTCTTTTTTAAACTGATACTTTTGAACCTTTATTTTCCCATTTTGCATGTTAAGCTTCTAAAAATTCATTCCTAAGTTTTGATTACAATCCTAATTATGCATTATCATAATCTCTTCTTTATTAAATTGGATGCTCAGTTTTTCTAGTTAATTTTAAGTCTAACATTTAATTTATATTTATTATCAAAGTTATATTATTTTTAAATCATATTTTTATAAATTATTATAGTTATCAATTTGATATTTTTTATTTATACATTATATTTTATTTTAATTTATAATTTATTTTTTATTTTAATTTAAAATTTTTTTTTATAATAAAATAATTTACATAATTATTCTAATATCTTAAAAAATATCACCAATAAATTACAATAAGATTTATAATATGTATTTTATTAAATTATAATATATAATAAATGTAACTATTAAAAGATGTTTGTTTTGCTAAATACATTGGAAACTTTAATTTTGATGATTTTAAAAAAAAACTATTAGAAGAAAATAAAATATAAGAGCTTGAATAAATAATAAATAAATTATCAGAATATTGAAAATTGCTTAATTTTTTTGAATTAGAACATTTATTATATACTCCTTAAGATATATATGGAATTGATTTTGAAGTTATAGAGAAATAAATTGATGAATATTTAATATTAATAAAAAAATTGAAAGAAATATGTGAATAAAAATATTAAAATATATAAATTGATATCGAATCAATTTGGAAGGATGAATTTACTAATTCATAATATAAATTTAATTAATTAAAAATTTTGGATTTAGAAATCTAATTTATGATTTAAAATTATTTATTTATATAAATTAAAAAAAATAACTAAATTTTGTTCTGAATTTAAAATAACTTAGATAATAATTTTCAAGAAATTTTATTGATTAATTCTAAAATTTAATCCAAATTAATAAATGCTTATTCTTATATAAGAATTTTATTTGATATAAATATTTATGACTAAGAAATTAAGATAAAATCAATTCTTTTCTTTTTAAATGTTTTACAGGCATTTTATTAAATTTCATACTTTAATAATCTTATTTTTATTAAATCTTAAAAGTAAAATTTGATATTTTTTTATTGCTTTTAATCTTTTTATTTTTTAGAAATATCTATCAAATATTTATAATAAATATTAAAAAATTAATAAAACTAATTATTAGAATTTTTATAATATTTAAGAAATTAGATTTAAAATTAATTAGAAATATAGAAAAAAATACAAAATATAAATATTTTAACATTAAAAAAATTAGAAGATGAGTTTTAGTAAATATAAGAAGAATAAATTAATTGATTGTATAATTAAATAAGTTTTTAAGCAATAATTATTGATGATTTAAATTATTTTATGTTTTTTGTTTAAAAAAATTTTTTATCAGTTTTTAATTAATTATAATCCGATACTTAATAGATTAATAATTGAATAAAACTTATATAAGATAATACTATTTATATATAAAATTAATAAATAATTTAAATAAATAATAAGCTTAATGGATAAATTGATTATCAAAAAATATTTTAATATAATTTTTTTCTTAAAGAAATTTATTTTAAAAAATCAATAGAAACATTAGAAAAAATAAAAAATAATGTATATATTTTAAAAAAAGAATAAGAATTAAATTGTGATACTGACTGAATAAGAAAATTTATGAATGGCATTTAAAGTATATTTTAATTATAAATATTAAGATTTTTTAGAAACATTAGAAAAATATAATAATATTGATATTTAAAATGAAAAAATTTTACAAAATAATAAATTTATTATATTTTTTTAAAATTTTAATTAAGTAATAACAAATATTTAATAACTATTAAATGAATTCAATTAGTAAGAATATTAAAATAAAATAAAAAAACTAATTTAATTATAAAAATAAAATGAAATAATAATTGAAAATTTTGAATATTTAAAATATATTTCATAATAATATATTTCATAATAATAATTAGGAAAATAGAATAATTAATGTAATTATATTATTTTAATTAAAAGTCATTATTGAAAATATTAATGAATTAGTAAATTCAATTGAATAATTTAATATAAATAGTCTTGAAATAAAAAACATATTAGATTAATTAATTTAAAATTAAGAAATAGAAATGATGAAAGAGACTGAAAATTTTTAATATACTATTCTTGAATTACTTTAAAGTATAGATAAATAATTAAAAAATTATGAGGAATTTTAATAAGAAATGGAAAAACTTGAAAAAGAAGTATAGGATTTTAAATTTCATAATTCTAAAAGAAATTCTTCTAGTTCTAAAAATTTATATTTATCTCTTCCTTTAATATAAAGTTTTGTATATTAAGAAAAATAAAATGTAAACTTATAAGATTATATAAATTAATCTGATTAAAAATTAAATAATGAGTAATAATTATTTAATCCAGATAATTTATTTAGCAGTATAATTACAAATGAATAAAAAAGAACAATTTCCAATATAGATTAAAAACCAGTTCTTAATAACAAATTTTAAAGTAGTATCATTTATTCTTTAAATAGTAATTAAAAAATTGAATGAATTATATTATTCTTATATTTCATTAATAATATTTAAAAATGAATATATTAATTATCATAATTTATTTTGAAGTAAAAAAAACTGTTATTTTAAATTTATACTTTAAGTAACCCATGTGTCAAGCAGTTCTTACCATCCATTAAGCCAAATCCTAATTTGCCTTTTAATTTCTATTAAATTAATTAAAATAATTACCTTGATCTTAAGATATTTAATACTGAGATTTCCATTAATCAAATATCTAAGATATTTTTTAGAAAATTATTTAAAAAAAAATATTATTTTAAGATTATGTATAATTTTAAGAATAATTTAAAATGACTGCAATAATTTAAATATTTTATTGATCTTCAGGGTTTATTTAGAATTAATTCAATATAGATAATAATCTAGGCAATATATACCTGTTATTTAATTTGTATAATTATTTCTTATCTTTTATTAAATTCATATATCTCAAAACTTCTTAATAATCATTAATTAAATCCATTTAAATTAAATTTTCTATATATTTATCATAGTAAAATTAATTTAAATCATTATCATAAATCATTATAATATATTTTTCCATTGTTATATAAATTTCTTAAAAACTAATATTCTAAAAATAATCTAAAAGCTTTTTACTTAGTTCATTTTTTATAATTATTAATAAAAATTCAAATTAATTTTTATTTTCAATAATTTAAATTATTTCTTATATTTATTAAAAATTCTTTTTTATATTATACTCATTTTAAAAATATTTTCAAAGACAAATTATTAGATTATTTTACAAAGTTTTTTCTAAAATTATTTGAGAATTTTCCCAGTTGTTATTTATATTAAAATTATCTTTAATTTCATATACTTCATCATCTTTAATAATTTATATTTATTTACCTAATATTTAATAATCTAAAATATCAGAAATAATTCTTTTAAACTTGCTTAAGTTATGTAAATATTATTAAAAATTTTGCAAGAAATTGTCTAAATTTCAATCCTAATTAAAATCTCATTTTAAATTTTCATTAAATAAAAATATTAATTTCAATATAAATTTATTTTTAATAAATACAAATTTATTGTTATTAAATAATTTCTTAAATTCATCTAATATTTAATTTTAATCCATTTAAATCAAATTTAATTTTTAATAATCTTCAATGAAATTCTCATATATTTATTTCTTCTTTTAATTACTTTGTAAAATCTAATATTTATAATCGATTTCAAATTATAAAGAATCTATTTTTTTATGAAAACTTTTTTAATTTATTTGTAAATAATTTTATTGATTTTATATTTGCTCTATATTTTAATTTAATTTTTCAATAATATTATGTAAAATTTAAGGTTAAGCTTTAACTTTAAATTAAAAATATTATTAAGCATCTCCATTACTTAATTATTAATCTGATTGAATATCAATATTATCAAATTCTTCTTAATCAGAATTTTTTTGTGATTATTATTGTTGATTATCATTTAATTAATTTAAGTTAATATTTTTATCTATCTTAATTTTTTAAAAATTAAATATTCTATGTTTTTTTTACCATTATTAAAGTTTTTCTTATCCGTTTTTCTCACACTTTTTGAGGATACCTTAAATTTTAATTTCTTTTTAATTTATATTCAATTCTTATTTTTGATTATTTTTTGTCAAACTTTCTATAGGATTAACAATACCTTAATTATCTTTGCCTAAACCTTAACCTAAACTAAATCCTTTTTTTTACAATATTTAAAATCCTTTTCCATATGAATTTATCAATTATTATTCTTATTATTTATTCTTATTATTATTATTATTATCATTATTTTTATTAATATTTTTATTATTGTTTGATGCAAAAGATACTTTTTTTATTTAATGATTATAATTAAATTCTTTCACTTAAACTTTTTTATTTGTATCAAATTATATTTAATCACTTTTAATAAAATTAACTCCAAAACTCTTATTGATATTTTTTTTTTATATATTAATATTTTATTATTCTTCATCTTCATAGCTTTCATCACTAAAATCTAAAATATAAATAAAAAAAATACTGTCTTTCCATAAAATATCCATATATTTTTTTTATTTCATTTTATTATGAAATAATAAATACTTATAATAATATTGTTTAGTAAATTATGAAAATTTAAACTTATATATTATTAAATGATATCAATTGTATTTATTGACAAATTCTGATAATGCCCCTGTGTCTTAAAATTCTAGTAAACGGGTTATTGATGGTTAATAAGGATATAAATGTTCAATGTCCAGATTAATCTCTAAATCATCCAAATATATTTCATAGTATTCATCAAGACTTGTAAATTACTTTGTACTCATCAAATAAAGGTCTTCATTGGTTAATAATATTTCGTTTTGTAGTCTGACCTCTTCAACTTGACTCTATATTTAATGTGAAAAATAAATAAAAAAAAATAAATAATTAATAGACATAAATAATAGTAATATAAATAGTAATAAGAAAATACTTTTAATCCTGCTTAACAGAAACTTAGATAAACTTATCCAACCCTTTCAGAGACAGCAAGATTATTTTTATCAGTTTCCTATGGTACAGTGCCTGCAAGTATAACACTATCTTTATTCCACTTTTTGAAATACCTGTTGGGGACTTCCTCATTAAAAGTGAGGATATTAATAAAGGAGTAAAGTGGAATAGTTTTTGACTAATTATACATTGTCCTTAATAAGGAATTAATCACATCCCCTGTACCTTCAATAAGGTGAATCACATACTGACTTTTTACTAACAAGTAACCCGTTATTTAAGTATTAGATTGTTATTGTAGTTCCTTTATCTATACTTCGATTTGCTTTATAGTTTGATCCATCTCCAGTTTTTAACTCATTGCAATATAAAACAATCGGCTCAGAGCCTGTCCTTCTATTTCTCTTTTTAATTTTACTACGTCATAAAGACTTTTTCTTTTTTCTTATTCTTTTACATTTTATACTTTCTCTTAATTAATAGTACTTTATTTATTCATTTTTATAACTAATTAATTATATTTTATGATCAATAGTTTATAATTATTATTATTATTATTGTAATTAGTTTTTAATATATTAATAAAATTTATTTATTTTGTTATGAAAAATCAATTTATAATAATTGTTTTTTTAATTCATATTGTTTTTGCTTATATTAAAAAATCTAAATAGAAAAAATTTAAATAATCAAATTCTCATAATTTTTTAATTGCATAAGAGTAAGAATAAAGCAATGAAAGAACTCTTTTGTAAGAATAAATGAAAATAAAATTAGAAGAAATGTAGTTTCAAAAATATTATGATCAATAGAAATTAATTGAAGAATATTAATAGTAAGATTTAATAAAATAATAATAAATAGAAAAACAGTAATTAGAATTTAAGTTACTTCAATTAGAAAAGTAAATATAAGAGGAATTACACTAAAAATAATAAAAATAAAATATAAATAATAAAAAAAACTTATTTTTTACCTAGAATAAACTTTATTAATAAAATAAAATACTTTTAAATATACAAAAATTATTAATTAAGAAATATAAATAAAATTCACTAGATTAAAAATAAAAAATATAAAATTTTATAAACAAATATGAATCTTTTCCAGAATAATTTATAATGAATGATTTAATTTTGTAGAAAAGGATAGAAAATATTTTTTCTGATATGGGAATATTTAAAAATAATTAAAATTTAATAGAAGATTTTATAAATTTATATAAAAATTAATATTCAAAATAAAATATTTACTAGTAAACTGAATAAGATTAATCACATTAAGTATCAAATAATTAAAATAAATCTGAAACGGATTAATATATTTAAAAGTTTTCAGAATTAAAATAGCGTATATAATAATATGATTAAATAAATCTGTAATAAAATAATTCAATAGGCGAACTTTAAAAAACAATTATAAATTAATAATAATAAATTACTAATTAAAAAAATACAATTGATTTAATAAAAATATAAGATCTAAACTAATAAGGAAAAAACTATTTAAACGAAATAAAATTATATGAATTATAGGTCAATTAATTGAAATAATTAGTCGAAGAATAAAAAAAGTAAAACTATAAAATTATAATATAAAATAAAATTATAAAAAATTAAATAAATTAATAAAATTAAACAGCTGAATAATATCAAAATTAAAAAAATTAAGATAACTAAAAAACTAACAATTAATTAAATAAATTAAATCAATAAGTATTACAAAGTTTAGATTTTGTTGTATAAAACTAAAAAATAATTTAAACATATTTAAATAATTAAAAATCAATTAGAGAAATATTTAATCAAAATTAGATTATTAAATTGAAATATTTTTAAAACATTTTATAAGATTTAACTGAAATATCAATTAAAAATTAATTATTAAATAAAATTAGTTAAGTTAAACTATCAGATAAAGAATAAATAAAAAATAATAACCCAATAAATAGAAATCAATATTTAATACATAATTATTAAATGATAAATGAGTTTCAAATAAAATAACAAAAAGAATTATTTAATTTAATAATTAATAAATAATAAGAAATTTAATAAAATAATAATTTTAATGAAAGTGAATTTATAAAAAAGGACTTGTAAAAAAATTTTACAGATTATAATTTTAATAATTAAGATTAAAATAATCATAATTATAGTAATTATATTTTTACTTAATCGTAAAATAAAAATAAATTAAATGATGAAAATTAAAATAATGAAAATGATAATGATTAAAATAAAAATAATAATTATAATAATTTTAATAATTATAAAAATAATGAAAATAATAATGATTAAAATAAAAATAATAATTATAATAATTTTAATAATTATAAAAATGATGAAAATAATAATGATTAAAATAAAAATAATAATTATAATAATTTTAATAATTAT
>Ga0315908_10003504_pt1 | contig 11364 bp, 4 predicted proteins | sample LakEriMetagenome_12_FD_203520 | JGI IMG/M metagenome (GOLD analysis project Ga0315908, IMG submission 203520) | Freshwater fungal communities from buoy surface, Lake Erie, Ohio, United States - Buoy 4 MA124 | ecosystem: Environmental > Aquatic > Freshwater > Lake > Lake biofilm | place: USA...
GAGGTTGCAAGAGCAGAAGCTGCTGAAGCTGCATTAGCTGCTGATATTGCTAATATCTACTCTAAGAAAGTAGCTGTTTCAGGAACACCTAACGGTACTTTAACAACTTTCTCATTAGCTTCACCTGTTAGACTTGGATCAGAAATGATTTATGTTAACGGTTTGTTAATGGAAGAAGGAGAAGATTATACTACAGTTTTAACTTCTGGTAAAGTTAGTTCAGTAGAATTCATAGTTGCTCCTACTTCAGCAATGAAAGTTAGAGCATACGGAGTTTACGGTATCTAATTTTAAATTTATAGTGTCAGACATAGCTTTGGCACTATAATTTACTTTCAAGATAGATAAATAAAATAAAAAACAACAACAATGCCAATACAAACAAAAATTGGAGTTTTAACACAGATTCCAGGACAAGAAGTTCCTTTTCCGGGACTGATTGACGGTATTTATAGTGATTTTTTAAATAAAGAACTTGATTTCTTGGATGATTCAAGAAATCAACCTTTACCTTCAGATTTCACATCGAGTGCAGCTTTCCGTTTTGGGTCTAGTACAGATCCTAACTCACCTGACGGAAACTGGGACATTGCTGACACTAATTATAGAGAATGGAGAGATGAATATTTCCAGCAGCTGAATTATTACTGGCAAGATAGAAAGATGGGAAGACCGTTACTTTTCTCTAATATTGCTAAAGATCCAGCTCCTTGGAAAAGAGATTGGTCCGGTTCAAATGCTTTTGAATGGATTCGTAGAACTGTCCCATCTACTGTAGATGGTTCTTTTAATTATCCGTACCCTGAATATGGAGATGCTATGGATTATAATGTTCTCTATAACAACAGGAGACCTCTTTACCATTACTACAGAAGACATTATCTTACTACTTTAGAAGATATGTTTAATGTAGAATCATACCGAGGAGACTGGAATCATATCTTAGATGACAACGCTCCTGCGAGAACTAACATAGACACAGCTTATAACTTTGTTTATCCGGGTAATAACGCATCTAAGATTCTTAGATTATCGAATGGTAAATTCTTAGTAGCAGGCAGTGGAAATAACACTGTAGTTAGGTTAAATATTGACGGTTCATTAGATGAAACTTTTAATATTTTCAGTTCTTCTGATGGGGCTTTTGATATGGTATTAGACGCTGACGGAAAAATATTAATAGCTGGTAGCAATTTATCTAACGAAACTCCTGGCACTATAGATTTAGTCAGATTAAATTCTGATGGGACTTTAGATAGTTCTTTCAATATCGGTTCTGGTTTTACTGGTCCATACAATGGAAATGATGCTTACGTTTTTTCAGTTAAAATTGATTCTTTAGGAAAGATTGTTGTAGCTGGAGACTTTAAAACTTTTAACGGAGAAACTGTAGATAGTATTATCAGATTAAATTCTGATGGGACTTTAGATACTACTTTTTCTGTAGAAATTTCAGATTATTATGGCAGTTATGACTATGTTAGAGATATTGCTATAGATGAAAATGATAAAATTATAGTAACAGGACAGTTCACAGATGCGAATGATTCTTCTACGTTACATACTAATATAGTTAGATTAAACTATGATGGATCTATAGATACCACTTTCAAAGCAGCAGGTCTTATTCACGATTCTTTACCGGATGCAAATTGGAGATACGGAGATACTTCGCAACTAGCTATCAATTCACAAGGTGATATCTATGTTACTGGTATTTTTAACACATATCTTGCTCTTGAAGAAATTCAAGGAATAATAAGAGAAAATTGGATGGTGCCTACAGAGTTTGCTTCAGGATTCGATAACCCAAATTATATGAGATCTGCCAAGCAATCTGATGGTAAAATAGTAATAGCAGGACAATTTTCTGGTTACAACGGTGATACCACTAAAAAGAATATATTACGTTTCAACACCGACGGTACTATTGATGAAACTTTCAATACTCCTGAATTACATTACGGACCTTTCGATATAGCTATTGATGCAAATGACAAAATAGTTATAGTAAGTGAATATAATGAAGTTTACGGTGATATAACGTTGGACATTAATGAACAAACGCCACATTTCGGTATAGTTTTTAGGTTAAATGCTGATGGAACTATCGATGAAACTTTTTCAGCTGATGGAATATTAGGAGATGTTTATTTAGAAGATAGCACACGAACAATCAATCAATCATGGGGTAGAGCGGTAAGTATAGATTCTAATGGAAAAATCATAATTGGAGGATTATTTTACGTACCTGGCACTAACTGTACTAACATCGCTAGATTAAATTCTGACGGTTCTTTAGATACTACTTTTGCTAACTTTTCTACTAGCGACAAAGGTGGATTTGGATACGATATGATTACTGATCAAAGTTTTGGGCAATCTTTGGTTACTACAATTTTCTTAGATGGTAGTAAAATTTTAGTAGGAGGTGGTCCTGAAATGTCATTCCCTGGCACTTCTAATAAAACTTTGATTAGACTTAATTCTGACGGTTCTTTAGATACTACTTTTTCCAATACTGTATTATCTGTTAATCCTCAAGGATGGGGGAATTACGTTTACACTGTAACAAAATCTGACGAAGGTGATATTTTCGTAGGAGGTGAATGGTCAATTAACAATCCTGTAACAAATGAATCATACGGCGGTCCTGTGAAGTTAAATACTAACGGGTCTATTGACTGGTCTTTTTACTTAAAAGGTGGATATATCGATAATACTAAAGCGATCTACGCTAAAAACGGTACTATTGTATTATTTGGAAGATCTTCGTATTATAAAGGAGGCGCTGCAAATTATGAAACTGGAGGGATACTAAATTTGGATACAGAAGGAAATGTCTTGCAAGTATTTGACGAATATCACGGTTTAAGAGCTATGAGCGATTCCTACATGACAATATGTAGTGACTATGAAGAAACTGTAACTGGAGATTTGATAGTACTAGGAAGCTTTACAAAAATAAGAACAGTTGAAAGCGGTGTCCCATCTAACGGAACACCAATTGGAGAGTTTGCTCCAGGTATTGCTAAATTCTCAGTTGGTACAGTTAAAAATTATGTTCGAACTACTGCCGATACTACTCCAGGTGTAAGTTTTATTAAATTATCTTCAGACGGTTCATTAAGCTCTATTTTACCTTCATTTGGAACAAGTGTAAACGGACCTAGAAGATTGAAAGTTTTAGAAGATGATAAAATAATCTTAGTTGGTAATTTCGCTACTTACGGCGGAGTTGATTGTCCAGATTCTATCTTAGTAATAAATCCTGATGGATCAATTAACACTACTTATGATTTTGGAATAGGTATACAAGTATGGGGACAGCAAGGGTATGTAAATGACGCTATCAAAGTAGGAAATTCTATAATAGTTGGAGGTTTTTATGATAGATACTACGATCCATCTGTTTCTGTAGCACCTATATTTGCTATCAAACATGAAGTAGTAGATCATACAGCAACGTTTTATCGTGAAGAATACTCTAATAACCGTAATCAAATGTACTATTTAACTTTACAGAAGATTAACGGAAATATTACTCCCGAAGAAGAAGTTGAACTTGAAGCTTGTAAAGCAAAATTTTTAGCAACTGATCATACTAAATTATCATATTCATTATGGGATGGACCTATCGCCAAACAAATGTGGACGAAAATATGTAATGAAACCAACAACAATTGGCACGGGCACTTTTTCTGGGATTATCCAGTTTCAGAATTGCTTGACAGATGGCCAGCCGATATGACTCCTGCTGAAGCTCTACCCGGTGCTACTACTTTAAATTTATCTGTAGCTAAAACTAAACCTGTAACAGCCGGTGCACCTGGAGATATGGTAATAATCTACGATGGTCCAGAAAGTGGGACTTGGGTATGGGACCCTATCGCGAATGAGTGGAGCAAAGAGCTCTATTTTAGATTTTTCTCAGGTGTTATGAGTATGGTTCCAGAAATAACATGGAATCAAAAAAATCAAATCTCCAAATACGTTATACTTGAAATGAGACCTTTCTTGTTCTCTGGATTATATATTCCTGCGTTCAAGCTAACTACGGATGGTTTAATAAATTCTGAAATAGCTTATTAAAAAGCTAAAATTAAAATAAAAAAGTAACTATGTTATTTGATTTAAATGATTATCGGTTGTCTAACATAATTGGTGTTAACACTGTCCCTGGTAATGAAGTTTACTGGCCAGAATCACATATTGTGTTTCGTGCAACTCGTGACTCTTACTTCTCAGAGGTACACAACTATTATATGCAATCTAGTGCTACACTGAACGCATCTGAAAGGCATACAGCTGACATAAACTACTTGGGCTTCTTAGAAGCTCGAGTAGACCTTGAAGCTAAATCTAAAATATTCTGGGATGCTCTTATAGCTCTTCCTATTAAAGGGGATCTTGAAGATGGTCAAAAATATAATCTTCAGACTGTCGGAGAAGAAGATACTACAACAGGTATAGATTTTTTCTACCCTGGACCAGATTGGCAAGCTAATTGGATTGTTTCGCAGGGCCAGAAAAAAGTTGCAGTCTTAGATGAATCTGGAGAGTTTACTTATAGAACTTTGACTCAAGAAGTTTACTTTGACTACAAAGAATCTATGAAATCTTTACAAGCTATAATCAAAAATTTGATGTTATCTTGTGAAGGACAGACTGAACTTGTAGAATGGGTTGCTCCAGAAATTCCAGTATGGGCTGAATATCCTGAACTTACAGGTTACATTAGAAATTCAAGCAGTTTACCGATTGCAGGAGCAATTGTTAAATTGACAGATGCTAATGACGAGGTTCATGAAGTAGTAACAGACTCTAAAGGTTATTACAAATTCTCTAAAGAGTTTATCTATAATAACGTAGCTTTAGGTGAAGTTGGAGTATCTGGATACACTGCTCATATTGAATTATCAAAAACTAAAGCAGATAATACTGTCCTTTTTGATGAAACTAATATTTTCCAAAACTCTTTCTATGGTGCAGAAAATGACAGAGGATTGACTTGGCCAGTTTACTTGAAAATGAATAAACCTGCTAGAGCAAATATCAAAATTGAAACTCTTCCTGATTATTCAGCTTACCCATCTCTTAGCGGATACATTAAAGACCAAGATGGTAATCCAGTCGCAAATGCTCTAGTTGAGTTATATTTGTCTCCTGACAGTTTTACGCGCAATGAAGCAGACACTGCCACCAACTCTTGGCTTAGTTCAATTGGTGCAAAATACAATCCTAATGGAGTTTCATGGACTAAGAGTAGTAAATACATGTTATTCGGTGAAGAAAAATCGTTGCTTACAGACGAAAATGGATACTATGAGTATCCTTCACAGATGATCGGAGAATGGATACACAATGAGTATCATAAGTACCTTATGTATGTTGACTCTTCTTCTGCAGATTTTCTTCTAGATGAGCTTTTATTAAATGATCCGACTACTGCAGCTACAGGTTATTATGCAGTTCCGGGAGGATTCGGTAAAGGATTCAAAGGAGTTAGCTGGAATGGACCAGGTTCTGGTTACCAATGGACTGAAATGGAAGATGCTGTTCTTCAACCTGATGGAAAACTTATTGTTGTAGGTGGTTTCGGATCGTATGATACTACTAGTTTCTATTCTGAGTTGACTAATGATTATGACAGAAGCTCTATTGTTAGAATAAATACTGACGGTACTATTGATAGCACTTTCCAAGTTAACATAACAAATTGCTTCAACAATGGTTCGGTTAATGAAAACTATTTTCAAGCAGTTGCTCTTCAACCGGACGGGAAAATAATTTTAGCTGGAAACATTGGGACAGTAGATGACGTAGTTATCGGGGCTGGAACAACTAGATCAATAGTAAGATTAAATTCAGATGGATCTCTTGATACTGCATTTGACATCTCATCATTGAATTTTACAGAAAATGAAGTCCCTTATAGAATTAAAGTGTTAAGTGACGGCAAAGTTCTAATCAGTGTTTATAGTAATGCAGTCCACCCTGGAGGGTTATTTAGATTTAATACTGACGGTACTCTAGATGAAACATTTAATTTACCTGTACTTTTTGCGAATCGTATTATCTTTTCAATCTTTGAAGACAGTGACGGATCAATATTTGCAACAGGTGGCTGGAAAACATTGGAAGATGCAGATGGAAACATTTATGATTATCCAAGTATTATTAAATTTAATTCTGACTTAACTATTGATACTACTTTCAGATGCCCCGTTGGATTTGAAGAAGGTAATCCAACTATTCCTACAGTATATTCTATGATCAAAGATAGTGGAACTTATTTAATAGGAGGTAGATTTAATAAAGTAACAATTGATGGTAGTTTAGTTGACGCTAACAACTTGATAAGAATAAATTCAGACGGTAGCGTAAATAACAGATTCCAAGGAGCTGCTTGCGAATCGGGTGGAATGGTAGAGTATGGTGTCGGAATGGAAGTAAGACAACTTTCAATAGTTGATACTCCAGCTGGAAAAAGAATACTTGCGTTATATGCAGGAAATGTATTTCATATAGATCACGCTACAGGTTTATCTGTTCAAACTATGGCTGGTTTCGATAATGAAGCTAAAAAAATGGTTTCAAGCGGATCTGACGTATATGTAATAGGTAAATTCGAAGCGTATTACGAAGATACACTTGATAATGAATACGGAAGATTTAGTAGAACTGCACCTGGAATAGCTAAGCTTGCTTATGGAAATTACGAGTTCTTTAAAAATACTCCACATCCTTGGTTTCAATCAAGAAATATCGAGTATTTTGATGGAACTAATATGCGTTCATTAAATTATTCAAACCCATGGACCGTGAATACTGTTCAAGTTCATCTCAATCCTTGGATTCAGGATCCTGATGGAAGCGTATATGATTATACATCTAAAACTAATGGAGTAAGTGAACCTACTAAAATTTATGATTATTTAGATTGGTTTAACTCTAGATTCCTTTATGCAGCAAATGATAGATATGCTGAGAGATATCTTATTTCATTACATGGCGGAGAAGGTAAAGATGTTATTCTAGATATCAACGAAATTCTTACGAATCAAGAATCTGGTGCAGAAAGAGCGTATTTCAAGTACACGAAATCTACTTTTTATGGCACATCTTACGGCGGTCAATGGAATCCATCATTTACTTTCAAATCTACTTCAGGATATGTGATGGTCAAAACAGCAAGAGGTGAAGAAATCATAGGATATGGAGGAACAGGATCTGGATTTGTGCAATCTGAAGAAGGCGGTTTAGGCGGACCTGATGGAAACGGATGGATTAGTTATAATCTTTCAACACAGGATTTCAATGATGATTATAAAAATCCTGATGGAACTTGGGATATTTATTTCTATGCATGTGAACCTGAACATGGTGCAGCATCAGGACATATTAACTTGCTTGACGTTACTGATATTATTATCAATGACATCGATGTTACTGAAATGGCCAATCTAGAGCACTTGTATTTAAGAAGTAGAATTTTAGATATCACTCCTTCAGCTACTGATAACACTGTTCCTGTAGATGTTTCAGGATGTACAGGTTTAAAGCAATTGATGTGGGATGCAAAAGGTACTCATGCGTTGAATATAACAGGTATAGATCAAATTCCTGATCTTAAGCGTCTAGAGATGGGAGGATTTGCGTATACTAGCAAAGTAGAAAGCTCTACGGAATCACAGTACACTTTCGATAGAAGCGTATTTAGATACGATGGAGGTAGCCCGTATGCCAAAACTTCATTTGGGGATGCTCGAGGCTTTGTTAAGATGTCAGACGGAAAAATAGTTGTCATCGATTCATCAGGATATAGTGCTGTTTATTCAGCTAATCCAGATGGAACTGCAATACAATTGCCTCCTATGAGAGGTATAGTAAGATTAAATGAAGATCTTTCAGTTGATACTACGTTTAATAATTATTATACTTATTTCACAACAAATCCTAATTTATCGAATGGATTTAATTCAGGTTCTCCTGTATGTATAGATAAACAATCTGATGAAAAAATTATCATAGGTGGACAATTTGCTAGTTACAATGAACAAAACTTAGATTACTCTCATTTAATGAGAATCAATCCTAATGGTTCTAGAGATAATGCTTTTACTACTAAACTTTCTCAAAATTCAGGATTAGACATATACTATGTTTCTAACGTAAAAGTTCTTTCAGATGATAAGATCTTAGTGTGTGGAGATATCTATCTTAACGGAACCTACAAAGGTTTAGTAAAATTAAATGCTGATGGATCTAGAGACACTTCTTTCAATATTGCTGATGCAGTAGGATATAATGGACCAGTTAATTTCGCAGTACAATCCACAGGAAAAATTTTAGCTTCTGTTGAAAATGGATACAAAATCAAAAGATTTAACGCTAACGGAACGCTAGATTCGACATTTGCTACCATTGAACATAACCTCGGTTACGGAGGACCAATAAAATCTATCGTTGTTCAATCTGATGATAAGATTATCGTGACTGGAGAGAGAATTTACACATTCTATGACGAAGAATGGGGTGGTATAGATCTTCATGTAGCTAGATTTGAACCAAACGGTACACTAGATTTACCATTTAATAGAAAACTTGCTAAGTACGAATTTAAAACTAGTTCAGTCGATTATGCTAATGTGTTATCGGATGGAACTATAATAATTTCTGGAAACTTTAACTGGTATGTGTACAGCCCTGATCTAGACCTTACTTTACCTTCTACTGAATGGGTACAATTATCGGAATCTAATGAGTGGGGTATTAACTCAACTAAAGAAGTTAAGATTGTGTTGGACGAAAATGGAGATGAAAAAGTAGATTATTTTCCTTCAAACAAATATGCGTATAATTATGATATGTATAGAGATTTTATTGAAGATGGTGATAATTTATGGGTATTGCTCCCGAAAGAGACTAATTTTAGATACGAAGATAAAGAAACTGGAGACATGTGTTTCGCAGGTATCGGAAAATTCGTAAAAAGACCTAAAACTACTTTCAAATTTGAAGTAAATAATTCATCTTTAGTAGTATTTAATGACAACTCAGGAGTTTCTACGGGTAATTATTCTGGGCAAAATTTAAAACGTCTGTTTACAGGTAGAGCGGAATCACTTTCCATTTCTGCTCCTTTATTGGAAGAATTGCACTTGCATAACTTTAAAGGTAATTTTAACGTTGTTGGCAATTTATCAAATTTAATTAAATTAAATCTCCAGAAAGCAGTATTGGATTTCGAAACTCTTGATTTACCAGCATTGACTGATTTGACAGTTGACAATTCTTATAGTGGAGTCAATCAACTTGATTTAACACAAACGTCGCTAGTTAATATGACTTTCACTGGAAACGGTATTAGTCAAGTTCTTATACCAGAAACTGCTAAGTGGTTGGCATTTAGTAATTCAGGATGTCCAATATTTGGAGAAAGTTATGTAGATTACTTACAGATGAATGGTGGTTACGCTTATGGGATAGACGGAGCAACTTATACCGTTAAAGCTAAATCATGTAATATTAGTGGAGTAACGTTCCCTACTGGTAACGAAGTTGCATTAATACTGGATAGTGGAGATACTAGTTACCAACCAGGTCATAATTTCCAGATTAACTGGTGTGACTTATGGCAAAAAGACCTTAAAATTAAAGGATATCTTAATGAACTTAGTTTACCAGGAACTTCTTTAAGATCAATGGTATTTGATGCTGATTCTAAACTTAAGTATTTTACAACTAGTAGACATGGTAATGGTATGTGGTTCAATAATATAGATTTGACTCCGTGTACTGATCTTGTATACTTTATGTATTATGACTATGTAGGTGCTAATGGAACTACTGTAAATCTTCCTACGACAACAACTTTATCCGAGGTTAGGGTAATAGGTGATGGCTGGACTGGAGGTAATATAAAACTTGCTGCCCATGCTGAACAGATGCTTCAAGTTTTAGTAGACAGCGGAAGAACTGGCGGAACTGTTACTTTAAGAAAATTCCAAGGATCGACGCTTATTACTACGTTGAAAGATACATTAGTTTCTAGAGGATGGAACGTTAGTGTTACATCTTAATAAAGAACTGATAAAAAACCAGTGCTTTGTAAAGCACTGGTTTTTATAAAAAAAAATTAGACTATGGAATACACATTTAAAAAGAAAACTTACTGGATAGCTCTAGGAGAGTTTAAGTCATCTGGAATTTTAAATCCTGATGATGTTTTAGAAACTATCAACGAGGTGATTACTTTCGAAAGCGAATTTAAGTGGAAATTAGCTATGAAAGAACATGAAATAAAATATATTGATTAAAAAATATAGGAGGGTTGAATAGCCCTCCTTTTTTTACTATGAGTGATTTATTAAAATATGGGATACCTAAAGAACTAGTAACAGAAATTAAAAAATTTATATTATCTTCAGGTTGTGTAAAATTTTCATTTTTAGATCTGGGAAAGCGTGCAGCTGGGTTTTCCACTCCAGATGAATGCGTAGTTTCAACTTCTATCTTTCAGCTTCCACTAGAGTATACACTTTACATTTTACTCCATGAAGTTTCTCATCAGTATCAGTATAAAAAATATGGTAAAAATTTATGCCTGGATATTTATAAATCTGAAATTTCTTTAGATGAAGCAGTCTCTAAATTACTACACATAGAGTCTGTTGCCGACCGGCTTGCTCTAGCGAAAATGAAATTTATCCTTAAGGTGTGTAACATGGCTATTCAAGTAGAGCCGACTCCTAGATACTTAGGAAATACTAATTATGAATATTTTAAAAAATACATATCTGATATTCGAGAAAAAGTAAATCTTCTAAATTTAGAGACGATTGAGGAAATTAATGCATACATATATGCTAGTATCATTGATAAAATAAAGTAATATCATGACAATTGAAGAAAAGATAAAAAAGATGTATACTTTTGATTCTAGACGGAATTCGAATAAGACTCACTTCGATATAAATACAGTAGGATCTGAAGGTTATGGCGAAACTGGTTTTAATTCAATTGAAATACTCATTTCACATTATTTAGAATACTTTAATAAAGATTCAGTATTTTACGACTTAGGTAGTGGAACAGGAAAAATAGTCTATCATGTAGGACATTTATACAATGTTAAAAAAGCGTGTGGTATTGAATACAGTACAGAAAGACATAGTTCTGGATTATCACTAACTCAAAAATATGATTTGCCAGACACTGATAATATTCAGCTGATTAATGATAATATTTTAGATTGTGACATATCTGATGCAACTGTTATTTATTCAGATAATACATTATTCCCTGTTTGGATAAATAAGAAAATTTACGATAAAATACCTAAAGGATGTATAGTTTTTT
>Ga0315908_10003508_pt1 | contig 11362 bp, 7 predicted proteins | sample LakEriMetagenome_12_FD_203520 | JGI IMG/M metagenome (GOLD analysis project Ga0315908, IMG submission 203520) | Freshwater fungal communities from buoy surface, Lake Erie, Ohio, United States - Buoy 4 MA124 | ecosystem: Environmental > Aquatic > Freshwater > Lake > Lake biofilm | place: USA...
GTAAGAGTATGGAGAAAAAGGAGAAAGAATAGAAAAAAGAGTGAGAAGATGAAACAGGAGAAGATACCTGGATACCAGTTTAAGTGCATAATGAAATGAGATAATCAGTTGCATACTCTTGAGGGATTGGTTCATTAGCTGTAATGGAAGGAGTGAATACTTTGGGGTCTTAAGGTTATGATGGTACTATTGTTTGTAATACACTCCCTTTCTCAGAATCTCCACACTAATACTTAGGAATGTTGGCTACTAATGGGGGAAAGCATGAAAGCATAGATGTCATATTCACTTTAGCTTTATAAATCCCATTCAATTTAGTCTTATATTACAAAATATTTTCTTTTTTTATAAAACTCAGAAAAGTTTAATTTTATAATAAATTTATGAAAAAAGGCACTGTAGCAATTGCATTTTTACTATTCACCATTTTTTAATCTGTTGTTTAAATGAATATATTATTACTTGTTGATGTAATATTATCAAACAATCCTAAATATGCCTAAATGCTATTAGCAAATAGAATTGTAGCATAGCATTTGTAATAATCATTATTACATGGAGTATCATCAAAAGGATTTGTAATTATTTCTTTCAATATTTGTCTGTTTCTATAGTCATCAATAGCTTTTTTAACGATTTAATTATTTGGGTTAAATTTAGGATAAGCTTTTATAATTCCTTAATAAATAAAACAAAGTATTTTTTCTGTTGATCTATCATAAAATTAATCATTAATCATTCCTTTCATATATTAATATATATTTGGATAATCTATATTAGTATTTGTAGTACAGAGATCAGAATATTTTACTGTCATTTTTAAATTAGCATTATTTGTAAATGGTGAATTAATTTCATTCTTTCCCATTAAATATATCCATGCTTAATTGAGATATGTTGAATAATTTACTGTTTTGTAAATGATATTATTGAATGTAAAGTTTAAGGAGATACCTTATTAATTAGCTATGTTTAAAGTAATTAATGGATCATCTACACATCCAGTCATGGTATTATCTATTATTTGGGCTAAGAGTCCTATAAAATGTTAGAAATCTTCATATTTCCAATCAACATGAGCAAACACATCAATGCCGAATACTCCTGCATAGAAACCTACTTTATTCTTCTAAATTTAAATATTGTATTGGAGAGAAGTGTTCACTGGCAAACCTTAACAGATCCTAAACGATTGAGTTGGAGCACCATTGATTTAGTAATAACTTAGTGGCTAATTTATATATTACATCTAATCAACTGAAGTTACAGCGTAACTGAATTCTGCTTAATTTTGAGTATTATCACAAGTGTATTATTTATTTTAATTCTGAACATAGTAGGTAGTTAATTTGTCTTTTAAGGTTTATTTATTGCACTAGCTAAATACATTTTAAGGATTGTAGAATTAAGTTAGGTTATTTGAGAAAAGTTAAAGTATTTTAGATCTAGTATATCCAAATTTAAGCAACATATAAGCATTAGGTAGATATTATTGGTAATTATAAGATTATAAGTATAATTTATTGTTCTAAGTTTTAAGAAGCAAGTTATTGAAATTTATTCTATCTCAACTTTATTAATCAAAGTAACCCATTAAGCAAAGCAATGAATTTGTAAAGAACCTTTAGCATGCACATTCTGAACCTTAGCAGCTAGGAATATATTAATATGAATTGATAGGTTAATTCTAAGCTTGATATAAATTCTCTTTTTATGCTATTTACATATTCATATATATGCTAGAAAGTTTATTACTGCAGTCAAAATTTTAAGAGTAAGCTTATTTTAATCCTTAGTAGAATACAGTTGCAAAATTTTCAACTGATTAATCAAAAAAATCTACGTCAAACTATCCATTTTAATTATTTTAATTGAGAATATCGTCCATTTTAATTATCCAAAATTATTAACCATCAACTGAATTTATAATATCTTAAAAATTTTAATTTATTCCTAATAAAACTATATTAAATGACTATAAATAATCCAATATTTTTGGATCATCCACACATCCTAACATCTAATTGTCGAAAAACAAAGCAATCATCGAAGTTATATTTTTAATATGATTTAACTAATATTTTCAATTTTAATTATTAGGATTAGATAGTTTGTTTTTTCCAGCAATTAATCTTATACCAAAAACTTCACTGTAATATAAAACTTAATCTTTTATTACATAATTTAATCGATTTTCATAAATTTAATCAGACAATTTTTCACAAATTTTAAATGCATATTATTAATCATTATTTTGGTTAAAAATACTTTACATAAATAATAATAAAACATTTATTATTTTTATTATTTTCATTTTCTAAAATTAATATAATTATTATTTTTATCATGTTATTTATATTTAATTCTTAAAATATCAAATTTATAAATAAAATTATTATATAGATAATTATCCAAATAATCTTACTATTAATTATTGTATTATTTTTATCTGAAAACAATATAATTAAGTTTGATTATATTTTTTTGAAAATAATTTTCATTAATTTAAAATATTTTATTAATATTTAATATGTTTATATATAGATTTATACTCAAACATAAAATTAAAAAAAAATAAAAATAAACAGAATATGGTATATATTAAAATCAAATAATTAGTGAATTTTATAAAATTTTTGCATTTAAAATTTTGAATAAGAAATATTAAAAAAAAGACATATTAATTTAATAAATATAAAAATTATCAATGTATTAAAATAATGAAAATATAAATATAAAATAAATAATTTTAAAATTAATAAAAATAAATGTAGTTTGATATAAAATAAATAGAGATAAAGAGGGTATTTATGGTATGTATTTTATTAGTAAGTTTAGAATGGATAAGAAGGTTAATAATAGACTATCGTTATTTCATTTATGAGTATGAAAGAGTGGAGATAATGGCTGGAGTGAAATCAGTGAATGAAAATTGGGATTTATGATACTTGAAGTTGGAGAATGGACTAGAAGTAGTATTAGTATCGGATAAAGAGAGTGTTAAGGAAGGAGCAGCTATGAACATAGAGGTAGGGAGTTGTTGAGAAAATATGGAGTATTCAGCTGGAGTGGCACACTTATTAGAACATATGTTGTTTTAAGGTAGTAGCAAGTACCCTTAATAGAATTCTTTCAAAAACATTTTATCTCTATATCATGGTCGAACCAATGCTATGACCAGTGATTAGTTTACCTCTTATTACTTCTCCATGCATTCTCATACACACTTTCATCAAGTTCTCGATCAATTCAGTAGGTTCTTCATTGATCCATTGCTCGATTAAAATATGATCAATAATGAAATCAAAGCTGTTCATAGTGAGTATGAAAAAAATCTAGTCGTTGATAGTTGGAGATTCTTAGAGTTGATACGAAAAATGGCACATCCAAATCATTGTTTTCATTAATTTACTATTGGAAATAAGTAAACTTTACATGCCGATGTCTATTAAGAGCTCAGAAAATTCTATTCTAAATATTATTCTGCACATTCAATGAAGTTAGTCTTATTTAGTAATAAAGATTTGACTTCATTAGAACACCTTGTTATAGATAAATTCAGTCAAATTAAAAACATTTAAAAATTATATCATTATTAAATTAATACCAATACTACTACTACTAATACTAATAATAGTAATATTAGTAGTATTATAAATGGTAATAAAATATTAGAAAATAAAGCATTCGATAAAAGTAATTTGGGTAAATACGTTTGGTATAAACCGATTCGAAATGAGAATAGTTTAAATTTAGTTTTCTACATTCCAAGAAAAGGAGAGAAGGATGATGAATATAAGGATTACATAAATTTGATGAGTTATTACATAAGCGGAAGAGATAAGAATAGTTTATTTGAGAGCATAAGGTTAAAAGGGTGGTGTACTACGATTTATGTAAGGACAATAAGGAAATCCAATGAATTTGATATGATGTATTACACTTTCAAGATCTCAGAGAGTGGACTGCAGAATATTTAAAAAATTATTAACTACTTTTATTAATCAATTGATCTCTTACAGCGAGACATCAATTAAACCAGAGCATTCTATTAGCAGGTTTAATAAATCACTCTCTTTAAACAAGCCTATGGAGAAAAACATTCTCTAGAAGATGATATTCTTAACATTCTTCATAAAATCAATCGCAATCATCTCAATGATATTCTTAAAGATGAAGAACTCATAGACTCCTTTGATTCAAATACCTTTTTAAAATTCATTCAGTTACATTAACCAAATAATGCTTTATTTATAATTGCAAGTGATTCTCTCAAAATATCATCTAACTTTAATTTTTAATTCAAACAGCTCAAATATAGATTAAAAAAGTAAAAATAAAAGGATGTTTTTGATGATGATTTATACTTAGACTAAATGAACCATCTGAATAAAAAGGAACTGGAATAATATGACAAATAGATGAAGTTCTATTATACAAGTTAAAAAATAAACCAATTTGAAATGGATTAAATGACAAATGTTCATCATGACATTTAAGATTATGGTCTGCCTGACTTTTAGAAATATTTACCTATGAGTCTTGACCTTTAGTCGAATTGCTAGATAAGTAGAAGAAGAGGGAGTTGGATATTTTTATAAAATATATGGAATTAGAATGAAGAAGCAAATTAACTATTAAAAGTGTAATAAATATATGTTTATTAATAGACCTTCGTTTTTAGAGAGTGAGGAAGTAGAGGAAGAAGTAAGAAATATGTTTAATTAGAAATTGAGAAATAACAAGACTCACAGTTATGATAGTGGTTGTTTTTAAAGAGAGTTAAATGGGGAGAAGAGAGAAGAGCCTTTATTGTTGTTGAATTAGACTTTTAGTCGACTTTGGATGAGGTCAGATAGATTGTAAGGACTACCTCGTACAGTATGTCTGATAAATCTAAGATAGAATAGACTTGACATGACTAGACTTGACCATCTTCTTATTACCAAGTTGATGATTAAAATCATAAGAGAATAGCTTGAGAATGTTATTTACATAATCAATAAATTGGATTATGATATTGAGTTTTATGTAAACAATAATGGCATTTAATTCCAGCTCAAAGGATTCTCAGATTCCATTTCTGACATCCTCAACTCCTTCATGCTCAAAATCATTAATCCTTAATGGAATCTTGCTAAGTTCTACAAATTAAAGTAAATTATGCTCAAAGCCGTAGAAAACGATCACTCTGAATAGCCAGTCCATAAATTATCTCATACTCTGAATCAAATACTAGAAGGCAAATTCTATACTAATGAAGAATACAAAGACTATCTCAGCAAAATTAATCTCATCTAAATGCAGCAGTTCCATGAAGAATATTTCACAGATGTCTTTCTAGAAGTATTACTCACTGGCAATGTCATTAATCAGACTGCTCATCAAATATTCCATACTATAGAACAGCACATTCTTTACAGCAACATCAATAACTATAATAATAAAAACAACATTAATAATAACAATAATATTTATAACAACAGCAATAAAAACATGAAGACTCTTCGACTAAATGATAATGAGACAGTAATATATCGGATGGTGAACCATAATAAAAAGGATAATAATCATGCAATAATAAACTACTACTAAGTGGGCCTAAAGACAACACGAAACTAATTGTTGGTAAATGGTTTCATCCATACACTTCATTCTTAAGCTTTCAGTTACCTTAGAACTTAACAACAATTGGGGTACATAGTGTTAGCCCAGCCCAAAATAGTGCATAATTAGATAGGAGTATAAATTGTGATTCAGGGCAGTGTCATGCCTCCTCAACTAATGGATTAACATATCGAAACCCTTCTCCATTCTTATTTCCTCTCCATCAATACACCTAGGTTTCTTCACAAAACCTTACCCATTTTAAATACTCATCACTTTTACTCTAAATTCCATCAAAAACTTACTCTATCTAATAAACTCTATCATAATCATTTATTGTCTAAAACTGCTTTCATTTGGTCAGAAATATAATTAAATACTCTTCAGTTTAATCAGGAGCATGCAATTAAGTAAGAGTTATAATTGATATCCAAGTAAGATATAATTAATAAATTTGAATAGATATTTATAACCAAAAAGCGTAAAATTAGTCTTTAAATCATTTCTTATTCTGAATCTAAGAATAACAGAGAAGATTTTTATAAAAATAATCAGCCTAATATTTTTTATTTTAAATCCATTTCAATGTTTAACAAGTTTCCAGTTGATTTATGAATCTTAATATATAATTAAATAATTATTTTAGAATTATAATATAATAATTCAATATTTAATTGCATTTATTTTTCCATGAAAATCACAGTGGTTTTGATGCGGATGATGTAGTTCTCCATTCACTATATAATCTATATGATCAGTATGTACCACTTTTATGTGTGTGCAATATTTCTTACCATGTTAATGCTTAAATTATTATGTTTTACTACATAAACATTTCCATTCATTATTTTATTATCTCTTTTATTAATGTTATTATAATTATAATTTATTACAACAATTCATATATTTCTATTATTATTATTTTTTCATATTTTTATTATTTTTTAAATTTATTTTTTAGTTACATCCAACACATTCATAACCTAAACATTAACAGTTTATTGAGTTGCAACATTTGTTATCACTTAAAAGATAAAAATTTATATCGTTATTTTATTTTTATTAAAAATCTTATTCAATTTTTTCATAAGCATCTTATAATTCTTCTATTGAATTATAATGAGAAATTTCATTTAGCTTAAAACATTATTTTGGTAAATCTTAATTTATTGGCAAAGATCTAATTGAATTATCAATATTACAGTGAACAAATCCATCTATTATAAAATCTTAATGTTCATCGTGATTAATTTTAATTACTTATTATTATTTTAAATTTTAATATATTTCTTAACAAGTTTTTATGTGTCTGTTTAAATTTTATTTCAAATTAAATAATTTTTTGCATTATTTACATTCATATTTATCTTTATTTTTATGAATTTAATTATGAGTTTAAAAAGATAATTTATTTTAAAAGGTTTTAAAACAGATTTGGCAATTAATTATTATTTTATCGTGAGTCAGTTAATGTCTTTTTAAATTTTAATTATTTATAAACACCTTTTAACATTTGTTGCACTAAAAAGATTTTTTCATTTAATTTATGTGAAATATTATTATACTTTAATATTAATTAATTGTATTATTTTTAAATATAATATTTATTTAAAATATAAAATTTATTGATTAAACTTACTTAATATAATTCATTAATGAATTAAATTAATTAAAATATTATATTTATTAAAGGATAAAAAAATTTAGTGAACTTTTCATATAAAATGTCTTAATAATAAAAAATATTAGATAAATGAATTTAATTACAAGAAAATCAAAATAAAAGTTAAGATAATTTTAAAAATAATTAAATTAGAATTAAGAATTTTAAAATTTGTAAAGATGAAAAAAAGATATTTAATTTTAATAAAAATTAAAAATAACTTGATAAAAAAAGTTCTCTCAAGGTGATTATTAATTAATATAAAATGATATGAAGTGACATATTAGATTAATTTAATATAAAAATTAAAGTGATTATTTTTCAAAATATAGATATATTGGTTAATTTTAACAAAATAAATAGAATTGATTAGAAAAAATAATATATATTTCATAGATTTATTTATTATGTATTTGAAAAAAAATATAGAGCAAGAAAAAAGATAATATATTTCGATATATACTAAAATATATATCGGAAAATAGGTAAACAATAAAAATTAAGGATTAAAATTAATGATTTTCTAAAATAATGAATAATATTTATGAAAATTTAATGATGAAAAATTCTATAAAAATGACTTATATATTTGAAACAATAGAATCAAGTACAAAAGTCAATTGGTGAAAATATGAATCAAGGATAAATGGAATTAACTAAAAAAGATTATTTTAGTTTTAGTTTTATAGGAGAATGGAAAAAGTATAAAAGGGAAGAAAATATAGAATATGATTGTAATAAGTACATTGGTTAGTTTTAAAATAATAAAATGATTGAAGAAGCAAAAATATTATACCCAAAACAGGGATATTAATGTTGAATATATAATAAATAAAGAAAAAGCAAAATATTTTTATAGAATTGGAATAGGAAAATGAAATACTCTAATAAAAATTTAATATTGATACGTGGAACGATTACAAATAGGATGGAAAAATCTATTTTTTTTATAATATAGTATTAATGAAATAATACATTACACTATTGAATATAAATTTACAATCAAAATATTCAATGATATTAATATAAATTATTAATTTACTTTACTATTAGATTAATTTTTTAATTATAAATATTAAAATATATTTTGATTAAATAATTTTAATGACCAAAATATTAATATAAATATTATTTAGAAATTAAAATTTTTAATTAATTTTATTTTTATATTTTATAATAAAGACTTATTTTACTAAATAAGTTTATTAAATTCAAATAAAAATTATTTTTTTTGTTAAAATAAAGATTATAAATATAATTGTAATGTAAATAACATTAAATAAATATTTATTATGTCTTTAATTGAAATAAAATAAAATTTAAAAATAAATAGTTTAAGAATTCCAAATAATAATTAATTTTGATTAGTAATAAACTCTATAAAAATTTTAGAATAAAATTTTAATAAAAATTATTGCTATTATAAAAATATTTTTTTAAAGATCAGGTGAAACGCATGACTCAATAACATCTTTATCAGTGTGAGCCATTTATCATCAATTCTTTGTATAGAAGGTTGGATTACCTACTAATGAACAAAATGAAATATAATTTGAGATTAAATAGTGAAAATAATTTAATAAAATTATGGGATATTATAAATAAATGATATATTAATAATTTGAATAATATAAAAAGATTCGATTCAATAAAAATGATTAAATAAATTACAAAGATTATGAAATATAAATTTTCTTTCACTTATCCATGTCCAAGAAAACTAAGAGAAGTAGCGTAAATATCATTGCTGGAAAAAGAACCAGCTAGTTCGATAATAAATATCTGGCAATTACGTCATAAAGATAAAAGTGAAAATGTGAGTGGATATTTAGCAAAAAACTAATACGAATTATTCAATAAGTAATCGAATCACTCTCCCTTGTTTATACTACCAGTAAAAAGAGAAGGAGGACATTTCATGCTTTTAGGATAAGTCTAACAAAAGTCAATCGTAAATATTAAATCTATTCTTTTTTTAGATGTACTGCTTCATGGAAGATTATAAGAAATATGGAAGCAACTCCACACCATATTTTATTTTGACTTTGTTTGATGAACTGCTTTTCCAAAAATCATTAGTTCTTATCAGAGGAGATATTATCAACTACAAATTAAATAAAAACGAAGCTTAACAAATTATGCTTCAAACTCTTGATTCTTACACTTAATAGTATCTCTATGAAAAGTTTATTCTTAATTTTAATCATGATCAGAATTAGTTCAATTATTAAGAATTCTGCCAACATTATCAAATATAATCATGATTTAAATATCTATATTTATATTATTACTATTATTCATTTATATTATTATGTAAAAATTAATTAAATCATCTTTTAATTTTACATACCAATTAAAAAATTAAAAAATTTATTATAATACATAGATTTATTTATTTTAAAATGACTCAATTAAACATTATGATATTTTGGATATAATTAGTGAAGATTTTTAGTAGAAAAATAATTTAAACAATATAATAAAAAATATTTAAAATATTTAGTTAAAAATTTAAACTAAATAAGATTAGAAATATTTAGAAGATAAAGAATTCTTTTAATTTATAAAATTAATTTTTGAAAAAGATTTGCAACCTCTAATTTAAATGAACATTAACTTATTTAATAGTATTGAAAATAAATTTTATAAGATATGTGGAGTTTATACAAAGAATAAATAATAAATAAATCCTATATTTGAGTATTCTATATTCCTTTAACTCGTTCTTCAAATGAACTACGATTTTTCTAAATAAGTTAATAGGATTGATAATTTTTTATATATGTATTTAAAAGATTACTTGGATATAAATAAAGATAAAATCTAAATTAATTAGTTTATCATTTTATAAATATTAAAATTTATTACTAAATATGGATGTTAAGATTTATAATTAATAAAGTTTATTTCTGAAGTATTTTAATAGTAAATAAATTACAAAAAATATACTCAAGACTATTCTTTAATCTTACAAAATTATTGTCTATTAGTTGGGCTTAACTTGAATCTATCAAATGTATTAAATATTATTTAATAAGATGGATTTAATTATTAAAATTTTGTAACTTGTCAAAACGTAATCAGTATTTTATATTAGAATATACTCAGTAGCTAATTATTCGGTTATTAAATAGAAGAAAAAAAACTAATACAATTAGAAAATATTTTCTTTTAAATTGATGTTGAAAAAATCAATAAAAATTAATTATTTTAGTATCTAGAAATATTAATGTTTTATAAAAAAATTCAAGAGATATAATAACTATTTCAAGAAAAGACTTAGATATTTTAATTCATTTAATAGTAAAAAAATATTTCATATTTTTAAAATGAAATATCTATGATGTTAAATGTAATGAAAATAAATCATGAAATAGAAAAAAAAATATTTGTTTATATTTGTGATATTGTATTAGAAGATTAAAAAATAATAATAGAAACTAATGGTCCCTATCATTACATTACATAAAACAAAAAGCTATTTTTAAATGAACATATAGATGATTTGAAAGATATGAATTTATAAGGTAGATTCAAAGTTAAGATTATAAATTTAAATAGAAATGGATATAAAGTAAAATAAATCAATTATTAAACTTGGAAAAGTTTAAAAGGAGTAACACAAAAGTTAGAGTATTTAAATAAAATAATAAATATCAAATGAATTTTAATATTATAAAATATATAATAATCCATTATTTGAATTTTCTCTTTTATTTATATTATAATATTTTTATGAGCTTTTCAAGAAAAGCAATTAAATTAAATTCTAGACAGGATTCATTAAATCTAAAAAAATAAATTTAAATAAAATATAATTAATCAATAGAATATGAGAAATTAAATTTTGAATAATAATTATTGAATAATAATTTCAATAATAATAGTAATTAAAAATAAAATTTTGAAGAATTTATGGAACAACAGTTTTATAAAAAATTCAAATAAAAATATAATGGTTTAAAAAGAGTAAATTTATATCTAGATTCGTTAAAATTACTTAAACTCATGCCAAATAAAAGATCAAAATTTAATATATATTGTCTTAAGAAGTTATTTTAAGATTTAAAATATTTCTAGGATATAGAAAAA
>Ga0315908_10003510_pt1 | contig 11358 bp, 9 predicted proteins | sample LakEriMetagenome_12_FD_203520 | JGI IMG/M metagenome (GOLD analysis project Ga0315908, IMG submission 203520) | Freshwater fungal communities from buoy surface, Lake Erie, Ohio, United States - Buoy 4 MA124 | ecosystem: Environmental > Aquatic > Freshwater > Lake > Lake biofilm | place: USA...
ATATGCTGGAGGTATGTTCCATCGGCATTTTCGCTTTTGGCTGAATGATTAGGTGCTAAATCCTCATCGCTTAACTTAATAACTAGGTCCAAACGCTTCACATTCCATACATCGTCTCCACCTACATTTCCAAACATCGTTTCTACTTGAAAAGTACAAGGCCAAATATCAATAATTATAACCGGTGCTCTCAAGGCATTGATTAGGTCATATTCACCCACTATATTCAATGCGCTATTACCTCTATCATACAGATATATGAAATGATTCGAATCTTTAACAAAATCTTTCATCTCCAACACTCCTCTTTTCTTGTCCCAAATTTTTTTTTGATTGTGAAAGATAAAAGAAAATGAATATTCGCTTTTTTTTAAATGTAATCTGCTGATGAAATCCCTTTTTAATTCAGGCAATATCCTTACTAATAAGTTGTCGTAGATACCTGTTTTAAACACCCCGTATTGCTCGCCAATGACAACTGTATAATATTTCGTTAATTTCGAAGGCGAAAACCTTAAAAAAGGCCAAAGTGCCATAATACTTGAAAAAAGAAACAAACTGTGCAGAGAAAACCAACCGGAAATTAAAAATGAAGCCGCAACAAAAAATGCTATGACTTGATTGCTTGAGTCATTATTAAATGAAATTACCGACGCCCTATTCCTAGAGTCAATCATACCGAAATTTAGGGGCTCCTTGGTGTATATTACATTAATAATTCCTGCCACGATTAAAAATGAACTTACAACTCCATTATTCAGAAGAAAAGCCAACGGTAAAAAGGTAACGACCGTTCCCATCTTCAATTTCATTAGAATTGAATATGCTTCACGCTTGTCCTCAAATGTTCTTAAAAAATTAATTAGAATTTTCACTCTCTTAAAGCTTCTAAAAAAATAAAAAGAATGTGCGGCAAAGAAAATATATTGAATTTCAGAATTTTCTTTAAAGAAATCAACGGTTAACAAGGCATACATTGCTGCACTGAAAAGCAAAAAACCAGATAATAAAGAATACAAAATCAGTACTTTTGAACTCGCTTTCTCTAAAACAGCATTCGTGAATATAATTGACTTTGAATCAAGAGATATGATGAGAAGCAATAAGGTTAAATCAATATACCCCTCCATGAAAAGCAGCAATGAAATCCCACTAAAATAACTCCACGTAATAGCACTTGCGACTGAATTTAAAAGCCTCGTGATATTGTTAAACCGTTTGAATTCTTCTTTTTCGGAAATGTTCTTACTGTAACCAAAAAGTTTTTCCGATTTGTTGAAAAACAACATGCGAATGAATACTAGTATCCCTATTGAAGTCAAATTCTCTTTTAGAAAAAAAACTAAGTATGTCAGAAGGCTTTGAATAGTTTGCATAAATTAAAATAGGTCTAAATATATTTACAAAATAAAACCTTTCGAACTGAAGGTCTATAACCATCATTCAATTAAATATTACATCCGGTCTGATAAGTTCGCCAGTATTGTAGCAAATCCATTCACACTTCCCCTTTTTGACTGCACTTAGAAGATAGATATTGTCTTTGCTGATTAGAAGTTCGTCGGAGGTATACCAACCATTTGATTTGGTATGGCGGACATACGGTTTTTTAATCTCTCGCGAAACCCCCTCAGGTAATGGTTGCTCATTGTAATAAATAAAATCGAAGTTCATTCCTCGCTGCATCACGTAAAATTCGGATGAACACATCAATAACTCAGGCTCGAAATGCTCTGCTATTGCTTGCAATAGTCGAAGGGTATTTACTTCGAGCAATTGATACAATTCTGAGCTTACCCGACTTGGTGAGCCGTGCCCTCTTGTTTTATTTCGAATAAAAACAACCCAATTCATGAAGTCAATTGCACGAAAACGAACATTTTCCTTTTGATTGTAGCCAAACGTCGTCTGAAGAATTTTCTTGTATTCATTCAACTCGTCTGTATTTTCAAACAAAACAACCTCGGCAAACGAAGTTGTACGAATTTCAGACACCACTCCGCCAAACGAAAACTGTATATCTTCATTCAAATTAATCACCCGAGGACGATCTAGAATCATGATCCAACGAGCTGCAACCTCAATTAAATTCAATAACTCCATGAATCGGCCAGCTACCATTGAAAATTCATGCGTGCGACGATGCAATATAAGCAACGGAGTTAAGCCAGTCTTGTAGCAAAAAAGAACTTCTATTCCGCGTGTCTCGACAAATTCTCTCAATTGGTCGTTCAACTTCAGCGTATCGATACTGACTTCATCAATAATTTTAACATCGACTTTGGGCTGTTCGTCAAGATATGAATAAAGAAATTGAAGCTTAGCAAATTCTTGTCTCCCGATGTCTTCCTCAAAATCTAAGCTGTTCCTGCAAGCATGACGATCAATCAATCTTGCATCTCGCGAATCCAGATAAGCCTCTTCTGAAGTATTATACTCTACTACAGATAATACTCTGTAAGGGGTTTCAATAGAATTCAATACAATACATTTTAAACTTCCATAATCTAGGTTGTCAAAAGTACCACTATCTCTCCAGCCACTATATTCAGGACATAGCACTAAACAAAATTTCGTTTGCTGAACTATATCAGAAGTCGTAATTGTATTTGATCCATTTTCGTAATACCGCCTGAATATTAAAGCTGTTTTGTACCCTTGAACCCCGTATTTATTCTCTGCTTTTTCGTATGCTTCAATAGTAAAATAATCATTCGAAAACAAGGTGAAAAATGCGCCATCAAGGACGTGATTTTTTGGTGAGGCGAAATAATTCATTATGTAATTCCATTCACGTCGGAAGAAGACAAAACACCATACCAGCGAAGGAATAAAGAAGGAGTTAATTGCCATTCCGCAATGAATCACTATCCAGTAAAACCATGAATCGTATTTGAATATAGGCTTGTCAAATAATTCTGACCACCTTCCCTTGTGTGCATCAGAGTAAATATCACTTTGCAAAACCACAATATCAGCTACATAAACCAATACAAACAACACAAGCTCAAGAATTCCATTCCAACTTGCTTCGACTTTCGTATTAAAAAAAATTAAAGATACAGACAATAAAGTTGCAAGATTGGGCTGACTTGGCAGAGATGTTACAGGAAGCTCAGGCAAATACTTCCTAGAGCGGAAATAAGAAATAAATGCTATAAACCATCGAGAAATATCGGATAATACAATTGCAAACAAAAAAATCATTGCTAGTGAAGAATATGTTTCGCGATTACTATCAAACATCCTAAATACTACGCACAAATATGCTAGGACAATCATGGCTGCAAGAACCCAAATTGAATTATACTTCTTCAGGAAGGTCGGGAATAACCAACGCTTTAGACGATAAAAGCCATAATGAAAAATGCCGTGCAACAATGAATCAGAGAACGCCTCGGCGAGAAGGATGAAAACAAAAAGGTAAAGAGTAGCTGTATCTAATAAAACATAAGAAGAACCAATAGAAACGGCTAATCTCACCAAAGGGCTCCATCTAAAAGAAAACCTTGTCCAATAAAAAGAACCTGGTTTATTATAAATTAAATTTATTGGAACTAATAGCCAATGAATGAAATAATGACTCACTCGTTTTGTCGCGGCAAATAAAATTAATAAGACCAAAGCAACCGTATGCGGAGAACTATCTTTAGAGACTGACCAAGTTGCAAATACAACAATGGCAAGCATATAACTTGTATTGACAATTTTGTTAGAGTCCATAAGTTCAAAGACACAAATATAATCTACATTCGTGGGCTAATACTTAATTCAACAAATAGCTTGAACTATTAAAAGCAGTTAATCGATTCAATTCAAAATTGAAAATTAACGTACACCTCAATCCTACAAACAATTTAATTAAACCTCTGTAGTTATTTACAAAACACGAACAGAATAAATAAAAAAATAGTATATTTGGGTTCAAACAAAACTAATATGACTATTGACGTAATTACCATCACATTTTTTGATGGTGTCGAGACCTGTGAAGCTTCATTCTCAAACCTAAACGGTAATGAATACCCAGATTTTTTAGAAAATAATGAATACGCCAAACAAGTATTTGACCTGGTAAGAAAGGCATTGGAAATACAAGATTCAAATTCTGATGCAATTATCCCATCTCCTTGGTAAAAGAAACGTAGTTTCTTCTAAGATATATTAACTGCTCACTGATATCAAAGTCAAAGCCACCAAACATCCACCACCCACAAAAGGCACCAAGCCATTTCGACAAATACATATAAGAGACCGAAATAAATTATAAAATGTAGCCACTCATCCTCGATGAATAAGAGTTTCCATTCACTGGTATACAAATCGTAAAAACGATATGCGAGTGTTAGAAGTAAGGTTACAAATACAAGCTCCTGAGTTCCGAAGACTTCCGACAAGCGATAAAGATTGAAACCGACTTCACGAATACCGCTGTATCCCGCAATGGGATTGATTAAATCTATGGTGAAATAGCCTACAGAAAATAGTGCGACAAAGACAAAAAACAAAAGGAATATTCCTCGATGAGGTTCAGTCCAACGATAAAATCGCCCTTCGAATTTAGCCGTAATCAATGCCGTTTGAGTTACGAAACTTGCTGTAATAACTTCGATTATCATTGTGCCCTCCTTTTCGGGATAACACACATTTAATTCAATTTATTTCGCTTGAATAAAATAAAATTGATTCCTACCGAATCTCCAACACTTCCGGATAAGGAATTAGCATTTCACAAACTGAAGCCACATGGTCTTTCATGATAATAGCCAAACCTAGAATTAATGCAGCACTGATTAATGCGGTTGGAATATTGTTGTTTTTAATTTCCTCCCATTCGTTCACATGCGTCAATTGGAACAACACCACTATTCCTCCTGCAATGACCAAGAACGAAAAGATGATTCCAATGATTAAAAACATTATCACATATCCCAAACTAGTAATAACCGTGCTGCTGCTTACAGAATCTTGATTCAAAAAACGAATGGCATTCATACCTGGTCCTTCCACACTGGAAATAAGAAGCGCCGTCGCTAATAGAATGCCAACTTGTAGCGTGGCATAAGCGGTATTCACTTCAGTAATACCAAACGTCCGCTTCAAATAGACGTTCATAATCTTGTAAACCAAAAACAACGAAACCACACCTATGGTGAAGGCAATAACCGATTGAAGTAAAATGTACATATCCATGTTTTATAAATTATTAAATAATACCACTGTCCAATTGTCCATGTCTGTCTGATCTGAAGCCATCATTCCCAAACGAAATCCACGCGCAGTTAACTCAACTCCAAAATGACGCATTCCGTTTACGGTCTTGTAATTCTTCGACTGGGCAGGTAAAGCAACGCCCATAATCGAGTGCCCGTAGGCCTGACTTACCCATATACTGCAAGGAATCTTCATCTTCGAGAGAATGGTATATCCCAACAAACTTCGTGTGTCACAATCGCCCTTCATGTTGTGTATGAATTCATACGGCGACTGCACTCCCGCAATAATCTCTGGTAAACACGGTCTTCCCTCTGAATGATATTCAGCCATGAATCCACCCTCTGCAATTGCTTTTTCGCAAGACTCGTCGTGAACCAAAACGTATGGAATTTCCTGAATAAATGCAACAACCATCTCGGCAGCTTCCAATTCATTCAAGCCTTTCGTTTGTCTTTCATTTTGGAAATAACGCACTAAGCTGTCCAACTTCGGATTATCTGAATTCGACATATCGTCGTAAATCTCACCCCAAAAGTTAGATACTTTATTTTGCGGAACGCTTGCCCACGCATTGTGCATGCGATTCGATTCGGCAAACTTCAACGTTGATGTTGTGTACTTCCCTATGTAATCGTTGTCAATGAAATCGTCCCATTGCACTTCGTGATCAACAAGATAGTCCCAAGGCAGAGGAGCCAATGTATCTTGCTCGGGATTCAATCGCGGCTCGCCCATCTTCACGTTCTGCGCCTTGCTATCGTCTTCCTTCTCTTTTTTAACTGTATTCGATAAGAGTGTATTCAAAAACTTCAGCGCGAAGAAGATGAGACCAATAATGGCAATCCATTTCAGAATTCTCATCAATAGTTGAAGGCATCCACCCGCTTGCTTTCCTGCTTTGGAAAATAAATTCAATAGATTATTGTCACCAGCACCTGAAGAAATCGGTTTCGCCACTGTATCTGGAATAGCTCTCAAATCTCCAGATGGAGAGGCAACAGTATTCTGGATAGTTTCAACCTTGACAACCGGAGTCGCTGGAACCACGATGGGCTGAACTGGGTCGGGAATGGAGAAGTAAATTTCTCCTTCTGTATAAAACTGATTGTCGTTGAATCGCTCGTGCGTGTATGTTCGAATGGGACCAAACTCGTCCTTTCGTTTACCCGAAAAATTCTTGAAGACAACGTCGTGAAGAGTTTCAGAAAAAGCTTCGGTCTCACTTCTTATAATGAGTAAATTCTTGACATCGTTTGGCCAAATTCCACTTTTCAATTTCGACTTAAAGAAAAAGTCTCCCGTCTTTTCGGCTTCGAAATCGCGCTCTTTCAAGCGCTTCAAATTTTTAATCTGAAGGGAATGCCATTTCAAATCGGAAAAGGAAGACGCTTGAGCATCGCCTCTATGCTTAAGCAAATAGACGCCAGTAAATTCTCCTTTGAAATGAAGCTTTTTAATTGCCATTGCCTTTCCCCTTGTTCTTATTGCGCTCTGTGGTATCCTTCCTTTCAGTCTCGGTACTCTCCGTATTCTCAAACTTATAGTCGACCCTTCTATTCAATGAACGTCCTTCCGCAGTATCGTTAGAAGCTTTCGGACGAGTTTCGCCATATCCGATTGCACTTATCCGAGAACCATCTACTCCAAAACCTACTAGAGCTTGCTTCACCGCCTCTGCCCTAGCCTGCGAGAGTTGCATGTTGTGGTTATCGTCTCCCTTACTGTCTGTATGTCCTTCTATGGTCACAGTTAAATAATCGTGTGCAATCATGTAATCGGCAAGCTGAGCAATACTCGCGTAGGAATAAGGCAAGAGCTTCGACTTGTCTGTGTAGAACTGAACGTTCGGCAATTGGAGCGCTTCCGTCTTCTTCACAGTCGTAGAATCCAAGAAGTTTTTTATCATCTCTCGCATAAGCGTATCACGAACATATACCGTATCATGAATAACTTCCCTACCGCCTTGTTGATCATCTGACTTGTTGCAACTCTTCCACAATGAAAAGAGCAATCCAAGCAAGAGTAATAATCCTAGTAATCCACATCCAGGCTTAGCACAACCTGTGTTTAGACATCCTCTGCCCATTGCACCCAAACCCGTGTTGGCATTGAACCCGAAGAATCTATTCAATCCGAATAAATTCAGAATACGATATAACCAAGAGCTACAGCCCTTACCAGTGATAAGGGCATTTCTCGATTGAATTTCCTTGTCTATCTTCAAACGTTCCTCTTCACTAAATTTCGGCACACGGCAATAGCCTGTTCCGGTTAGTCGCCCGTGGTAAGTCCCATCTTTTGCAGCCATGAAATCCCAGCCTTCGTATGCCGAAGCAGCATTACCTTTTTTAAATTCAACATACAATTCAGACGATATTACCCTTCGTTCTGTTTTGTCTTCAAACTCCAATTCAATGTAATTGTTATCTAACAGCATAACATGAGGTTCGTGGTGAAACAAAGAAGTATCACCTCCATGCTGAACCAACCATTCCTGCTTTGCTTTTTCACTTTGCCCGGACAGACGTGAGGCTTTGGCGGTCTCATATTCTTCCAAGGAAATTTCCTTTTCAACCTTCATTTGAAAACGCTGCTGCAAGATCACATTCGTGTAATTCAAATGTTTGTCTTGTTTCAACTTGTCGGTATGAAACTGCGAGTGAAAAACACCTTTATAATATTTTACTTCCTCTACTTTCACTAAATTGATTGGATAAATTGATTGAAAGCGGTTTTGTCGCCCTTGGAATATTTCCTTTCTTCCTTGTATATGCTGTTAATTGGCGCATCTGCATAAACCGAAAGATCTTTTAGATCCTTCTTATTGTTTGGAAAATCTTTATTCAAATAATACTGACTTTGTTCAATGGTTTCATCGTAATCGATTGCCACCAGCTCAAGCATTTTCATTCGAGATTTTTCTAAGTATTCGAAAGACGAATTGTACCGCAAACGAGCCACCAATATCAATGGAACAAATACAATACAAACAATAATTAAAATTAAAAATTGGAATCTCTTTTCATTGAGCAATTCATTGTAAACATGAAAAGGGAAATTCGCTTGTTGCACATCATGCTTTAATTGGCTTTGCGACAACTGGTCTTTAAAGCGCTCATTTAATTCTAGTTTGTATTCTTGCTGTATTCTACGGGAGCTATCATTCATAACGAAAGACCCTAACGGAAATGCTATACAAATGGCAATCATTCCCACGAATAAAACTCGAAAAACAGATGCTATTCGAAATTTAACATTGGAGAACCGAGCCAAAAAAACTTTAACCTTCGAATCTGCGGCAAGAGGAGTCAAAACAACAGGAGTCTCTTGCGCCAAAGACTTCGTCATTAATGTTATCAATGCAATTCTGAGAATTGAAAATTGAACGAAGCCCATAAAAACCGCAAAAAGAATGACAGCCCACCATGTCCCATACAACGAATGTCCAAAATAACCATTAGCCATAATAGACATCGCCACGACAATCAAAAATGAAATCGTCGCAGTGCGAAAAGCCGCTTTTTCGAGTGCCGAAACACCTGCAAAAACGACTTTGTCTATACCAAGCAAATTCAGCATTATACTTCTCCTGAATTGTCGTCGTTCGATGTGTAGAACTTGGTATGATCTTCTTCCGCTTCTTTCTTTTTCGAATTAGACCATAACCCAACCACTTTTGTACTCAATTCATTTTGAGCTTTTAATTTCTCAATTTTTTCCTTGTGGTCATTTTCAACTTCTAAATAATTTATCTTCTCCATCAACATCATCCCTTTTTCTCCTTCATAAATTCGCTCTTCCTTAACGATACCATTTTGAACCTGCATTCTATAATTGAAGTTTTCGACCATGTAATCATAAGGACCTTTATTCATCATCATTTTGAAGAAAATAGGCCCCATTTCTATGGAAAGAAATATGCACATTAAGGCAATACCCAACCAAAAACCTATGTCTTCTGCAATGCTAATTCTCTCAAGCAAACCATCGAGGTTTTCAGCTTGTTTCTTATTCACCACATTCAATTCATTTTCTTGCTCGGCCATCTTTTTTTCGCGCTGAGCCTTTAAAGTTTGCAGTTCAGTTTGATGCTTCACGTCATAATCGTCAATTTCTTTTTTCTTTTCTTCCTTAAATAGTTCTAACTGTTTTGACCTTGGTCCAAAGCCAGCTTTACCTGCTCTGCCTTGCATTTGATCGAGGTACTCTGCCTCTGCAACCTTCAATCGTTCCGATAATACAAGTCGATCTGTCTCAATTTTTGTAATGTCATTGTCAATTATTGCAATCTGTTCCTTGAATTTGGCATAGGTATTTGTATTGAATTCGTCTAGTTTTTCTTGCTGTTTTTTGCGCAATTCAACATTTATTTCTGTTTCAATAATTTTCAATTCCAACGGCTTGGAAATAGTTATTCCCAATATAATTGCTATAATTAAACGAGGAATAGCCTGACCAAATTCCTTCCAGGTAATTTTATCTGTTCCGTCGCCCTTTCCGGTGCTTGAGACAATAAACCTATCCAGATTAAAAATTAGCAATCCCCAACATATACCAAAGACGATTGACCCAATGGTCCAAGCCATATTTGTCACATCGTCTCCTGCCATGCCCTTTGGTCCGAAGGCTGTATTGAATGCAAATGCACCCGCACACATTGCTAAGACACCCGTGCTAAAAACGATGCCTCCAATTCCTGCGTATTTAACCCGATCTTGTTTGGGTGATTTCAATAAGAAATATTCATCAGCTCCGGCGCACCACCATAATTTTCTTGTAATCCAGGGTGCTGTTTTCGGTGGGTAGTTGTTGTCTAAAGCCATTTTTAATTTATTTTATTTTACTAAGAATATTGTTCAAATCTGTTTTATTGTCAATCTTATTTGTTTGAATAAGCATTTCAATTGAGCTTTCGAGATTGGTTCCCATTAAATTCAACGAGTTTTGTGATTTATTCAAGCGCATGTCAACATTTTTTAAATCAATTGCCAATCCCATGACACTTGGAATTTCGCTTTTAACCGAGACATTCTGACTTTTAATGCCTAAATCTAAATCACGCAGATATATTGACTTATTGAAAACATTTATTTTATTCTCTTTTAATCGCAGAATCTTAACCGTCATTGGGACGGTGTAGGTCTTCAGCCAAGGGTACTGAGAGGACAAAACAGTGAGCTTAATGCTCTGTGATCGAAAATTTGCGATGTTTGAGAACTCATCAACGGGCTTTCGAAAAAAGAATCTTTTATATCTGTAAGACCGTTTTTTCTTCCTAGAAAGCCACAACAAGAAGTTAATTACTTTGAACTTCGAACCATCCACGACCTGCTTGCTTGAGTCGGTCACTATGGGTAAAACGACCCTTTTATTTCCATTGAAATACCTAACAACAACTCTACTCGCTTCTGGAAAATCCCATTGAAGCGTGAATTTTTGTTCGTGGTAATACACGGCAGAATTGTTGTCTTTAAATTGATACATGGTTAAGCATTACAATTATACCAATTATTTACGAATAAATACATTATTTTTATCCCCTCATTACTTAACATGGAGAATAATTCAATCAAAAATAAAATAATCAGTCTTTTACTTATTCTAGTGACCCTTCCATGTGCAGCTCAAATTCTGAACATCGAAGATCCAACACTTACCAAAGACTCTTTGAGTAATCATGACTTCAAGTTTGGTTTCGGAGCGAATTTCGATTTTTCACAACAGAATGAAACCGTTTATGAAATAGACGGACTTTTGGAAAGTGTATATCATTACAACGACAAACATCAGGTGTTGTTAAACGGACAGTATTTCAATACAGGTGTAGTAGGGACAGAATTGATTAACGGCGGATTTATTCACCTACGCTACACACCAAACTTTTTGGACAGAGTGGCACCGCAGCTTTTTGCACAGCACCAACTCGATCGCGGTCGCGGTTTGGTTCAACGACAATTAATCGGCGGAAACCTACGTTGGCAAGCCCTTAAAAAAGATAAAATGAGCATTCAAGTTGCAACTGGTATATTTTACGAAAATGAAATTTGGAATATATCTGGCTCTCCCGATTCACAAGAAGGACAACTTCGCAATGGCGTGTTGAAATCGAACAACATGCTCCGCCTCTATTTTCAAATTGGA
>Ga0315908_10003514_pt1 | contig 11355 bp, 10 predicted proteins | sample LakEriMetagenome_12_FD_203520 | JGI IMG/M metagenome (GOLD analysis project Ga0315908, IMG submission 203520) | Freshwater fungal communities from buoy surface, Lake Erie, Ohio, United States - Buoy 4 MA124 | ecosystem: Environmental > Aquatic > Freshwater > Lake > Lake biofilm | place: USA...
ATTTCTCCAGCTCCGCCAGCACCCGTTCGCCGGCTACCTGGGCGAGCTGGCTGGCATGGGATTCAATCCAGCGGCGGCTGGTGGGGTCTAGTTCGAAGTTCAGGCAGCAGGCCAGGCGGATGCCTCGCAGCAGGCGCAGGGGGTCGGCGAGCAGATTTGCTTCGCTCACCGCCACCAGCTGGCGGCTGCCCAGGTGGCTGAGACCGCCGGTGGGGTCCACCAGGGCTGCCGCGGCGGCGCCGGCGGCGGGCAGGGGCAGGGCGATGGCATTGATTGTGTAGTCCCGGCGCCCCAGGTCCGCTTCCAGGCTTGAACCTTCCTGGCGGGCCAGGTCGAGGCTCCAGCCCCCCAGCACCAGCCGGGCGATGCTGCGCTCCGCATCCAGCACCACGCAGGTGCCCCCATGCTCCCTGGCCAGCTGGCGGGTCAGGGCTAGGGCATCTCCAGGCACCACTACGTCCAGGTCCGGCTGGCGCTCCAGGCTCCCCAGCAGACCATCGCGCACGGCGCCGCCCACCAGGGCCGTGCCAGGTGGCAGGGCTTCTCGGGGCAGGGGCCAGGGCTCGGCCAGCAGGCGCTGCCACAGCTCTTCTGCCACCTCGCCAGTGGGGCGGAGAGCCGTCACAATGGGCTCCTGGCTCAGCCTGGGCAGCATGTGCATCTGCGTGGATTGCCACTGGGTCGACCGCTGTCAGGCCTACCACGCGGTGGAGCGTCAGCACGGTGCACCCCACCTCTGCCTGGAGCCCGATCTCAGCCCGACCGAGCCACGCATTCACGTGCAGGTGCAGGATCTTCCCGCAGGTGGGGTGGGAGTGGAGTGGGACGTGCGCGCCTGCGGCAGTTTTCAGCGGGATGCGGGCCGCTGGCAGCGTCTCTGCCCAGGCGCAGCCCTGCCGCGATGAGGACAAGCTGATGGCTGCTGTTTTGGCCTTGCACAGCTCCAGTGAGGTGCTCGGTGTAGGAGTTCGCTGGCTTGACGCGCCAAGCGGCCTGGCGGGCCGCACTGTGGTGCGCGCCTTTCCTCTCGGCCGCGAGCTCTCCAATCAGCTGTTCAGCTGCATTGAACAACTATTGCCAGCTGAGCAGTGGCCCCAGCTCAGCCGCCTGGCGGTGGCCACTGGTCCAGGCGGGTTCACCGGCACCCGGCTCACGGTGGTGCTGGCCCGCACCTTGGCCCAGCAGTTGCAGTTGCCCCTCGACGGCGTGGGCAGCTTTTTGCTGGTGGCCCGGCGGCAGGGGATTGGCGAGCCAACCTGGTTGGTGAAGGAGCTGCCGCGCCGCGGCGTGGTGGCTGGGCTTTATGCCCCGGCTGGCCCAGACCGCGCCATCATTGAGTTGCAGGCGCCCCGGCTGTTTGCCCCAGATACGCCCTTGCCTCCGGGTCCCCAGCTGTCCGCCGCGGCCCTGCTGCCCAACGACGTTGAGCAATTGCTTGAGCTAAGCGTGCAGGCGGCAGATCAGGGCCTGGCAGCTCCCTGGCAGCCCGTGTTGCCCTCCTACCCCACTTCGCCGGTTGCGGGGCTCTGATGGTGTCCCAACCCGATCCGCTGCAGCGCCCTCCCCTTCGCCGTGTTCAGGGGCGCTCCAGCAAGCGGCGCTCTCGCCGGCCTCGCCCCAGCTCCTGGGGGCTGGTGGCGCTGCTGCTGGCTGGTGGTTTTCTTTGGCTGTCGCGCGGTTGGTGGTGGCCGGCGCCCCCGCCAGCCCAGATGATCCTGGTGCTGGGCGGCGATCTGGCGCGGGAGCGGGAGGCGGCGGCTTTGGCGGCCCGCCGGGGGTTGCCGGTGGTGGTCAGTGGCGGCAGTAATCCTGAATATGCCCACTGGTTGTTTGAGCAACTCCAGGGCTTGCCATCCCACCAGGTGCAGCTCGACTACCGAGCTCGCGACACCCTTTCCAATTTCACCTCCCTGGTGGACGATCTGCGCCAAGCCCGCATCCGCCACGCCCTGCTTGTCACCAGCAGTGACCACATGGACCGGGCTCTGCTGGTGGGAAGGATCGTGGCCGGCAGCCGCGGCATCCACCTCACTCCGGTGCCGGTTTCCTGTGGTGATAGCTGTCAGCCGGAGGGGCGGCGCAAGGTGTGGGGCGATGGACTCCGGGCTGCCTTGTGGGTGCTGAGTGGCCGAGACCTCAAGGACTGGGCGGCAGCTCGCCTGCCTGGCCAGCTGGGCCCAGCTGGCGGCCATTGATCAACCCCTGGTCGAGCAGAGCATTGATCTGGGCCTGACAGGCGGCCGTGGCGACGTCGAGGTCGGCTCTCCGCCGTGAGGCGGGTGGTGCAATTGGCGTGCCAATCCGGATGTGAATGGGCAGTAGCCGTGCCCCCGCTTGCCCAGGCCCCAGGGCCCGGTGGCTGTTGATGATCGCCACCGGCAGCAGGGGCACGCCGGCTCGGGCCGCCAGCAGGGCGGCGCCAGCCTGGGGATCATTCACCCGGCCATTGTTCTGGCGGGTGCCGTCGATGAATACGCCGGTGGCCCAACCCTCCAGCAGGCGGTTGGTGGCGGTGCGGATGGCCTCGCGGTCGCTGGCACCTCGGGACACCGGGTAGGCGCCGCAGGCCCGGATGATGGCGCCGAGTATCGGCACCCTGAACAGCTCTGCCTTGGCCATGAAGGCCACTGGCCGGCCAAGGGCGTGGCCCAGTAGGGGGGGGTCAAGGTGGGAGCCGTGGTTCGCCACCACCACCAAAGCCCCTTGCCTTGGCACGTTGCCATTGCCAGCGGTGCGGCCGCGAAACAACAAGCGGTAAATCGGAAAAACCAGCAGATAGCTGATCAGCCGGTAGGTGAGGCTCGGCGGCGGTGTGCGGATCAGGGCCGGTGGCTGGCTTGATTGGCTCATAGCGCCAGGTCGGCGGCGCTGCTGATCTGGGTGGTTTGGACGCCCGGGCAGCTGCGTTTGATTAGGCCGCTGAGCACGGCTCCCGGTCCAATCTCCACAGCGATATCGATGCCCAGAGCCCCGAACTGCGCCATGGTTTCGCGCCAGCGCACGCCGGTGGTCATCTGACGCACAAGGCGGGCCTTGAGCGCGGCGGCGTTGGTTTCGGGGCTGGGATCGGTATTGCTGAGCACCGGGATCGCCGCATCGGCGAAGGCCACCGATTCCAGCTCGGTGGCAAAGGCGGTGGCTGCTGCCGCCATGAAGGGGGAGTGGAAGGCACCGCTAACGGCCAAGGGAATCGCCCGTTTGCACTTCAATCTGCTGCTGACGGCTGCCACCGCCTCGGCGCTTCCGGAGAGCACCACCTGGGCGTCGCTGTTGTCGTTGGCAACAACCACCCCTTCGGTGGCTGCCACCAGGTCATCCAGTTCGCTCCGCTCGAAGCCCATCACCGCCGTCATGGCGCCGCCGCCGGCAGCGGCCATCAAGGTGCTGCGGCTTTTCATCAGCTGCAGACCGGTGGCGAAGTCGAACACCCCCGCCACATGCAAGGCGACCAGCTCGCCCAGGCTGTGGCCAGCTACTAGATGGGGCACCCGTCCTTGGGCCTGCAGGGCTTCTGCCAGCAGGCTTTCAATCACAAATAGGGCCGGTTGGGTGTTGCGGGTGTCGTTGAGATCGCTTAGGTCGCCGCCACCCCCCGTGCCTGAGCAGATCGCCAGCAGGTCCCGGCCCAGCAGGGCTGAGGCTTGCTCGAAACGCTCCCGGGCGCCAGGAAGCTGCAGCACCGGCTCTGCCATGCCCACTTTCTGCGAGCCCTGGCCAGGAAACACCCAGGCAATGCCCATGCCTTCACCCTCAAACTAAGTCGGCAGGAGATTAGGTCTCAGTCGGTGGGGCCCTGCCAGCGCAGGAGAGCTGCACCCCAGCTAAGGCCGGCGCCAAAGCCGCTGCTGGCCAGCAGATGGCCAGGCTGCACCCGGCCGTCCTTGACGGCTTCATCGAGCATTAATGGAATCGTGGCGGCCGAGGTGTTGCCGTAGAGGGCCAGGTTGCTCAGCACGTGGCTGTGGTCTATGGCGAAGCGGTCGGCAACGGCGTCGAGGATGCGCTGGTTGGCCTGGTGCAGCAGCAGCCAGTCGAGTTGCTCGGGGGCGGTGCCGGTGGCTTCCAGCAACTCGCTGAGGATTGCCGGCACCTCTCGCACCGCAAATTTGTAGACCTCTTGGCCGTTCATCTGGATCGGCGCAAAGCCGCCCCGCTGGGCCGTGAGCTCCCCGAGCAGGGGTGCGTGTTTATCCAGCTGGGCAAGAGTTAGGCAGCCGTTGCGGCTGCCGTCGGAGCGCATGCGGAAACCCAGTAGGCCGTTGTCTTGCGCTCCGCAAGCCTCCACTGCCACGGCACCGGCACCATCGCCAAACAGCACGCAGGTGCTGCGGTCGTCCCAGTCGACCCAGCGACTGAGCTGGTCGGCGCCGATCACCAGAGCCCGCTTCATGGTGCCGCTGCCCAAATACTGGCTGGCGGTGATCAAGGCAAACAGAAAGCCGCTGCAGGCGGCGGTGAGATCGAAGGCCACCGCGCGTCTGGCGCCTAAGGTCCCCTGCACCCGCGGCGCCGTGCCGAATAAATCGTCGGGGCTTGAGGTGGCCAGCAGGATCAGGTCGACATCGTCTGGGCTCCAGCCGGCATGGTCGAGGGCGGCCTGGGCGGCGCGGCTGGCTAGGCAGGTGAGGGATTCGCTGGGGCCTGCGATCCGGCGGGCCCCAATCCCAGTGCGGGTGCGGATCCACTCGTCATTGGTGTCAACCCTCTCGCTGAGTTGCTGATTGGTGATGCTGGCGGCTGGCACTGCGCTGCCGCATCCAACTAAGGCCATGCCCAGCAGGCCCGTTGCGTTTAGCTCTGGTGTGTTGACTCCGCCGAGCGACACCGGGAAAGGCTCACAGTTGGCTCAGTCAATCACAGGCGACTGGCGCTTCGGGGCTGCCCGCTTCGCTGAGGGCGTGGAGGTTGGCCATCACACCGTGGCTGGCGGCGGAGTGGGCCAGGCGCAGGGCGCTGAGCACCGAGAGAGCCTTGCTGCTGCCGTGGCCGATTACGCATACCCCATTAACCCCGAGCAGTAGGGCGCCGCCATGTTCGGCATGGTCGAGGCGTTTTTTAATGCGGCGCAGGTTGTTGATCAGGAAGGCCGAGCCCACCTTGCCGCGGCGGCCCCTGGGCAGTTCCTCTTTGATCACATCCAGCAGCACGCTGCCCACTGATTCCAGGAACTTCAAAAGCACGTTGCCGGTGAAGCCGTCGCACACCACCACGTCGAACTGGCCCGAGAGGATGTCGCGCCCTTCGCAGTTGCCGGCGAAGGTGAAGCGCTCCTCTTCTGCCAGCAGGGGGTAGGTGCGCAGGCAGAGCTCGTTGCCCTTGCACTCCTCTTCGCCGATATTCACCAGGCCGATGCGGGGCTGGGCCACCTGCAACACATCGCGGCTGTAGATGTGGCCAAGCAGGGCCCACTGGTGCAGGTAGGCGGGCTTGCAATCCATGTTGGCGCCCACATCCAGCACCAGCACCTGCTGTTCGGTGTCTTTGGTGGGGAATAGGGCGCCGATGGCGGGGCGATCGATGCTCTTGAGTCTGCCCAGCCGGAAGATCGCCGCAGCCATCACGGCGCCGGAGTTGCCAGCGGAATAGACCGCCGTGGCCTCGCCCTGCTTCACCAGATCCATGGCCTTGTTGATGCTGGCGTCGCGCTTCTTGCGCACCACCGTGGCCTCTTCGTTCATGCCCACCGAGGGGCCGCTGGCCACAAGCTCGATCAGGCCGCGAGCCACGGCTTCGTTGAGTTCGTCCTGAAGGCCCATGGCGGTCACGGCGGCCTGTAGCAGGGCCGTTTCGGCCACGAAACGCACCCGCAGGGGCAACAATTCCACGGCCCGCAGGCAGCCCTCCAGAATTGGCCCAGGGGCGTGGTCCCCACCCATGCCATCCACCGCTACCCAGAGGCGGTCGGAGTCGTTGATCGGAGTGTCTTCGCCCGGTCCGCCCAGGCCCCGTTGCAGGCGGCGTAGGGGGTCGAACACCAGCGGCTGCAGCACCGTGTTTGCCATGTTGCCGGCCACGCTGGTGGCGGTGCCAGCCACATTGCCAGCAGTGTTGGCGGCGGAGCTGGCGGCAGAAGTGGCGCTATCCACCAGGCTGGTCACCGCCGCGTTGCGGCGATACCAGATAACCAGCCGGCGGATGGCCCGGCTGGGCTTGGCGCGCTTTTCAGGTCCCTTCGGAGGCAACGGCGTCAACGATGCGTTGGAACAAATAACCGGTGCCGCGAGCTGTGAGGATCAACTCGGGGTTGGCCGGATCATCCTCCAGTTTGGAGCGCAGACGGGAAATGTGGACATCCACCACCCGGGTATCCACGTGACGCTCCGGGGTGTAGCCCCACACATCCTTGAGAATTTCACCCCGGCTAAAGGGTTCGCCGCTGCGACTCACCAGCAGCTCCAGCAGGCTGAATTCCATGCCGGTGAGGCGGATGCGCTCATCACCTCGATACACCTGACGCTTGTTGGTGTCGATGCGCAGTTCGCCCACCGTGATCACCCCGGAATTGGGAGAACCGGCGATGGAGTCCTTCTCCACCCGGCGCAGCACGCAGCGGATGCGGGCTTCCAGCTCCTTGGGGCTGAAGGGTTTCACCACGTAGTCGTCGGCGCCGAGCTCGAGGCCGGTGATGCGATCTGCCACATCGCCTAGGGCGGTGAGCATGACGATCGGCACATCCGATTCCTTGCGCAGCTCCTGGCAGACGCCATAGCCGTCAAGCTTCGGCATCATCACGTCGAGCACCACCAGATCCGGCTGAGTGGTCTTGAACAATTCCAGGGCCTCGATGCCGTCGCAGGCCGTGATCACCTGATAACCGATCATCGATAGCCGGGTCTCCAGGATCCGCCGGATGCTGGCTTCGTCGTCGACGACAAGGATTATTTCCTTGCCGTGATTGTTCCCGAGGGTGGTGGTTGGGGCGGATGCCGTCATCACTGCAGCCGGGCTGCTACATCAGATAGCCCCTACTGAAAAGGCGGGAGGGGGCGAAATTTATTCAATGCCACCTTTCTTCATACAGCCCTCTCTCCTCAGCCCTTAGTTCGTGGCCAAGCCCAGCACTTTTTTTGTTTGCACCAGCTGCGGAGCCCAGGCCCGCCAGTTTTTTGGCAAGTGCGCCAGCTGCGGTAGCTGGAACACCTTGGTGGAGCAAAAAGCTGCTCCGGCGGCCGACAGTCGGCGCCGGCGGCCGGTGGCCGAGGCTGCTGCCGCTGAAGCCGTTGTCGCCGGCCAGCCGCGACGCTCCGAGCCGATCCAAGCGGTGGGCGAGCGGGCCTTGCAGCGGCTTAGCAGCGGCTACGGCGAATTCGATCGGGTGCTTGGCGGAGGCTTAGTGCCCGGCTCCCTGGTGCTGGTGGGCGGCGACCCGGGAATTGGTAAGAGCACCCTGCTGCTGCAGAGCGCCCGCGCTATGGCGGGTCGGGCGTCGGTGCTCTACGTGAGTGCGGAGGAGTCGGCCCAGCAGGTGAAGCTGCGCTGGCGTCGCCTGGCCGAGGCGTCTCCTGCTCAACCAGAAGCTGGCGAATCCAAAGCTGGGGCTGATTTTCAGTTGCTCGCCGAAACCGATCTGGAGCTGGTGCTGCAGGAGCTGGAGGCACTGCGGCCAGCGGTGGCGATCATTGATTCCATTCAGGCCCTCCATGACGCCGAACTGGGCAGCGCCCCTGGTTCGGTGTCCCAGGTGCGGGAATGTGCCGCCGCCCTGGCCCGCATCGCCAAGCGCCAGGACACCGCCCTGCTGCTGGTGGGCCACGTGACCAAGGAGGGCGCCCTGGCGGGCCCGAAGGTGCTCGAGCACCTGGTTGATGCGGTGCTCACCTTTGAGGGCGACCGCTTTGCCAGCCACCGGCTGCTGCGGGCGGTGAAAAACCGCTTCGGCGCCACCCATGAGCTGGGCGTTTTCGAGATGCGTGATCGGGGCCTGGCCGAGGTGACCAACCCCAGCGAGCTATTTCTCGGCGGCGATGAACCCAGCGCCGGCACCGCCACGATCGTGGCCTGCGAGGGCACCAGACCCCTGGTAGTGGAAATGCAGGCCCTGGTGAGCACCACCAGTTACGCCAGCCCGCGCCGCAGCGCCACCGGCATCGCCGTTAATCGCTTGCACCAGATCTTGGCCGTGCTCGAAAAGCACCTGGGCCTGCCCCTTTCGCGCTTTGACTGCTACCTGGCGGTGGCCGGTGGGCTGGAGGTGGAGGAGCCCGCGGCGGATCTCGGCGTGGCCGCGGCGGTGGTGGCTAGCTACCGCGATCTCACCCTGCCGCCCGGCACGGTGCTGGTGGGTGAGCTGGGTCTGGGCGGCCAGCTGCGGCCCGTGGGGCAGCTGGAGCTGCGGCTGCAGGAGGCGGCGCGGCTGGGCTTCACCAGGGCGGTGGTGCCGAGGGGCACGGGCCTGGCCAAGGCGGCCGCTGGGTTTGGTCTGCAGCTACTTGAAGCCGGTGGCGTGGCTGAGGCGCTGGTAGCCGCCCTGGGGGTTAATCCGGCGGACGACCGGGGTTAATCCGGTTCAGAAATACACGTCGACGCTGCCGCGGCCACTGGTTTTGAGCCAGTTCTGGGCTTCGATGTAGTTGTTTGGTGCCAGCCGGATCGCCTTGCCCCAGAAGTCGGCTGCCTGATCGAAACAGCGGTCAGCTTCATCGGCATCGCCGCTCTCTTCGGCGATCGAGCCCAAGTGGTGGTGAATCACCGCCATGTTGTTAAGGGCCTGGGGCATCTTGCTGTTGAGATCCAGGGCCTGGCCGTAGAAATCAAGCGCTTTGGCGTGGTCACCGTTTGAGGCAAACACCAACGCCATGTTGTAGAGGATGAAAGCCTTGTCGTTGGGGTCGTCCTCGAGGGTTAGCGCCTCCTCGTAGTTCTCAAGGGCTTCTGCGTATTCGCCGTCGGCCTGGGCGCTCATGCCGTCGCGGTAGTAGGCGAAGGCCTCCTTGGCGCGACGGTTGGTGGGCAGCACCTTGAGGATCAAGTCGGCCATCACCGTGAAGCTCTTATCGATGAAGTTGTCGTTGCGCTGACTGCGGGGCACGGGCTGGGTCTGCGGACTTCGTGGGCCCATCCTGGCGGATGTCCCTAGCCTGGGCCGACTCCTTTACCTGCTTGGCCTTGCACTCGCTCCAGGAGCCGCCTCTGCTGGAGCCCCTCCTGCTGGAGATCGAGGGGATGAAGTGCGGCGGTTGCGTGCGGGCCGTGGAGCAGCGCCTGCTGGATCAGCCCGGGGTGCGCCAGGCCAGCGTCAACCTCTTAACTCGCACTGCCTGGGTCGATCTCGCCTCTGCGGAAGCGGATCAAGGGATCCTGGTTGAGGCCTTGGCAGAGCTGGGTTTCCAGGCGCGACTGCGCTCCAGTGAAATCGAATTTTCGAGTCGTCGGGAGCGCCTGCGGGCGCGCAGCTGGTGGCAGCAGTGGCGCCAGCTGGTGGTGGCCCTGCTGCTGCTGCTGGTGTCCGTGCTCGGCCATCTGCCAGGGGCGGGGCTAGGTGCCCTCTGGATTCACGCCTTGGTGGCCACTGCAGCTTTGGCAGGGCCCGGGCGGCCAATTTTGGTGCGGGGAATCCAGGGAGCTCTGGCCGGCTTGCCCAGCATGGACACCCTGGTGGGGCTGGGGGTATTCAGTGCCTATGGGGCCAGCTTGGTGGCCTTCCTTTGGCCCCAAACCGGCTGGCCTTGCTTTTTCAATGAGCCGGTGATGCTGCTTGGCTTTGTGCTGCTGGGCCGCTTTTTGGAGGAACGGGCCCGCTTTCGCACCGGCCGTGCCCTCGAGCAGCTCGCTGAGCTCCAACCTGACACCGCCCTGCTGCTGCTTGGCGATGGGCCGCCACGTCCGGTGCGGGTTGGCGGCCTGCGCCCCGGTGACCGCGTTCGGTTGCTGCCCGGAGACCGGGTGCCAGTTGATGGCGTGGTGCTGGAGGGCTGCTCGGCGGTGGATGTTTCAGGCCTTACTGGCGAACCGCTTCCGCTGCAGGCCGCTGCCGGCAGCGAGCTCGCCGCCGGCAGCCTCAATTTGGAAGCGCCCCTGGTGCTGGAGGTGAGTCGCCGTGGGGCCGACAGCGCCATTGCCCGGATCATCCATTTGGTGGAGCGGGCCCAGGCGCGTAAGGCGCCAATTCAGGCCCTCGTGGACCGGATCGCCGGGCGTTTCACCCTGGTGGTGCTGGCTTTAGCGGTGGCGACGCTGCTTTTTTGGTGGTTGCTAGGCACCGAGATCTGGCCCCAGGTGCTCAACTCCCCCCATGCCGCCGGTCATGCCGGGGGCCACTCCGGCCATGGGGTGCTCGGCACCAGCGCCGAAACCCCCTTTGCATTGGCCTTGCAATTAGCAATTGCGGTATTGGTGGTGGCCTGCCCCTGTGCCCTAGGCCTAGCTACCCCCACCGCCATCACGGTGGGCACCGGTAGGGCTGCCCGGGAGGGTTTGCTGTTTCGCGGTGGTGATGCGATTGAAACCGCTGCCCGCCTCCAGGCTGTGCTGTTCGATAAAACCGGCACCCTCACCCTGGGGCGTGCCTTGGTGGCGGCGGTGGAGCCCCTCGCTGATCTTGATGCCGATCGGCTGGTGCAGCTGGCTGCCAGTCTTGAAGCGGGCAGTCGCCATCCCCTGGGCCAGGCCTTGCTGCAGGAAGCCCAACGCCGTGATCTGGCGCTGTTTGAGCTGGGTGATTCCCACACCACAGCCGGTGAAGGCGTGGCGGGCTTGGTTGAGGGCAGGCGGTTGCGGGTTGGAAGGCTGGCCTGGGTGGAGCCGGCGCCCTCAGCCCCATTGCTTGCCCGCCAGGCTCTACTCGAGTGTCACGGGGCCAGCGTGCTGGCCGTGGCCGACGACCAGCTGGGCCTGCTCGGATTAGTAGCAATCAATGATCAGCCCCGCCCGGATGCGGCGGCGGTGCTGGCAGCCCTGCGGGGCATGGATCTGGAGCTTGGCCTGCTCAGTGGCGATCGGCGTGAGCCGGTGCAGCAGCTGGGCCGCAGGCTGGGTCTGGCTGAGGCCGAGCTGGCCTGGGAACTGCGGCCCGAGCAGAAACTGGAGCGCATCCTGAAGCATCCGGCCTACGGGGCCCTTGCGATGGTGGGTGATGGCATCAACGACGCCCCTGCCCTGGCTGCGGCAGACCTTGGCATCGCCGTCGGCACGGGCACCCAGATCGCCCAGGACAGTGCCGATTTGGTGGTGATGGGCGAGCAGCTTGACGGCATTGTGCGGGCCCTGCTGCTGGCCCGCCGCACCATGGCCAAGGTGCGCCAAAACCTTGCTTGGGCCTTTGGTTACAACCTGATCGTGCTGCCCCTGGCGGCCGGTGTGTTGCTGCCCGGCTTTGGGCTAATGCTCACCCCGCCGCTGGCTGCCCTGCTGATGGCC
>Ga0315908_10003515_pt1 | contig 11354 bp, 10 predicted proteins | sample LakEriMetagenome_12_FD_203520 | JGI IMG/M metagenome (GOLD analysis project Ga0315908, IMG submission 203520) | Freshwater fungal communities from buoy surface, Lake Erie, Ohio, United States - Buoy 4 MA124 | ecosystem: Environmental > Aquatic > Freshwater > Lake > Lake biofilm | place: USA...
GCGAATTCCGCAACGCCTTCGACGAGCCGATGCGTGAATTCCGCGAGACGGCACAACTGACCAAGGACGCGGTCATGCGACCGATGAACGAAGTGCGCAACACCGTCGAGGAAGCAGGTCGTGCCTTCGACGAGGCGGCGAAGTCGGCACCCGATGAAGCGGCGGGATCGCCGACAGAGGCCGGCTCGACCTCCGAGGACGGACGCGAGCCGACGTGAAACTTCCCTTCTCGAAGAAGTCGCGGAGCACCAAGGCCGACGAGGCGATGACGCTCACCGAGCATCTGGGTGAGTTGCGCAGTCGACTCATCCGCTCGGCGTTGGCGATCGTGGCCGGGATGATGGTGGTGCTGGCGTTCTACGAGCCGGTTCTGGACTTCCTGCGTCAACCGTACGACAACTTGTGTCAGCGCCGTCCGGATCTGGTCTCGAATTGCGACTTCTTCACCCTCGGGCCGTTGGAGGGCTTCAACGCCCGTTTACGTATCTCGCTGTACGGAGGTCTCATCCTGGCCCTGCCGGTGATCCTCTGGCAGATCTGGCGCTTCGTGGTGCCCGCGTTGCACGCCAAGGAGAAGAGATACGCCATCCCGTTCGTCTTGTCATCGGTGGTGCTCTTCGCGTTGGGAGGATTCTTCGCGTACCTGACCCTCGACAAAGGCCTCGAGTGGTTGATCTCGTGGTCGGGCAGCGACGTGCAGCAGGCCTTCCAGATCAGCAAGTACGTCAGTTTCGTCGGTTTGATGATGGCGGCGTTCGGCGTCGGCTTCGAGTTCCCGGTTCTGCTCGTGTTCTTGCAGCTCGTTGGAGTCTTGCGACCCCGTCAACTGGTCGAGGGCTGGCGCGTCGCTTTGATGCTGATCGTGGTTCTGGCAGCCGTGATCACACCGTCCGGGGACCCGATCACGTTGGCGTTGTTGTCGGTTCCTCTGGCGGCGTTCTACTTCGTGGCGATCCTGATCGGTTATCTGGCCACCCGAGGACGGGTGGCGGCCGAATAAACGTTCGTCCGCGTGGTCCAACGGGCAGACTGGCTCGGTGAGATCCGACCGGCAGGAGCTGATCGCCCATCACGGGTTTCCCCTCGACCGTTTCCAGATCGAGGCCATGGATGTGCTCGACGCCGGTGAATCGGCGGTGGTGGCGGCTCCGACCGGTAGCGGGAAGACCGTGGTCGCCGAATACGGCATCGCGGCCGCGTTGGCCGACGGGCGCCGAGCGTTCTACACCGCGCCGATCAAGGCGCTCTCGAATCAGAAGTACAACGACCTGGTGACGCTCTACGGTCGCGACCGCGTGGGACTGCTCACCGGAGACAACGCGGTGAACGCCGACGCCGCGGTGGTCGTGATGACCACCGAGGTGCTCCGAAACATGATCTACGCGCGCTCGCGCGCCCTCGACGATCTGGCCTGCGTCGTCCTGGACGAGGTGCACTTCATCCAGGACACCTACCGCGGTCCCGTGTGGGAGGAGGTCATCATCCATCTTCCGCGGCACATCCAACTCGTGTGCTTGTCGGCCACGGTCAGCAACGCCAACGAGGTCGCGGACTGGATCACCACGGTTCGAGGTCCCACCCGCTACATCGTCGAGGACAAGCGCCCGGTCGAATTGGAGAACCTGTACATGGTGGGGGACAAGTCGACCGAACGCGAGCACCTCTTCGCGACGCTGGTGGCCGGCCGCCCTAATCCCGAGGCGGGTCGACTCGAGGACCAGTCGCGTCAGACACGAGGTCGCGGTTCGGTGAAGGGCCGACCCCGTCGCCTCTTGTACACCCCCGCCCGCATCGACGTCGTCGAGCGGTTGCGGGACGAAGGACTCCTGCCGGTCATCTATTTCATCTTCAGTCGCAACGCGTGCGACGAGGCGGCGGCCTCGTGCCTGAAGCAAGGATTGAAGTTGACCACGCCCGACGAGAAGACCCGTATCTCGGGAATCATCCGCGAGCGACTCGGTGACCTCGATGACGACGACCTCGACGTGCTGGGGTATCCGCAGTTCGTGGCGCAGTTGGAAGCCGGAATCGCGTCCCACCACGCGGGCATGGTGCCCCCGTTCAAGGAGACGGTCGAGGCCTGTTTCGTGCAAGGTTTGGTGAAGGTGGTGTTCGCGACGGAAACTCTGGCCGTCGGGATCAACATGCCGGCCCGATCGGTGGTGATCGAGAAGTTGTCGAAGTTCACCGGCGAACATCACGAATTTCTCACGGCGGGCGAATTCACCCAATTGACGGGTCGCGCCGGGCGCCGGGGTCTCGACGATCGGGGTCACGCCGTGGTTCTCTGGAACCCGTTCGTGAGTTTCGACCAGGTCGCCGGACTCGCCAGCAGTCGCTCGTTCCGGCTGACCTCGAGTTTCCGTCCGACCTACAACATGGCCGTGAATCTGGTTCGCTCGTATTCCAGCGAGGAGGCCCGACACTTGCTGAACCTGTCGTTCGCCCAGTACCAGGCCGATCGTGACGTCGTGAAGATCGAGGCCCGACTGGATCGTCGCGCGGAGGAACTGCGCGAATTGCGCGAGGCCGCCGAGAGCCCCTACGGCGACATTCACGAGTATCGCGCCCGACTGGAGGGCACCGTGGGCGCTCGCAACGAGGGCTCCATCGAATGGCGTCTCTCGACGCTGCGACCGGGCGATGTCATCCACGTGGCCAAGGGCAAGGTCGTGGGACGGGCCGCCGTGCTGTCGTCGGCCAATCGCACCGGCGGCGTGAAGTTGACCGTCGTGACGGCGCGTCGCGCGACCCTCACCTTGTCGGCACGGGATTTCGCGGAGCCTCCGAACGTGATGGGGGCCGTCGAATTGCCGCTTCCGTACGCTCCCGGACGCGCCGAGTTCCAACGGCAGGTCGCCGAACGCCTGAAGGACGCGCGGTTGGTGGAGTCGACGTGGACGACACCGGGAACGACGGGATACGCCACGCACCCGGTGGAGGACGACCCGAATCTGCAGGAGAGATTGAAGACCGCCGCTCGGGCCGACCGCGTGTCCCGTGAGGTCGAGGAATTGCGTGATCGGGTGCGCGGCAAGGGCAACTCGGTCGCGCGCAAATTCGAGAAGGTGTTGCGCATCCTCGACGAATGGGAATACGTCGACGGTTGGTCCCTCACCGAGAAGGGCGAGTCGTTGGCCCGCACGTTCCACGAGTCGGATCTCCTGATCGCGGAGTGTCTGTCGCGCGGGTACCTCGACGGTCTCGATCCCGCGTCCACCGCCGCGTTGGCGTCGGTGTTCGTGTACGAGCATCGGTCGAGCGAGCCGCCGCCGGCACCGTGGTTCCCCTCGCAGGAGGTGCGCAAGAAGTGGCGACGCATCCAATCGACGAGCACCGAGTTGTCCGCCGTCGAGCAGTCGGCGTCCCTGAGCCCTCACCGACCTCCCGATCCCACGTACATCGCCATCGCGTACGCGTGGGCGGCCGGGGAGGGCTTCGCCGAGGTGGTGGAGGCCGAGGAACTGTCCGGTGGTGATTTCGTGCGAACGATGAAGCAGTTGATCGACCTGCTGCGTCAGATCGCCACGATCTCGTCGGTTCCCGAAACCCGTCGCGCGGCCGAGGCCGGCGCGGACCTGTTGCTGCGGGGGGTCGTGGCGGCGTCCTCGGCCCTGCCGACGGTGGGATCGTGACCATCGGCAAAGGAACCGACTGGGGCGTCGAGGGCGAGGTGCCCGCCGACGTGGTCGTCTGCGGCAGTGACCGCGCATTGAGCGTGGCTGTCGGGAACGGACGTGATGCCGTCGTCGTCGGGGGCGACATGGCGCTCACGATCGGCGCATCGGTGGCCCCCGGGATCGGTGGCGTCGGGCGTCGCCTGCCGATCGACCTGATGGACGTCGAACTGGTGCGTCGGGGCCGGCATCACGCGATCGTGGCCTCGTCCCACGTGATGATCCGCGGTGTTCGTCGTCGCGGCGGGCGACTGCGTGGTGAGGTGCACTGGATCATGAACGCGCAGTACTACGACGGTCGCGATCTGGTGCCCCGCGGTCATCCGAACGACGGTCGTTTGGAAGTGCTGTCGGTCGACCCGCGCATGGGCCCGCGACAGCGGTTGATCGCGTGGAACCGTTCGCGAACCGGCCGTCATCTTCCGCATCCGTGTTTGTCCGTTCGATCGACGATCGAGATCGTGATCGAGTGCGACGGGGCCGTCGTGGTGGTCGATGGCGTGCGGGCCGGGCGAGCCGACACCGTGAACGTACGGGTGCGCGCCGACACCGGTGCGATCTGGATCTGAGGGTCGCCTCCCGCGGTCGGACATCGGTTACGGTTGGCGCATGTCCGAGGTCGACGCCGCCAAGTCCGCGATCATCGACGCCGTCGACGCGCGGGCCGATCGGCTGATCGAGGTCAGTCGATCGATACACGCGCACCCCGAGCTGAATTTCGAGGAGCGATTCGCGCATGACTTGCTGTGCGACGTGTTGGAGTCGGCGGGACTTCCGGTGACGCGCCATGCGTACGGCGTGGAGACGGCCTTCGAGGCGGTCGCCGGTGACGCGGGTCCGGAGATTCTCGTGCTGCTCGAGTACGACGCGTTGCCGGGTATCGGTCACGGGTGCGGTCACAACGTCATCGCCGCGGCGGGCCTCGGCGCCGGCCTGGCCGTGGCCGGTCTGGCCACCGCGCTCGGGGGACGGGTCCGCATACTGGGCACCCCGGCCGAGGAGGGCGGCGGCGGCAAGATCTACCTGGCGCGAAACGGTGCCTTCGCCTCCGGGGACGCGGCCATGATGGTGCACCCGGCCGACGCCGACTTGTTGCGCATGCACTCGATCGCCATCCACACCGTCGACGTGGAATATGCCGGACGCGCCGCGCACGCCGCCGCGGCCCCGTGGGAGGGTCGCAACGCACTCGATGCGGCGGTCCTCGGATACATGAACGTGGCGGCGCTGCGACAACACATCCGACCCACCGAGCGCGTGCACGGCATCATCACCGAAGGTGGGGAGAAGCCCAACGTCGTGCCGCGGCGTGCGGCCGCCAATTGGTACGTGCGCTCCGACACCATCGAGTCGTTGCAGCCCTTGAAGCGCCGGGTGCTCGACTGTCTGGAAGGTGCGACGTCGGCGTGCGGATGCACGATGTCGGCGACCTGGGACGACGTGGCGTACGCCGACGTCCGTGACAATCGGGCCATGGTGTCGGCATACGTCCGGAACATGGCGGGTCTCGGGCGCGACGTTCTCGATCCGGACGTGATCGGCCGACGCGTGACCGGATCCACCGACATGGGCAACGTCAGTTACCTGTTGCCGTCGATACATCCGATGGTGAAAGCGGCGCCCGACGGAACGCCGATCCACACCGAGGATTTCGCGCGCCACGCCGGGTCCGAGTCGGGCGACCGTGCGGTGGTGGCCGGGGCCAAGGCGATGGCCTTGACGGTGGTGGATCTCTGGACCGACCCGGTCCTGCTGGACGGGGTGAAACAGGAGTTCTCACGGGTCGCATCGGCGGTCGACGTGCTCGGGGTCACCCAGTAGGGAGCGGTCGCATTACCGCGTCGTCGCGGGTCCACCCACTAGCGTGACCTCTCGTGACGGTCTACGCCCCCGAGGAGTTCACCCCTGCGGAGTCCGACGTCCTGCGCCGTTACTTCACCAACCTCGATGGTCCGGTGTTCGCTCTGGTGAACCTGCCCGAGGTCGTCAAGGGCGCACTCTTCGCCCGGTACAGCCGTAGTTCCAAGAGCTTGCGCCGACTCTTTCTCGACGAGTTCGTGGGCGATCTCGACATCGCCGGTGATCAGGGGGTCGACGCCACCATCGGCCTGGAGCGCGCCGAGGAGCTCTACGAGAAGGTGTTCTTCGAGTACGGGGACGACTCGGTCGCACAGTTGGGCGGCGTTCACTTGGCGTGCGAACAGGCGTCCAACGTGCTCACCAAGATCCTCGAGTGGGGACGTCTGGCCAGCTATCTCGAACAGAGCACTCGTTACATCGCCTACGACTCGCGTATCGCGGGTCGCTATCGGTTCTATCGCGATCTCGACGTGCTGAATTCCCGATTCGGCACCCGGTACGTGGGGGACATGGACCGCATGTTCGACTCGTACTCCGTCCTGATGGACAAGGTCACCGAGCACGTGCGCAACACCGTCGTGCGCGACCCGGCCGACAGCGACTTCGTCTTCCGCCAGGCCACCCGAGCCAAGGCCCTCGACGCCGTGCGCGGGGTGCTTCCGGCCGCTTCGTTGTCCAACGTCGGTATCTATGGCAGTGGTCAGTCGTTCGAGGGAATGTTGATCCGCATGCGGTCTCACCCTCTGCCCGAGGCGCGTCATTACGCGGCTCTCATGCTGGAAGAGTTGCGCAAGGTCATCCCGAGCTTCCTGCGTCGCGTCGACATCGCCGATCGCGGAGGCCGTTGGAGCGACTACCTGGAGTCGACGCGAGAGAACACCTCCGAGTTGGTCCAAGGTCTCTTCGCCGAGACGCCGATCGACCACGTGGCGCCGGTCGTGCTGACGGACTTCGACCCGGACGGCGAGGACAAGCTCATCGCGGCCATCTGCTATTCGCACACCAGCCTTCCCGAGACGCAGATCATGCAGCGGGTCCAACGCATGGGGCACGCCGAGAAGGTGGCCATTCTGCGCGCGTACATCGGCGATCGCGAGAACCGTCGTCACCGACCCGGTCGAGCGTTCGAGCGCACCGATTACCGCTTCGACGTTTTGTCGGATTACGGCGCGTTCCGTGATCTGCAACGGCATCGGTTGTTGACCATCGAATGGCAGCCCTTGACGCCGAACCACGGGTACACGCGTCCCGACCTGGTGGACGAGGCGGGTGTGGCGGACGTTTTCGACGAGGTCATGACGCGGTCGGCGGGCCTGTACGACGCGTTGAAGCCGGACTTCCCGCAGCAGGCCGCGTACGCCGTGTCGATGGCGTATCGGGTGCGCTACGTGATGCAGTTCAACGCGCGCGAAGCGATGCACATGCTCGAGTTGCGTTCCTCGCCGCAGGGGCACCCCGCGTACCGGCGCGTGGCGTTGGAGATGCACCGTCTGATCGGCGAACAGGCCGGCCACAAGGCGATCGCCGAAGCCATGACCCACCTCACCGTGGAAGCTCCGGAATTGGAGCGCCTGGCGGCCGAACGTCGTGCCGAGGCCCGGCGTTCGGGTCGCTGACGTTCGTTCGCCCGCCCCGTGACGAGATCGTGACGGCTGTCACGGCACCATCCCTCAGCCCCCTCGGGATCTGTGTCTATTATCCGCGCGCAAGTCCTCGTGTTTCGGGGGCTCGACAAACGATGGGAAGGTCATGGCAGCAGACGACGACGAGATTCTGGATCCCGACGAGATCGATTCGGATTCGTTCCTCGAGGAGGGCGAGGACGCCGACGAGGACCTGCTCGATGGCGACGAACTCGACGAGGAACTCGGTCTGGAGGATGGTGACGAGACCGTCCCCCTGATCGACGAGGACGCCGACGGTGACGAGGCCCCGGTGGTCGTTCCCAAGAAGAAGTCGAAGAAGAACAAGAAGGACGCCGTCGCCGACGAAGAAGAGGACGACGAAGACGACGAGTTGGTCGGTGAGGACGACGTCGAAGCGGACCTCGGAGTGATCCTGGACGCGCGAATCAAGGGCCGGAGCGAGGACGACGAGGAAGAAGCCGAAGAGGAGGAAGAGGAGGTTCCCTCGGCGGCGGATCCGGAGTCGAGCATTCAGCCCCGTCGCGCCGACGAGCGCATGTGCAACCAGTGCTTCCTGCTCGTTCGCAAGGGCGCTCCGGCCTGTCCGGTCGGTGACGACACCTGTCCGCTCTTCAGTTGAGGATCTGATGGCCGTCGAACCCGTGGTCCGTCGGGCGGTGTCGGCGGATCTCGGTTCGCTGCTGGAGATGGACGCGGCCAGTCGCCGGATCCTCGTCGATCAGCGGGGTGGGGAAGCGTGGCTCGCCGAGCATCCCGCGATGTCCCGTCTGGAGGGATCCGACCTGATCGAACGCAGCGTCGTCGGCCTCATCGACGATGTGGTCGTCGGTCTGGCCTTGTGGGAGATCGTCGACGATCCCGAGCGCGGTGGAATCCTGCGGGTCGATCGGGTGCACGTCGTGTCGGCGGCGCGCGAACTCGGGTTCGGGGACGCACTACTGGCGGCGATGATCGACATCGGCCGGTCCCGTGGCTGTCGGCACGTCGAGGCCCAGGCGTTACCGGGCGACCGGGAAACCAAGAACCTCTACGAGCGAGCCGGCATCACCGCCCGACTCATCACCGTGTCGCGGCGTCTCGACGACTGATCAGCGACCCGTCCAATTGGGCGGACGCTTCTCGATGAAAGCGGTCAGACCTTCCTTGGTGTCCTCGGAGGCCATCACCTCGGCGAACAGCTTGTTGGTCAGGGTCTTGAGCGTGGCGTCGTCCTCGTAGGCGGCCGCCAGTACGACCTGTCGGCTGGCGTAGACCGCCAAGGGTGCGCTGGCCGTGATCTGCTCGGCCAAACGGCGGGCCTCGGTCAGAGCCTGGCCGGGTTCGACGAGACGAGAGATGAGCCCGAGGTGATAGGCGCGCTCGGCCGGGATCGGTTCGCCGGTGAGGATGGCCTCCATCGCGGCGGCTTGTCCGATCGCACGGGGGAGACGGAAGAGTCCACCGGCTCCGGCGATGAGGTTGCGCTTGACCTCGGCCAGACCGAACGCGGACCGCGTGGTGGCGATCACCAGATCGGCGGCCAGGACGATCTCGCATCCACCAGCGGTGGCCAGACCGTCGACGGCCACGATGATCGGCTTACGACGCTCGCGATAGACGAAGCCCGCGAAACCACCGCGCTTGGTGTTGAGGTCACCGGCTTGACCGGAGTTGATGGCCTTGAGGTCCGCACCGGCGCAGAAGACCGGCCGTTCCTGCCCGTCGGTGTTGGCGGTCAGGATTCCGACCCACACCGAATCGTCGGCCTCGAGTTGGTCGATGGCCGCCTCGACGCCACGGGCCACGTCGCCGTTGATGGCGTTGCGGGCGTCGGGACGATTGAGGGTGATCAGGCCGATGCGGCCCTCGGTCGAATAGGTGACGATGTCGCTCATGCCCGCGACCGTAGTGGTCGCGTCAGTGTGCGCACCAACCGATCAGTCGGATTCGTCCGCCGATGCGGCGACGTCGGTCCGCGGTTCGTCGACGACGACGGGCTCGACCGGAGCCGTTTGCTCCGTCGGCGCGGACTCGGAGGAGACGGAACCATCGGTTGGTGCGATCGTGGCGGATGCCGTGGGTGGTGCCGGAGGGCGCGGGGGCAGCTTCTTGGCGGGGCGCGTCGGGCGCAAGGGCTTGGGGGCGTGCGCGGTTCCGGCCTCGATCCCGAACGCCGCGGCGATCTGGGGCAACAGCGTGGCCAGACGCTCGATGGTCTTGGTGAGTTCGGCCGGGACCGACTCGGGCTTCGAGGTGATGCCGACGTGGGAGCGGATCGGAGTGAACGCGGCCGCTTCGAGCACCGCGACCCAGCGATCGGTCAACGCATCGGCGGTCAGATTGCTCGTGGCCGCGTCGGCCAACCGACGCCCGAGTTCGACGGGGAAGATGGCGCCGGCCTTGGGGGGCTGACCCGCCAGCTTGAGGGCGCGAACGATGCGTCCGACTCCGAGGTTGGCGTCGATGTCGGAGAGCCAGTTCTGGTACTCCTCCTCGGTGCGCGCGGTGAGGCCGGCCTTCATCTCGGTGACGAGCTCGCGACACGCGTCGGAGCGCTCGATCACCGCGTCGTTCGCGGCGGCCACGATGCTGCGCAGGTCGCGAAGATCGAGGTGGGCCAGGTCACGCTTGGCGGCTTCGGCGCGATCGAGCCAGTCCGCCACGCGCAAACGAGGCAACAGGTTCTCGGCCATCTGCAGAACGCTCTGTTCGGGCATGGTGGGCTTGCCCTCGGCGGCCAGAGCGGCATTGGCCTCCTTCAGACGCTGACGAACGGTCTGCATTCCCTGCAACGCCAACTCGGCGATGGGACGCTGATTCTCGGGGATCTCGGACAGCACCGACTTGCGGTGCGTGTTGCCGGCGCGCAGGCGCTTGGCCTTGGGACGCTGGGGCAGTTCCGGCGGGGCCTCGAAGCGGGGACGACGGGGACCCCGATCGCGACGTTCACCATCGGCGGGTCGACCGTCGCCGCGAGGCGCGCGATCGCGACGCTCTCCACGCTCGCCCCGTTCGCCACGATCACGACGGTCGCCACGATCACGACGGTCGCCGCGATCACCGCGATCGCCGCGCTCACCACGGTTCTTCTTGGCCAGCTGCTGCGTCACCGGTTCGAAGGGCTTGTCCTGTGCGATGAGCGCGATGGTCTCGATCTTGGCGACCTTCACGCGCGCCTGCACCACCCCGATGATGGTCATGCCGTCGATGTCGGCTTCGGCTTCGACCTTGATGACATCACCGGCCTTGGCGCCCGCCGGCAGGATGGTCCCGTCGAGAACACCCTTGGGCTCGCGGGCACCAGCGGCGCGCCAGGTCCATGTTCCGTCGGGGCGCGAACTGGTCAACTCGATCTCGATGCGGCGGGGCATGGTTCCGCACACTATCGGGCTACCGTGGATGCGTGCCGATCTACGCCTTGGGGGACCGGGTCCCGTCGATTCATCCGGATGCCTACGTCCATCCCGACGCCGTCATCATCGGTTCGGTCACCATCGGCGCCGGTAGTTCGGTGTGGCCGTGCGCCGTGTTGCGCGGAGACGACGGCGAGATCGCCATCGGCGAACGCACGAGCATTCAGGACGGGTGCGTTCTGCACACCACGTACATCTACCCGACGGTCGTCGGTGACGACTGCGTGATCGGCCACATGGTCCACCTGGAGGGCTGCACGATCGAGAACGGTTCGTTGGTGGGCAACGGATCCATCGTGATGCACAAGGTGATCGTCCGTGCCGGTGCCGTGGTGGGGGCGAACTCGGTTCTGCTCAACGGCACCGAGGTTCCCTCGGGCGCCCTGGCCGTCGGTTCACCGGCGGTGATCAAGCCCGACAAGGCGCGTCCGGCCGAGATCAAGATGGGTTCGGACTCCTATGTCGCACGCGCGCGCGTGTATCGCGAGAAGCTCCGTCGCATCGACTGACGAGCGGAGATCCGTCATGGCCCTCACGATCCGCGTTTCGGTCGCCGCATCGGACGCGGAATGGGTGTCGGATCTGTTGTGGGGTCTCGGGGTGGTGGCGATCGAGGAGATCGCCGTGGCCGGGGAAGCGGTGATCCTGCGCACGTCGATGGGCGAGGATCACGACACGGTTCGCCGGGCGATGGACTCTCTCGACGTCACGTTGGACTGGAGTTTCGAGCTGATCGACGATCGCACCGTCGACACGTGGCGGCTGCACGTTCGACCGTT
>Ga0315908_10003516_pt1 | contig 11353 bp, 2 predicted proteins | sample LakEriMetagenome_12_FD_203520 | JGI IMG/M metagenome (GOLD analysis project Ga0315908, IMG submission 203520) | Freshwater fungal communities from buoy surface, Lake Erie, Ohio, United States - Buoy 4 MA124 | ecosystem: Environmental > Aquatic > Freshwater > Lake > Lake biofilm | place: USA...
ATATAATTATAATATTGAAATATTGATATAATTATGATATTGTAATATTGATATAATTATAATATTATAATATTAATATAATTATAATATTGAAATATTGATATAATTATGATATTGTAATATATAAATATTATTATAAGATATAATTGAAAGAGACATTCGTGCAGAATACAGTGGGATGATATCCCGTCTATAATAAGCAGAAGGTCTAAAAACAGCTGTGCTGCAACACCAAATGTCAATTCTGCAAAAAGATTTAGATTCAATAAATGATGTTGCCTCAGAGTTCCTCCATTATACCTCTAATGGCGTCTCCAATTAACTCTAATCTCTATAATTCCTTTTAAAATCAAGAGGATTTTATGAAACTATCGAAACATTAATTGCAAAACCCTTCCAAACTTCAATTGATGTATATCCCTATGATCTTCCAAGAGAACTCACTGAAAAACGAATTGAATTAGAAAAAATCAAATCTATTGAAAAAGTATTGGAATTTAAGGATGAAGTCATTTATTAATTATTAAATACTAGGGAATCTAAACTCTAATAATTAAAAGATTAAATGGAGAAAGCTGCTAGTGAGGAAATCACAGAATGGTCTAAATTAACAGATAAATTTGCATCAGAATTAAAGAAATATTAATTAGTTTGTCATTTTTGTGGAGTTGCATTAGATCAATAAAGTGTCAATGAGAAATGTGTTATCAATTAAAATAGTGTCAAATAAACTGAATAATATTTGCATTCTGGATACACTACTAAAAAACCTGATTTTAAGTTTTTTGGAAATTTAAGTCATTTTTTTGCTGAGCCGAGTGGAACAATTGTTAATTAAGTGCATAATCCTAATAAGATTTTTATTGAAATATAGTCGAATTAGATTAAGAAGATTGCCACGCTTAAAAAAATTGATTTGGAAAAAGAGTTCAAATAGATGGACAAAAAACAAACTGGTATTATATAAATTTGCATCAAATTTTTTATATTAGATTATATCCTTCATATCATTTTATATTCTTTTATTTTTTTCATATTCTTTTATAGTTATTTATATTATTTAATATTATTTTATATTAGATTATAATAAATTATATTGATTTTATAGGCCAAGTTAATTTAATTTAATTCTCTTTCTTACTTTCCGAAATTCTGGAGATTTAATAACAAGATATTAACAAATTAATTCAGATTTTTGATCCTAATGACAATAAACTGATTGTTTATTTTGATTTCTTGAAAGTAATGATGAGTAATGATGGGTTTTCAGAATTAAACAAGAATCATGAAAATCAGTTTATTATATAACCAGAAAGACTTGAATTATGATTTAACACATATAATTATAAATATAAATATATCAATTATGTTAAAAATCATAACCAACTCATTAATAAAGAAATTCTATTTTATAAAATAAAACACAAATATAACTCATAATATTATACTCAATAATAATATAAATTTCAGATTTTGTGAGTATCATCATCATCATCATTATAATAAAATCAATAAGAAATAGAATGAAGATTTCGTTATTATTAATAAAGATTTAGAACAATTTATAATTGATAGTTTAAACGAAAAGGAAGGAGAAAATAAAATAAAAAAGTGGGAAAAAATATTGAGAAGAAGCAAAAAAGGCAAACGGATCAGCAAAATATTGATATTGATATTATGTAATTAACTTTAAATAATAATAATTAAAGTGACTTGCATTGTTCTATTGCAACTTCCCAATAGCAAACTTAAAATTTAGTATTATCTCAAATTATACTTTATTGAGATTAAATAATAATTTCAGCTCATTGGTAAAATATTCTCTATAATTTAATTTTATTTAGCTCTATCATACAAAAATGAAAGTCAGCTTAATTAACTTAATTAAACCTTAATCATGGATATTGTTTATCTTTTATAACAGAATATTCAAGATTTTTAATTAATTTAAAGGAGTTTTAAAAGGATTTTTTTTATTTTGGATTAGTACAGTGATTAAGTATTTATATTTTATTATTTATTGTTGATTATTATAATAATTACTTTTTTAATCAATATCAATATTATTTTTATTCCTTATATTATTATTTTGTTATTATTTTAATTATTATTAATTTATTTATAATTATTACATTAATTTATTTATTATTAATTTAGTATTAATTAAACTGCAATTATTCTTTAGATGCTATGTCAACATTAATAGTTTATCTAAAACTTTTCCCAGACTTATTAAATAACACATAGTTTCAAGATTTATTAATTGATTACTTAGATTTGATAGCAATAAAAATAAATCCGTGAATAATAAAAGAAGCTTAAAAATAATTAAAAAATAAACTAGTAATACCTGATGACTACTAAATAAAAGTGGAAAGCTATAATTCAATTATTAACATAAGCTATTAAATTATGATGAACTCTTCAAACAAGAATAAAGAAATTGTAATGGAAATAATAAATAAAATTCATTCTAAAGATGAAGAACAACTGATAAATATTTATGATAAATTTCTATCAACTAATACTGGAATTTATTTATTAATTTAAAGTTTCATCAATAAAGAGGATGAATAGTTGGTCAAATAAGCCTTTATATTAGTCAGTAACTCAGTTTTATAAGGTAATTAAATATTATTATTTTAGAAAAACTGCTCTTTATATTTCTCAAATCTAAGTTATTGTCCAATTTGATTGTTAACTTTTAGCATGATTAGAGATTCACACATTTTCTTTATAATATTCTTGATAATATACTTTCTAATTCTATGTTAATTGATTAATTATCTAATTAAGAATTATAGCCAGAAATATTCAAATTTAAAACATTAATTCAAGATAAAAAAACTAATAAATAAATTAAAAAAAAGTTAAGTAGCATAATTAAAAAATGATTTAATTTTTAATAAATAATTATATATTTTTAATTATAAATATTAATGGATAAAACTTTTATTATAGTGTTATTATTTTAATAGTCTAGATAAAAGTCAAATGATAATTTTATTTTGCAGAAAAAATCCTATTATTTTATTATAAATTTATTAAAAATAATATAAAAAATAATAAAATACAAATGAAGCTAATAATATTATAAATAATACTATTAGTATGTATTTCAAGTATAAATTTAGAAAGGAAAAGAAAGAAACATAATAAGATAAACAGCAACGATTATTTTGATGAGTCAGATTTGATGATATCCTCAAACGATCAAATATGTAGACTAGAAATGATAATGAAAAAGCCAGACTAGATAATATAATAATTAGAACAAGTAATAAATGTAATTAATAATAATTGCTATTGCAAATATGAATTAGTTCAAGATAGTAACGAGGTAACTTGTGAGAATTTTTTAAAGAATTAAAACATAGTGGCTAATTTTCTAATATAGAAAGAGAAGAGAAAGAGGAGAATGAAGAAGAAGAATATCGGTAAACCTAAATGGTGGATTAGTATTAAGAGGTATTCCATGGAGCCTTGTAATAATTATCATGAATATCAAATGGCTTGCTTTCATTTATGTTAAACTATTCCTAAAACTTAAATTCATCTTCCATCTACTTTCTAAATTCAATGATAAATATTATTATCATTTTTTATTTATTTATAATCATATTTTATTTTTTTTATAATTATCTTTTATTTCCTAAAAATCTTCTTTTATTATTTATATTAATATTATATTTTTTATCATCTTTTATTTAATTATAATTATCTTTTGTCTATTTATAATTATCTTTTGTTTTTTTATAATTATATTTATTTTTAATAATTAAATGGACTTCTTTCTCCCTTTAAAAAAACTAATCTTCATTAAAGGATCTCAAGTGCAACGATAGTTCATACTTAATGAAATACTGAAAATAAATAGTTTTTTATTAGATGATTTCAAAATAATTTCAGGAGAATTGAAAGATCTAAATTATAAGTTAAAATAATAAGAAAATAGTTCTGAGGTGATTGATAATAATATCATACCATTAAGTAATAAAGAAGGTTTATTAAAAAATAAAGAAATAGAAAAATTATAGAATTTGAGACCTTGTTTATTTATAATGTTATATAAAGAATCAGAAGTTGAAACAATGAAGAAAGATATATAGGAAATAAAAGAAATATAAAAAAATAAAAGCATAAAAGCATTGTATATAATTCAAATGAATAATTAAGATGATGTGATTGCCAGTGGAAACATTTCATAAATAAGCTAAAACAGTAATATATAAAGTGAAAGGAATTTAACAGATTGGTGGATTAAAAAAGGAAGCGAAATAGATAGCAAATACATTTTAACTTACACTGAAAACTCAATAAATAGTAAGAAAATAGTGAAGAGTATTGATGAAAATAGTACTTATTATTATAAAGAATTAATCAAAAAGAAGAAAAAAAAAATTAACAAATAAAATACAGAAACGATTGGTACTGAACATAATTTAAGAATAATGTTGTAATTGCTATTAATATATGAATCAATGAAAAATTACAAAAAGAACATGAAAATAGAAACAGATATAATAAGCAGTATCAACTTACTAAACATTCATTATAATTAATAATTAGACTAATAACTTTTATAAAATAGCGAGGAAAATGTGCCAAAATATTTTACTTGGGTACTTCGTATTAAGGAATTACGAGAATTAAATGATTTAGTATTCTTTCGACGTTTGTTAATCATAGCCAAAGAAGACATTAACCAAATTTAATCCAAAATAATGGAATATTACAAAAGATACAAAGAAAAAGCTAAAGATAAATCAGAACTGTTAAAACATTAAGAATATTGTTGGAGATATTAATTATTCAACAGAATTATTGTATTATTGAATGAGAATCCTATTGTTGAAAAATTTAAGAAATATGTGTTATATTATTTGTAAATGTATAAATAAGAGTTAAAAGAGCTGATTAATTCTAATGTTTATTAAGGATTAAAGAGTTAAGAATAGATTGTAGTGCAATTGAAAGAAAAAAGTAGGTTTTATGGAAGGTAGGATTTTAATATTTAATTTCAAGATAATAATATACTTATGTAGAGTTAGTAAACTCTTATTAATATTAATAAGATTAAGTTGTATTTATTGATATAGAATTATTATGATACACTTCCATTGATTCCTCCTTCTATTAATAATCATTCAAATTCCCTTATTATTAGTTATTAGTTTTTTATTATTTCTATTAATAATTATTCAACTATTCAATATGATTTCTAGTTTTATGAATCGTCATTTTGGAATATCTTTAATATTCTCTATAAATAATCTTTTAAATAGCTTTCAATTCATTTCATTAGTAATTTTATTTAATATCTTAATAATTTACCATATAATTAATAAATACATTTAAACCTTTCAAAAATTCAACTTTATTTATATTTAATTGATTCCACTTTTTTACTCCCTCAAATATCTACTCTTTATTCCAATTATCAGCAATATTTAAATAATTAATAAAACTAATTAGATATATAGCTTAAAATACCACAAGATAAAATATTTGTTGAAATAATTTATTTTAAATATTATTATAAATAAAATGAAAATTTAGAATATTAAATATAAATTAACAAGTAAGAAATCTTTAATTAAATAAAAATTCAATACAATATTGATGAATATAATTAAATATATGATTTAGACACATAAAATAATGGAATAATAAAAATAAAAACAGAATTATCAAGTTATAAATTAAATGATCTTTTTATTAAGGAAATAATGTTAAAAAATAAAGAAGGTTTAGAATTAGTATTAGAAGCCAAAAACATAAAATATAAAAATAAGAATAAAGTATTTATATAAGAAAAAGAAGAACTTTAAATAAGTATGGATGTATTATCTGAGTTAGTTAAAAATGAAATAGCAAATGTAAAAATATACAGTAACATAAATAACTTAAGATTATAAAGCAATAGCAATGATATGGAAATAATTTAAAAGGAAAACTAAATAGAAAAAGATGAAAAAGGATATTATTAAATAAAATAATAAATAAGATTCAATAATGTTGGAGTATTTGAATTAAAGGTAATTAGAGATAATATAGTAGTTTATATCAAGAAAATAAGAGTGATTACTAATTTCATTCTAAAAGTCAAGAAAAATAAAATAGAAATTGAAAGCAATTAAGTAAACGCAGTAATAAAGTAAATAATAATTAATGGCAAAGAAATTCAAAATCAAAATAATCTAAATATTAACAAATAAGAAATGTAGTCTTTATTTTTAAGATAAATTGAGAATATAGAGCAGGTGGAAATAATTTGGTTGAGGTAAGGAGAAAATTTGGAACAATAAAGTGAATTAGAAGTATAATAACAATAATAACATCAATAATAATAATAACAACAATAATAATATCAATAATAACTATAATAATATTAATAATAAGTGATTGTGGATTACAAATATGAACCAGTGTGTAGTTTTGAAGATATCGTTAAATTATAAATTAATGTTAAAAATACTTAGGATAGTGAATGGATGTTCAAAATAGAATTAAAGCAAATGGAAAACTTTTTAGTACATGGACATTTAGTTTAATAAAAAAAAGTTATGCCTTTGTAATCTTTTGAACTTATTTATTTGTTAGTCCCTAAAATTATAGGATAATAGTTATTGCCATATTTGAATATCTATTTATTTAATAAGTTTGATAATAAATATCATCTTTTACTATAATCTAATACCAAGTACATTTTCATTAAGCCATGAATGATTTATATTTTATATTTTATTCAGATTTAATTCTTTTTATTTTTTTCAAATTTTATTTTTATAATAGAATTATATTCAATTATTTATATTAATAATTTTATAATTATTTATTTTCAATATAAATTAATAATGATAAAACCTGTTTTTATTTCAAAATAGCAAAGAGAATTAAATTGAATATAAATTGAATAAGAGTAAGAATTAGAAAGATAAAGAATAAAAAAGTTAAAAGAATAAATAAGACAATAATATGAAAATAATAATTAAAGAAATCAAAGGAGTAGAAGTAGAAGTGATGATAAAAATATAGATAATATAAAAATAAGAGAATAATATTTAGGAATAAAATAAGAAAAAAAGAAAGAAAAAGAGCCCTTATTATATAACAAGGAAAGACAAAGAAATATTTTAAAATTTAAATGGGATGACAGCGAAGATACTTATGATTAAAAGGAAACAGATTATTACGGGAAAATTTTTAACAGTAATAAAAAAGAAGATAAATAACTTGGCAAAGAATGGTCTCAAAAAAAATTGGAAGAAATGACAGAAAGAGACTGGCGAATATTTAGAGAAGATAATTAGATCTAAATAAAAGGAGGCAAAGTTATTTAACCTATCCGCAATTGGAGAGAAGTAAAGAAAATGATAAATGATAATTTATATGAATAGATAAGGTAATTAATAATAAACAATAATAAAACGATAATATAATAAAATAATAATAATTTAAAAATACTAAATAAAAATGATAATAATAATAATAATATAATAGAAAGTTATACAAAAAACCAACTGCTATTTAAATGCAGGGCATTCCTATAGGATTACAGAGGAAGGATTTGATAGGGTTAGCTCCTACTGGTAGTGGAAAGAGTGCTGCATTTTTAATTCCTCTAATTCATTTTCTTTAAGAGAAATAGCCTTTAGACCCTATTACTAGTAAGGATGGACCATATGCCCTTATCATGAGTCCTAGTAGGGAGTTGGCTATCTAGATTAATGATGAATTCAATAAAATTAATATTAATTAAGCCATTAGGAGTTAGGTTATTATAGGAGGAAAGTGGTTATAGGAGTAAGGAGTTTAGCTAAGTTAAGGATGTGAAGTCATTATTGGTATTTAAATATTATTTACATAATTACTTTTATTATCATACTATCATATTATCATATTATCATATTATAATAATACTATTTTAATAATATTAAGATATTATAATAGTATTAAGATATATATAAAAATATACGATTAAATATTTGAATGATAATATAAAATAAATTAATGAATTAGGTACTCCTGGTAGAATAAAAGACGCATTTCAAGAAATGTATCTAGCATTCAACTAATGTGATTGGGTGGTACTAGATGAAGCTGACAAGATGATTGAATAAGGTTTCGAAGAAGATATTCGTTTCATTTTAGATTCATTCTCCAAATCTAACCTTCTCAATCGCACTACACATCTCTATTCAGCCACAATGCCAGGTCGAGTAGAAAGACTTGCTAAAACCTATTTAAGATCTTTCTGTTATATTTCTATAGGAGATCCAGGATAAGCTAAGAAAGATATCAATCAAATTGTTGATTTTATAGCTGATGGTAATAAAAAATCAAGATTGATCTAGATCTTGCGATAAGAGATCAATTAAAAAATTATTATCTTTTTGAATAATAGGAGTGGTGTTGATAATTTATAAACTATTTTAGAAGCTAGTGGCTTTAATTGTGTTAGTTATCATGGAGGCAAAAATTAATAGAAGAGGGAGGAGGCTATTATTAAATTTAGGAATAATAATTATAATATACTCATAGCCACAGATCTTGCAGGAAGGTATATATAAAATAATTATTTTAGATTATAATATAATGTAATATAATACATATTAAATAATATGTATATAAATATATTTATTATAATGATAGGGGTCTAGACATTGAAGGTGTGACTGCAGTTGTGAACTATGATTGTCCTAAGACAATGTCTGACTTAATTCACAGAACAGGAAGGACAGGGAGAGCAGGCAAGAAAGGTACAGCTTACACTTTTATCACAAATTCCAATGCTGACATTTTCTACGATCTTAGAGAGTTTCTTTTTAAAAATAACTATAAAATACCAGAAGAGTTAAATAATCATTAGTAAGCCAAGATTAAGCCAGGAACTATTGATCAAGTCCCTAGAAGAAAATAAATACTTTATTGTCAATGAATATATTTATATACATATTATTTTACTTTATTTATTATATAATATATAAATTTGTATATTTATATTCAAATATGAATTCCTTTGAAAAAAATAAAAATATAAAGATAGGAGAGTTATTTTAAGAATACTCAACTAATATTCTGCAATATTTATAAATAAAAGATCAAGAGAAATGCAGACTGATATGTAAACAATTAAACAACGCATTTATTAGTGTGAATGTATGGAGAATGTTACAAGAAGAGTTCAAGAAAGGTTAAAGAGATTAAGTAGAAAATGAAAGTACTTAAATGAGTTCAAATATCTAAAATACTAGTCACACTTCTAAATTTAGCAATAATATTAGGAAAACTATAGAGCTCAGTCGTAATTAGAGCATGGTCTTTGAAAATCAAAGTTTGTCTGAAGAACATCATAATAACAAAAACAATCACAATAATAACAATAATAATAATAACAATATTATTAATAAAAAAAATAGTGATATGGAGTTAATTTATCTAAGTAATTCAAAAATAATAAATTAATTGCTCACTCATAATCTCATAAAAAAAGCAACTTTAATTTCCTTTACTCAAGAAGAGCAAAACGTGCTTAAAGATTTACTTGAAATGTGGGTTTAATAAATCAACAACATTAATAATCAATTAAGTCCTCAACTAAATCGATAAGTAATTAATTTAATTTATTTTAGGAAAATTTGTAAGATCTTATGTCAGAGTTAATTATTTGGAATGATCTTTTTAGGCTTAGTTAAAAACTTAATCAAGATATTAAAAATACTTTTTTTAACTCAGTTAATAATTTTATCAAATCAAATAATCTAAGTTAAATCAACCTTTATAAAAATATTATTCTTAATTTTGAACAATCATTACAAGTTTATCAACAAATTTAAATATATATTTAAGTATTTTTCATTAATTATTTAAGACTATTCATCATATCACCAATTCTTAAATTTTAGTTAAAGATATAATTATTAAAATTCAAAATGATCAATAAATTAATTCATAATTGGAATCTTTATTTGAATTTATTGAAATTCTAAAAGAAAATAAACCTATATGGAAAATATTTTATTAAAGAATTCATTTATTTTTTATGAAAATTGTTAATGGAATTTTAAATAATAATACTAACAAGTTAATATATTTGAATATAATAACTTCTTCCTCTTCAAAAACAAGTTTAATCCTTAATGATTTAAAAGATAATTTGTAAAAAATAGTAAATAACTTATAAAATCATTGATAATTATTAATTAATATTAAATAATATATTAACATAAGTAAATAGGTATTCAGAAACACATAAATAATAAAGATAGTGAGAAGTTGAAATACTTAGATGTTATTAACTATTACATTTATATAATAATTAATTTATAGAAAATGAAGACTTTAATAACAAAATTATAATTTAAACTTAATTAGTTGCAAGAATAACAAAATTAAAATAAATTATCAAAAGATCTGATTTTTGATATTAAATAGTTTATTCAAATTTATTAATTATAAAAAGAGGGATTTTGAATATTTGATTAAAAATAAGAATAAAAATGGTAATTCATATTAGTAAATAACAAATTTTATATTTTAAGTCAAATTTCAAATCCAAATTATCTTTTCTTAAAAACAAAATACAAAACTTTAATACTGAAAAGTCAAATGATTAATTCAAGATTACTTACGGAAGCTTGTTTTGGAAAGAAAATTAAAATCAAGACAAAGAAGAAAATGAGAATTTCCAAGTAAATATTAATTGGAAAATTAATTGAAATTATTATATGCGCTCATTATATTTCTAACTATTTTATTTATATATTTAATTATTAAATGCAACGCAGTTTATATAAAAAGAAAAAAATTAAATAACAATTATAATAATATTTTTTATTAAATTTTATGCAGGAATTTAAATAAATGTTAAATTTGAATGATGATCTTGACATCCAATAAAATTAAAGTACACATCCAAGCACTTTAAACAATTTTTATAAAAATAATGGTGATAAAAATAATATAAACAACTTAAAAAAAATAGCTGGTGTAAGACTAAATTTAAATAAAGTTAAAAAATTGCATTAGATTAAAGAACTATCAAAAATAAATATAAACGATTAAAAAAAAGAGACTGAAAATGAATTATAAAATCTATTATGAAATCAAAAATCAATCAATTTAAAGAATCAAAAAAGTATATTAACAAACCAATCAAAAGTTTAATCCGTTGATTCGAATAAAAAACAAAAATAAACAGAAAAGGGTTTTATATTTTCGAATCTGAAATAAAAGATTACTTAATTATATCAGAAAAGAGTAAAAAAAATATAAACAGATTGAGTGAACTCAGATTTGACAAAAATAAGACATTTTAACAACAAGTTAGTCTAAGACATCACAAAAATAA
>Ga0315908_10003520_pt1 | contig 11347 bp, 10 predicted proteins | sample LakEriMetagenome_12_FD_203520 | JGI IMG/M metagenome (GOLD analysis project Ga0315908, IMG submission 203520) | Freshwater fungal communities from buoy surface, Lake Erie, Ohio, United States - Buoy 4 MA124 | ecosystem: Environmental > Aquatic > Freshwater > Lake > Lake biofilm | place: USA...
TGCTTCCTCGTATTTTTCTAGCCAACCAGTAGAGCCGCATACCACAGGTACGCCCAGTGATAAACATTTCATGACATTATCAAATGCACTGTGCGGTCCTGTAAATTCGATGGCTACATCAATGCCTGCTAAATTATCGGCGCATAAATCGGCAGCGTTATCCAGGTCTATTTTTAATCCAATGGTATGACCATTTGCAACTGCAATTTCTTCTATGGCTTTGCCCATTTTTCCGTATCCAACGAGTGCAATATTCATGCTTGCTTTATTTTGTGGTAAATATTTTTTTTGACGGTTCTTTAAAATTAAAAACGAGTCCAAGGCCAGGTGTTCTAGTGTTAGGATTGAACTGTGGTTTTACTTGTAAAGATAAATCATCAGAAACATCAAATTGTTTGAGATGCGCAAAAACAGTAGCATCGGCTACTTGAAGCCCCCAAGCTAAAATAAAATATAAAATAGAATAGTCTCTATCCCTTCTAAATGTGTTGCGGTAAGATTGTAAAGAAGCGAGTCCTAAATTTTTTAATTGCGGATCAATGCCTGCAAGGCCCGAACTATCTAGGGTAGGGGCTTGTGCCTTAAATTTTGCTTCGTAGGCATATTTTGTTTTGTTGTACCAGCTGTCATTATAAAAATACAAGGCACCGGGTATTGCCAAAACGCCATATACAATAGGAATTTTCCAATATTCTTTGTTGGTAGCTTGTCCCCAGCCTGGTAAAATGGCGGCTCTACGAGTAGCTACTTGTGGACGGAATTTTAATTTGACAACCGTATCACTTTTTATAAGTGCGCTGTCTTTTTTTATAACGGCGCTATTTTTTGGGGCACTGGTGTCTTTTTTTTGAGCACTCAACTCCGAGCAGCAAAAAAGAATGCAGCCAATAAAAAAAAAGCTCAACTTTTTTGCACCTGTCATTTTAATTTACCGTTACGTTCATGGCATCTAGTATTTTATTGAGTTCGTCCAATGAAAAATACTCGATGGTAATACTGCCGCTTCCTTTTTTGGAATGGGTCATTTTAACTTTTGTAGAAAAATGTGAAGATAAATTGTCTTCAATTTTTTTATAGGCAGTAGGAAGGCTAGATTTATTGTCTTTGGCACCAGCGGGTTTTTGTGCGAGGTACATTTTGCGCACCAACTCTTCGGTTTGTCTAACGCTTAAACTTTTTTGAATGATTTCTTTGAAAACAAAAAGTTGTCTGTCAATGGTATCAATATTTACTAGTGCTCTTGCATGACCCATTGATATTTTACCACTTCTAATAGCAAGTTGTAAATCGGGTGGTAATTTTAAAAGACGGATGTAATTTGAAACGGTGCTTCTTTCTTTTCCCATGCGTTCAGCTACCTGCTCTTGGGTGTATGAAAGCTCGTCCATCATGCGCTTGTAGCTGATACCAATTTCAATGGCATTTAAATTTTCTCTTTGTAAGTTTTCAAGTAAAGCCCACTCTAATAATTGCTGATCGTTGGCTTGTCTAACATACACCGGTACTTCTTTAAGCCCCGCCATTTTAGAGGCTCTAAACCTGCGCTCACCCGCAATGAGTTGGTATTTGCCAGATGCTAATTTAGAAACCGTTAAGGGCTGAATAACATCATGAATTTTTATAGACTCGGCAAGTTCATGTAGGGCTTGCTCATCAAAATCGCGGCGTGGTTGCTTGGGATTGATTTGAATATCGGCAAGTGCAATTTTGCTGGTGGCAACGGCTTGTTGCGCAAGAGCAGGCTCTACCTGTCCCTTAGGCGTTTTGTATTCTGCGTCTATATTTGAAAGCAGGGACCTAAGTCCTTTGCCAATCATGTCTTTGTTATTTTTAGCGCTACTCATGTTATTCAATAATTCTTTCTTCGTTAGAAATTTTTGTCATGCCATTGTTTTGTAAAATTTCTTTAGCAAGGTTTAAATAATTGATGGTACCCTTACTATCGGCATCGTATAAAATAACCGGCTTTCCAACGCTTGGTGATTCACTAAGTCTGGTATTACGGTGAATAATAGTATCAAAAACCATTTCATCAAAATGTCTTCTCACTTCGCTTACCACCTGATTACTCAAGCGTAAACGGCCATCATACATGGTCATTAAAATACCTTCTATTTGAAGTGCTGGATTTAACCTGCTTTGAACAATTTTAATAGTGTTGAGTAGTTTACCTAATCCTTCTAATGCAAAAAATTCACACTGCACAGGAACGATAACGCTATCAGCGGCAACAAGTGAGTTAACGGTAATAAGTCCAAGCGATGGTGAACAATCGATAATGATAAAATCATACTTATCACGTACGGCATCTAAAATACCTTTCATCACATTTTCTCTGTTCGGGTAATTGATCATTTCAATTTCGGCACCTACTAAATCGATATGAGAAGGAATTAAATCTAGGTTGGGTACTTCGGTTTTTAAAATCACATCGCCCGCAGTTGCATTGTTAACCATGCAATCATACAAACTGTTTGTAATGTTGTGCAAATCAAATCCTACACCCGTGGTGCTATTTGCCTGCGGGTCGGCATCTACAAGTAGTGTTTTAAATTCTAAAACAGCCAAACTTGCCGCTACGTTGATAGCGGTGGTTGTTTTGCCCACGCCTCCTTTCTGATTGGCTACGCCTATAATTCTCGCCATAATATTTATTGCTTGTAAGTTGCCAAAAATAAGCTTTCAGCTACATCTTTTGAAACAATCTTATCCATACTTTGTTGTAGCAGTAACCCCTTGTTAAATTTCCCTTAAAACGGCAAAAAAAGGGGTAATTTTGCCTTTTTCCAATTGATTTTGGCCAAAAATCACTCAAATAACCCAAATCTATGCGTAGTGCAACAAGCTGGTGGATCATCGCTCTCATCATTTTTTTACTGGATTTTTACGTTTTTCAGGCGCTAAAAACAGTTAGCCAGCAGGGGTCCGATAGGGGGCGTCAGGCCATTTATGTGACGTATTGGGTGGTTTCTTTTTTTACCATTGCTACCATGCTTTCTTTTCCTTACCTACAATTTTTGCAAACCTCTAAAATTTTTAGAAATTATGTGTTTGCCATTTTGATCGGACTTTTTTTAGCCAAATTAATGGGGTCTCTATTTTTTGTAGCGGATGATATTAGACGTGGTGCACTTGTACTCATGAATAAAATTTTTCCATTATCAGGTGCACAGTATATGGGTCCAGAAGGGCAGGGCATTCCAAGATCTACATTTTTAAGTTGGCTGGGTCTTGGACTTGGTGGTACATTATTTGGAACTTTATTATTTGGTTTTGGAAACAAATACAATTACCAAGTTAAAAAAATTAAACTCTCTTTTAAAAATTTACCAGGGGCGTTTAAAGGAATGCGCATGGTGCATATTAGTGATATCCATAGTGGAAGTTTTCAGGATATCAGAGCGGTTAATAAGGGTATCGATTTAATATTAAAGCAACAGCCAGAACTTATTGTATTTACGGGTGATCTTGTAAATGATAGGGCCACTGAAATGGATCCGTATCAAAATTCGTTTGGCAGGTTAACCGCGCCACTTGGTGTTTTTTCTACACTGGGTAATCACGATTATGGTGATTATGTTCAGTGGCCAACTACGCAGGCAAAAATTGATAATTTAGAAGCGCTTAAAAAAGTACATGCTAACATGGGATGGCGCCTACTCATGAATGAGCATGTAGTGCTTGAAAAAAATGGCGAAAAAATTGCATTATTAGGAATCGAAAACTGGGGTGCTAAAGCCAGGTTTCCGAAGTATGGAAAAATGGATCTTGCACATGTAGGTACCGAAGATATTTCATTTAAAATTTTATTAAGTCATGACCCTAGCCACTGGGATGCTCAAATTTTACCTGAATATCCGGGGATTGATTTAATGCTTTCTGGTCATACCCATGGCATGCAGTTTGGCCTCGAAAATCCTTATTTTAAATGGAGTCCGGTGCAGTGGATGTATAAGCAGTGGGCGGGATTATATGAGCAAGGATCCCAAAAATTGTATGTAAACCGTGGCTATGGATTTATTGGATACCCGGGTAGAGTGGGTATTCTTCCTGAAATCACAGTTATAGAATTTGTTTAGATATGTTATTGTTAAGCCATTTAACAATTAGTTGGAGTTTTTTTCGTTTTAAATACTAGAACTTAATGTTATAAACTTTCTATTATGAAAAAGACATTTATTTTACTTGGACTCGTTGTTTTTTTATCAGTTGGTGCTGCGGCACAAGCAGGTTTTAAACTCGGTGTAAAAGGTGGGCTTAATTTAAATAGGGTCAATGGCCAATCTTTTAACGACGCATTTGATATGGGTTATATGGCTGGTGCTTTTGCAGAAATTGACATCAATAAATTTATTGGTATTCAACCAGAACTATTATACAGTCAAACCATGACCAAGCGCTCTAGTTTTTCTACCTTATACAATTCAAGATTTAGTCAGGCTTTTTTAATTGACAATGCCTATACAAGACTTAATTATTTAAGCATCCCTATTTTACTCCGCCTTAATTTAGGTAAGCTTATTACTTTTAATGCAGGCCCTCAATATGGCATACTTATTGGTCAGGATAAAAATGTTTTAAACAACGCGCAAAACGCTTTTAAGACAGGAGATATATCGGCAGTAGTGGGTGCGCAATTAAATTTGAGTTCATTTAGAATTTATGGAAGATACGTTGCAGGCTTACAAAACATTAATGCCATTGATGATCAGGAAACATGGAAAACCGCTTCATTGCAACTTGGTATTGGACTTAAATTCTAATTCGTTATAAAAGTAGTCCTTGTAAGAATAAATAGGCGAAGCTAAAATAGATAATGAGCCCGGTTACATCTACAAGTGTAGCAACAAACGGTGCCGAAGAAACGGCAGGGTCAAATCCTAAACGCTTTAAAAAGATGGGTAGCATGGAGCCAGATAAAGTACCCCATAGCACAACGCCAATAAGTGAAAATCCTACGGTAAATCCAATCATCATCCAGTGTTCACCATAAATATCGGGGAAGATAGAATGCCATACGCCAACGCGTATAAAACCAATGATACCAAGCACGGAGCCGAGTAACATACCACTGGTAATTTCGCGGCGTAGTACGCGCCACCAATCTTGAATGGTGATTTCTCCAACAGCCATCGCTTGAATAATAAGGGTAGAAGCTTGTGAACCACTATTACCTCCACTAGAAATAATAAGTGGTACAAATAATGCAAGCACAATGGCTTTTGCAATTTCATCTTGGAAATAACCCATGGCAGTAGCCGTGAGCATTTCACCAATAAATAAAATAACCAACCAGCCTACTCTTTTTTTGAAAAGTTTTAATAATGGAATATCTAAATAAGGTTCGTTTAAGGCTTCGGTACCACCCATTTTTTGCATGTCTTCGCTGAACTCTTCGTTGGCTACCCAAAGCATGTCGTCGATCGTAACAATGCCTAATAAAATATTATTGTCATCCACCACCGGGAGTGCCACGCGGTTGTTCATTTTAAACACCTGATTGGCGTGCTCCTGATCGTCATGAACATTTAAAGAAACGATACGACCATCAATAATTTCATCCACTCTTTTACCCGGTGCTGCTAAAATAACGTCTCTAATTCTGATGTCATCTACGAGTTCACCTTTTTGATCAATGATATAAATAACATCAATAGTTTCAGAATTTTTTCCAAACTTTCGGATGGTATCAAATACCTCTGTTACCGTGTTGTGTGCATATACATACACATAGTCGGGGGTCATTAAACGGCCCACACTATCCTCGGGGTACCCAAGCATGGCAAGGGTAATTTTTCTTTCTTCGGGATCGAGTAATTTAATTAAATCACGAATGGCCGCTTTTGGAAGTTCCTCCAAAAAGTCAGTTCTATCATCGGCAGGGAGTTCATTTAATAACTCGGCAGTTTTGGAAGAAGGCAGTTCTTTTACAATGTCTTTTTGTTGGGCAATATCTAAAATTTTGAAAACGCTAGCCGCCCTATGAATGGCCATGTTGGCAATAATTTGGGCTTCGTACTCAGGATATTCATTGATAAGCTCCGCCACATCGCTAATATTTTGATCGTCTAGAAATTCTTTAATTTCTAGTTTATCTTCCTTAGCGATGAGCAGTTCAAACTGTTCATTGATATTTAATTGGTCTAGCTCCAAAGACATGGGCGCAATTTAGTCATCATTTGTGATTCGTCCATAATAAATGATATGGAAAGAGGCTGTATCTTCATATCTGACATTGATTTATATGATATTACCCATTTTAACCATTGCCCCATCTGATCAGCGCGGAAGGGGCGTATTTGCCACCGAAAGTATTGAGGTGGGCACCATCATAGAAATTTCGCCAGTATTGGTAGTGACTCCTAAAGAAAGGGCAGAACTTGAAAAGACAGTTTTGTATGATTATATTTTTGAGTGGGGAGACGATTTATTGAGTGCCTGTGTGGCGCTTGGTTATTTATCTATTTACAATCATTCCTATGCAGCCAACTGCGTATATGAAATGGATTTTGATAACGCCACTATTTCTATTACAACCGTAAAGCCAGTTGCTGCTGGCGACGAATTATTTATTAATTATAATGCTGAGCCTGATAACACAAAACCCATTTGGTTTGAGGCTACTTAATTACATGACTATGAAAAAAAATATTTTTAGTGTTGTTGCTTTTTTAATATTGAGTGTTAGCGTTTTTGCGCAGCGTGATAGTGTGGTGCCTGTAACAACTGCTTACATAACACCGCTACATACGGGGCTTCAATTGCATGATGAAGAAGAGGAAGATGAGTTTGTAAAAGGAAATCCTGATTATTTCAAATGGCATCAAGCAAAAAAGCAAATTCATTTTTTTGTAAAAGTGAGAAAGGCCGGTGAATTACGCGTTCAGTTACAGTTTGCTAATAAATGGGCCCTGCCTATTCAGGTAAGTGTAGGAGCTACTGTATTAAAAGCAGTGCTTCCGGCTACTAATAAATTTACAACCCTTAAATTAGGTAAGGTTGTGATAGCGGATACAGGGTTTGTTCAAATTAAACTATCAGTACCAAAAACTACGGCGCGCATGCAGGCCTCTATTGCAGGAATTTTACTTGGCGGCACGGCGGTGGAGCAAATGCATTACAATCATAAATCTAGACGCAATGCAGCATCGGTACATTTAAAATATCCGGTTTCAGATAGTGTTAAAACGGTTTCGTTTTACAATGAAATAACAGTCCCTGCTGGCTTTGATCCTATACATACTTATTACATGGCCTGTGGTTTTGCACGTGGTTATTTTGGCATTCAGGTAAATAGTGAAAAGGAAAGACGCGTTATATTTTCGGTGTGGGATGCAGGGAACGAAGCTGTAGACCGTAATAAAGTGGGCGCCGAAAATAGAGTAATGTTACTTGCAAAAGGAGATAGTGTCATCACCAATGATTTTGGTAATGAAGGTACAGGAGGGCATAGCCATTTTGTTTACCCTTGGAAAACCCAAACCACCTATAAATTTTTAGTAACTGCGTTAGCAGATTCTGCTTCTCAAACAACTATTTATGCTGGTTATTTTTATGTACCTGAAAAACAAAGGTGGAAATTAATCGCAAGTTTTTCAGCACCAAAAGATGGCAAGCCTTTGCGCGGATTATATTCTTTTAGTGAAAACTTTGTAGGTATTAATGGGCAACTAGAAAGAAAAGCTTTGTTTGGAAATCAGTGGATTCAAAACGGAGCCAATGGCCAGTGGAGTGAGTTAACAGAAGCACGTTTTTCTTATGATGTTACAGGAAAAATGGGGGATAGAATCGATTATGGCGCTAGCGTTACAAATAATGATGCATTTGAACTTTGGCATGGTGGCTTTAAAAATGCCACAGCAAATTATGGTCAAACCTTTAATAGGCCAGCTAGGCAAAATAAACCAGTTATTGACTTTACCAAAGACGCCGACTCTTTGAGTTTGGCACAAAAAGATATTGCGCAAATTAATGCATCTGTTGCGGCAGGCATTATTGATACCACAGGAAGTGTTGGTGGTGTTTATTATAAAATTGTAAAAGAAGGGACTGGTAGTTTTGTAAACGTAACCGATACCGTTACTGTTTTTTATAAAGGAAGACTTTTAAAAGACGGCTCTCTTTTTGATCAAACAAAAGACAAGCCCGCACGTTTTCCTTTGCAGCGTTTAATTAAAGGTTGGCAAATAGGGGTACCAAAATGTAGGGTAGGCGGCACCATAAAAATTATAATTCCGGCCGGTATTGCTTATGGTATGCGTACCAGAAGTAAAGCCATACCACCCAATAGTGTGTTGGTATTTGAGATTGAAGTGCTAAAAGCAGAGCCAGCAATTGGTAAATAGAGCAGTGGGTAAAGCACAAGATGCTGCTCTGTTGAAGGGTTTGCGGGATTTTTAGGCTCAACATTAAAAATTATTTGCCTGCTCCTGTAATTGAGCCTATTTTTGTGCTCTAATGAAGCAATTTACACACAACCACCATCATCATTTCTTACCAAAGGGGTAGGCTCTAGGTGTTTGTGCTATTATAAAACATTGAAGAGGCTTACCATTTGGTAGGCCTCTTTTATTTTAAACCAAGTATATGAAATTAAGGTTAGCGATTCAAAAAAGTGGAAGGTTACATGACGATTCTATCAAGCTTTTAAAAGAGTGTGGGATTGATATTAGTAATGGCCTCAACAAGTTAAAGGCAGAAGCTTCTAATTTTCCGATAGAGGTTTATTTTTTGCGTGACGATGATATTCCTCAATACGTGGAAGATGGCGTTGCAGATATTGGTATTGTAGGAGAAAATGTTGTGTATGAAAAAAACAAACCATTAACGGTGCTTAACAAACTAGGGTTTGGTAAATGCAGGTTAAGTGTTGCTGTGCGTAAATCTGAAAATTATACAGGCTTATCATTTTTAGAAGGCAAAAAAGTGGCCACTAGCTATCCAGTTATTTTGTCAAAATATCTAAAAGATAACGGGGTAGCTGCGGATGTACATGAGATTAGCGGAAGCGTAGAAATTGCGCCAAGTATTGGACTTGCAGATGCTATTTGCGATTTGGTAAGTAGTGGATCTACTTTATTTTCGAACGGATTAAAAGAGGCGGAAACCATTTTAGTATCTGAAGCAGTACTCGTTGCAACGACTTTAATTAGTGCCGAAAAGCAGGCCATCATTGACCGTTTATTATTTAGAATAGAAGCTGTAAAAAAGGCGCGCAACACCAAATACATTTTATTAAATGCGCCCAATGATAAACTGACAGACATCATTGCATTATTACCTGGTATGAAAAGCCCTACCGTATTGCCTTTGGCAGAACCTGGTTGGAGTAGCGTTCATAGTGTACTCAATGAAAATGATTTTTGGGAAATTATTGAGCAGTTAAAAGCGGCAGGGGCACAAGGAATTTTAGTAGTACCTATCGAAAAAATGGTGATATAAATATATTGTATGAAAATAATTGAAAACCCTTTATTGGAAACGCTACCAACATTACTCCAAAGGCCTTCCATGGATCATGCTGGACTCTATGCAGTGGTGAAGGATGTTTTAGATGCGGTACGCAGAGGTGGAGACAAAGCGGTAACTTCCTATACCAAACAATTTGATGGCGTAACTATTGATAATTTAAAAGTTTCTGCCACAGAAATAAAGGAGGCTATGCAATCACTAGCACCTGCATTAAAAGAAGCGATACAACTAGCTGCAAAAAATATTAGGTGTTTTCATGAAACGCAGGTAAATGGTCCAGTATCAATAGAAACGATGCCAGGAGTGCGTTGCTGGCGTAAAAGTGTGGGGATAGATAAAGTGGGGCTTTATATTCCAGGTGGATCGGCGCCATTATTTAGTACGGTTTTAATGCTTGGTATTCCTGCAGTGATAGCAGGTTGTAAAGAAATTATTTTATGTACGCCTCCATCAAAAGACGGATCCGTACACCCTGCTATTTTATATGCAGCATCTGTGGTGGGTATTACAAGTATCTATAAAATAGGTGGCGTGCAAGCCATTGCCGCCATGGCATACGGCACCGAAACGGTGCCGCAAGTGTATAAAATTTTTGGTCCGGGCAATCAGTATGTAACTGCAGCAAAACAACTTGTGCAACAATCAGGTGTGGCTATTGATATGCCTGCAGGGCCTAGCGAAGTTTGTGTATTAGCGGATGAAACATGTAACCCTGGTTTTGTGGCTTCGGATTTATTGTCGCAGGCAGAACATGGGCCGGATAGTCAGGTGCTACTTGTTAGTACCAGTAGCAAAGTAGTTGATGAAATTAACGAAGCGTTAGTATCGCAATTAGCGGTACTCCCAAGAAAGGATATAGCGGAGCAGGCATTAGAAAATAGTAAAGCCATAGTGGTTGACTCCATGGAGCAGGCTATTTTTATTGTAAATAGTTACGCTGCAGAGCACCTTATTATTGCCTGCAAAAATGATGAAGCAATTGGCGAACAAATAACCAATGCGGGTTCTGTATTTTTAGGAAATTACAGTCCAGAATCGGTGGGAGATTATGCGAGCGGTACCAACCATACACTTCCAACAAGTGGGTATGCAAGGGCGTATAGTGGCGTGAGTGTAGATAGTTTTGTAAAAAAAATAACCTATCAAAAATTAACGCCTGTTGGATTACAAGCAATTGGAGCAGCAGTAGAAACCATGGCAGCAGCAGAAGGGTTAGAGGCACATAAAAATGCAATCACCATTCGTTTGCAAACATTATAAATACTTGAAAGCATAAATACCGTAACATGTTTGATGTTCAAAAATTAGTTAGAGATAACATTAAAAACCTGGCACCCTATTCGTCGGCGAGAGATGAGTTTAGTGGTACAGCTAAAGTTTTTTTAGACGCCAACGAAAATAGTTTTGGTTCACCACTAACAAAGTGGTACAACCGCTACCCCGACCCGCATCAAGTGGCTATAAAAGCTGCTTTATCTAAGGTAAAATCCGTTCCGGCAGAGCAAATATTTATAGGCAACGGAAGTGATGAGTGTATTGATTTATTGTTTAGAAGTTTTTGTGAGCCAGGTAAGGATAATATTATAATTTGTCCACCCACCTATGGTATGTATGAAGTGAGTGCCAATATCAATGATGTGAAAATTAAAAAAGCGCCACTACTTCCCGATTTTCAGTTGGATCTTATACATCTCGAAAATTTAATAGATGCTAACACAAAAATTATTTGGATATGCTCACCCAATAATCCTACCGGAAATTCTATCGAGCGTTCTTCTATCGAAATGGTGCTTAATAATTTTAATGGCCTCGTTGTTATTGATGAAGCCTATATTAATTTTTCGAAACAAAAATCTTTTATTCAGGAGTTACAAGA